>WNFN01026080.1_pt1 | contig 14774 bp, 12 predicted proteins | sample 5400161 | NCBI WGS metagenome assembly WNFN01 (sample SAMN13153353, study PRJNA577476) | soil metagenome | isolation source: 80 cm saprolite on Douglas fir-dominated hillslope | place: USA:California | collected 2013-09-17
GACCTTCATGCTCGATCATTTCGATCTCTCCGGCCTGCGCCAGGCTTTCTTCGAACTGCGCGGCGCCGAGTTACCCGGTCAATCGTTCAGGACGCCCCTGCTCTACAAAATCGTGCGGCATCCACTGATGTTGGGCTTCCTGCTCGCATTCTGGGCCACGCCCGAGATGACCGCCGGCCATCTGCTGTTCGCGATCATGACCACGGCCTACATCCTGGTCGGCCTGCAGTTCGAGGAGCGGGATCTGATCGCTGAGTTCGGCACGACCTACCAGCAGTATCGCCGGCGCGTTCCCATGCTGCTGCCGCGCATTTTGGGTCGCCGCCGGGCCGAAGATCGCCAGACCCAAGCGCGCAGCGCAATTCGTTAGCCGACACGACTTTTTGAAAACCAGAGGCGCTTACTTTAAGGGAATTGCTTATGAATTGGAATGTGACCCTTGGCCTGACACTTTTGTCGGTCGCCGCTGGCCTGATGCTAGGTCGCGCGATGGCACAAACTGGCGCCTCGAGCGTCGTGACTCTGACGCCCGTTGAAATCAAATGGACGTCGCAAGGTGCCTTGGCGGCGCCAGGACTGGAGCAGGTCAATCTTATCGGCGATCCGGCCAAAGCTGGACCCTATACGCTGCGTCTGAAATTCCCAAAAGGTTTTAGAGTCCCGCCGCATACTCATCCAGATTCCCGCGAAGTCTCCATCCTGTCGGGCGTGTTCGCAACCGGCTACGGAGAAAGTTTTGACAACACCAAGCTGAAGAGCCTGCCAGCCGGCAGCTTCTACACCGAGCCAGCCAACGTTCCGCATTACATCGAGATAAAAGAAGACACTGTCCTGCAGGTGAGCGGTACAGGCCCCAGCGGACGCAAGTTTATCATTCCGCCAGAAATTCCGAATTAGATCAGCGATACGGCGACGCTATCGAGAACGGCATCGCTGATCCATCGATCCCATGCTCAAGGAGCGCGCACGCGTCTGCGATGGCGTATGCGATCGAGAACCAGGGCGATTGAAAAATGGCTTTCTTGTTTCTGAGTAATGCACTTGGTTGCGGCGCAGTCCTGCTCATTGCGGCCTGGAAGCGATCGCGTCATCGCAACACCGATGCAGTTAAGGCGCGCGCCACGGCGATCCAACATTGGCGCCTCAAGATACAGGATCAAGTTTCTCTTAACATCTGGAAAATGTGATGCACCGCGGATTTGACCGCTTGGAGGATTTTACACATGGCGTGGAACAGAACCTTGATCGGCACTGACTATCGCCTGACGATTGCACTGATCGCTGCCGTCGGCTCGTTTTGTGCCTTTGCAACGGCGCAAACCGGCGGGACGGGTGTTGTGGCTCTGACGCCGACCGAGATGCAATGGACGACGCAAGGTGGCTTGGCGGCGCCGGGAATGGAGCAGCTCAATCTGGTCGGCGACCCGGCCAAACAGGGACCCTATACATTGCGACTCAAATTCCCGAAAGGCTTCAGGATCGCGCCACACACGCACCCGGATTCTCGCGAGGTCACGATTGTGTCGGGAACGTTCGCGACCGGATATGGCGAAACGTTTGATGCCGCCAAACTCAAGATCCTGCCAGCCGGCAGCTTTTACACCGAACCGGCAAACGTTCCGCATTACATCGAAATCAAGGAAGACGTCATCCTTCAGGTGAGCGGCATGGGCCCGAGCGGACGCCGATTCGTCGGTTCAACGGACGGTCCGAAATGATCGGCTTGAGCCGGGAGTGCGGCCTGAAGGGATGGGACAAGGCGCGGCAGCGTGGCGTGTAACGGCCGTTCATCCTCAGCATGCAGCTGTCCTCTAAGCGCCTTGAACTTGCATCACCCAGCCATCCAACGCCACCTATCGGCGCCTCCGCGGCCGTCGGTCAGCCAACACAGGAAGGGCAGATAAAATGAAGTCGTCGTGGTCCCGCAAGGCGCTCCTGCAGGGACAGGTCGAGATGGCAGCACCGGGAAGCTGGTCCCTGACCGGCATCGTTCCCGATGAGATTTCTTTCAGCTGCCCGTCCTTTACGGCCGTTCGATCAAAATGGTGCATCGTGTCGTCGATAGCCGATCCTACGGCGACCTCAGGGGCCTGAAAATTCGTAATAATGGCGGAGCGGGCCAGGCTTGGCGCACGCAGTTCATGGGCGCGATCCCAATTACCACACCCTTGCAAAACGTGCCGCTCGGACTTTCGCAAGGCACGTTCGACGGGCTGATCACGACCCACGAGACGGTCGCGAGTGGACAATTCTGGGAATCGGGAATCCGCCATGTGCTCGAAGACCACCAATTTATCGGTGAATATATTCCGCTTGTGAGCCTCGCTTTCCGGCAGAAATTGTCTTCCGATCTTCGGCAGGTATTTACCGATCTTTGGCGAGAGAACGTTCCCTCATATCGGGCCGATATGGCGGCCGCACAGTCTCGCGCACGCGAGCTAGTGCAGGCCCGCGGCGTCAAGATCGTGGTGCCGTCGGCGGAGGAACTCGCAGCCGCACGGCAGGAAATGATGACGAAACAGGAACAAGTGGCGAAGCTGTCGAAGATCTCGTCCGAAATGGTCACTGCTGTTTCGGCAACTCTCGCCGCCGCCGGCTGACGGCTTTAAAGGTTGTCTTGATGATGAAGATCTAGAGTCGCGTCCATTTTCCGACATATCACCATCGGATGGATCCGGATGTCGTCGAAGCTCCGCGTCTCGCTTTACGCTATTTCCGCAATACTTCCCAAGTTTCGCCTTGGCATCCTCCGTTCGAAGGACGCGAAGCCCGGAACAAACGGGTGCCATTCGTCAATGGGCGGCCGCCTCGGCTTGTTGGAGTGCTACGATGAGAGCCGTGCTATGCAGCGCGTTCACTGGCGCAGAGGACCTGCGCATCGGCGAGATCGAAGAGCCGAAGCCGGCCAGCGACGAGATTCTGATCGACGTCTATGCGGCCTCTGTGAGTTTCATGGACCTGCTGCTGGTCTCGGGCCGTTACCAGATGCGACCACCGACGCCATTCGTGCCCGGCACGGAAGCGGCCGGCATCGTCATCGCGGTCGGCGGGAAGGTCACGAGATTTCGGCCGGGCGATCGCGTGGCGTGCGCGAGCTGGACCGGCGGCTATGCCGAGCGGATGATCGCCAAGGAATGGAAGAGTGTGCGGTTGCCGGTCGGCGTCGCCTTCGAAACGGCGGCCACGGTCTGGCACAACTACGGCACGGCGTATTACGCCTTGGTCGAGGGGGCACGGGCGCAACCCGGTGAAACGGTGTTTGTCACAGGCGCCGCAGGCGGGGTTGGCCTCGCCGCCGTCGACCTCGCCGGCCATTTGGGCCTGCGCGTCGTCGCCGGTGTCGGCTCCGACGACAAGGCAGGTTTGGTGCGCGGTTACGGTGTCTGCGATGTCATCAACTATCGGAGCGAGGACCTGCGCGAGCGGATCAAGTCGATAACCGGTGGAGAAGGTGTCGATGTTTGCTTCGACAACGTCGGCGGAACGATTTTCGAGCAAATGGCGCGGCTGATGAAGTGGGGCGGACGGCTGATGCCGATCGGCTTCACCAGCGGCCAGATTCCTTCGGTGCCAATGAACCTCCCGCTATTGAAGAACTATTCCATTGTTGGTGTCTTTACCGGCGCCTGGATAGAGAAATTCCCTGAGCAGGCTGCGCGCATGAATGACACCCTGGCGCAATTGTTGGCCGAGGGGAAGATTCGCCCCCACATCGATCGCGTCCTTCCCCTGGAACAGGTCAAGGAAGCGATGCGCGCCGTGGCTAATCGGACGGTTCAGGGAAGAATCGTCCTTAAGATAAGGTAGAGTGCGCTGGCGGCGGCAAGAGAGGAAGGGATCGATGACATCGATTATCATCGACAAGCGCTACTGCGGTCCTCCGAACTCCGGGAACGGCGGATATGTCTGCGGCCGGCTGGCCCGGCACATTCCCGGCGGCGCGGAGGTAACGCTGCGCGCACCGCCTCCCCTGGATAAGCAGCTCGATGTCGTCGCGACGGACGACGGGTTATGGGAGCTTCGCGATGGCGCCACAGTCGTCGCCTCCGGACGACCGGCAAGTGTTGAACTTACGCGCCTGGAGAAGGCAAGCTTCGACGAGGCATGTGCAGCCGAGCTGCTGACGCCGATCAAGCCACACGAACATCCGCTGCCGACGTGTTTCGTGTGCGGTCCTGCAAGGGCGCAGGGAGATGGCCTGCGCATTTTTGCCGGACCGCTCGTGCGTCAATCCCGGAATGCTTCGGCTGTGCTTGCGGCGACCTGGACACCGGATCCGACCCTGACGGCGGAGGACGGCTTCGTCGCCCCCGAATTTCTCTGGTCGGCGCTCGATTGTCCCACGGGCTATGCTTCGTGTCACGACCGGGAGAGCGGCAGCTTCGACCGGACGCCGATCCTGTTGGGTCGGATGTCGGCACGGATAGAGACACGGCCGCACCCGGGAGAACGCTGCGTCATCACTGCCTGGGAGACCGGACGCGACGGCCGCAAACGCTTTGCCGAGGCCGCGGCCTATGGTGAAGCTGGAACGTTGCTGGCCGTGGCTCGAGCGACGTGGATTGCAGTCGACCGATCCGGTCGGGCGATCATTCGCCCTGGAGCCGGATGACTTTTCTTCGAATCGTCATCCCGCTCTATCTTTTTGTTTGAGCATGATCTCCGCGCAAACGCGTTCCGCGTTTGTCGCGAGGGAAAACCGGTACCCACCCATCGGGTCGTGGCCCGAGGGCATGCTTTTCCGGATCATGCTCTAGCACAGCTCGCTCCATAACGGTGCCCATCTCTGAGAACTTTTTGGAATGAAAACAGTTTCTGGAATGAATACGGCGGCGCATCTGCGACTGGCGTCTGAACCGGTTGCGTCGGCGGGCATTCGCAATGATCGTCAACGGCCGAGCGATCTGATCAGCGTCGTCTACGATGCCGGTGCCACGCGACAGGCTGATCTGGTCAAGCTCGTCGCAGGATATGCGGCGCCGCTGGCTGGTTGATGCGGACTGGGGCGTAGCCCTACCCCGCCGCGGCAAACGTTTCCGCCTGCGCCATGGCCCAGGGCTCGCGGAAGCGCGGATCGCTGGTGCCGTCGATCAGTTCGCCCGGGCGCAGCGACGGATAGAGCCGCGCGAACGACTGCACCTCGGTGGTCGATGTGCGCTGCGAGAAATGGATCGACCGGATCTGCTGCGGGTGATCGAGCCCCGCGGCGGCAATGAGTTCGGCCAGCGCATGCAGCGTGGCGCGATGATAATTGTAGACCCGCTCGATCTTGTGCGGCACCACCAGCGCACGAGCGCGGGATGGATCCTGCGTGGTCACGCCGGTCGGACATCGATCGGTATGGCAGCTCAGTGACTGGATGCAGCCCAGCGAAAACATGAAACCGCGCGCGGAATTGCACCAGTCGGCGCCGATCGCCATCGCGCGCGCCATATCGAACGCGGTCGCGATCTTTCCAGCGGCGCCGATGCGGATGCGATCGCGCGCATTGATGCCGATCAGCGCGTTATGGACGAAATTGACGCCCTCGCGCATCGGCATGCCCAGATGGTCCATGAATTCCAGGGGAGCGGCGCCGGTGCCGCCCTCATTGCCGTCGACCACGATGAAATCCGGATAGATTCCGCTCTGGATCATTGCCTTGCAGATCGCCAGAAACTCCCAGGGATGACCGATGCAAAGCTTGAATCCGGCGGGTTTGCCGCCGGACAACCGCCGCATCTCGCCGATAAAGGCCATCATTTCCAGCGGCGTCGAAAACGCGCGGTGCGTGGCCGGCGAGATGCAGTCTTCGTCCATGGGGACGCCTCGGATCCGCGAAATCTCTTCGGAGACCTTCGCCGCCGGCAGCACACCGCCATGTCCGGGTTTGGCGCCCTGGCTGACCTTGAGTTCGACCATCTTGATCTGGTCGTCGGTCGCGATGCGGGCGAATTCTTCCGGATTGAACGAGCCGTCGCGATTTCGGCAGCCGAAATATCCGGAGCCGACTTCCCAGATCAGGTCGCCGCCGTTCTCGCGATGATAGGGGCTCACTCCACCCTCGCCGGTGTCGTGCGCGAAGCCGCCCTTTTTGGCGCCAGCGTTGAGCGCGCGCACCGCGTTGGGACTGAGCGCGCCAAAGCTCATCGCCGAGATATTGAAGACCGAGGCCGAATACGGCTTGGTGCAATCCGGCCCGCCGATGGTGACGCGAAACTTTTCGGTCGCATTAGGTTTCGGTGCAACTGAATGGTGCATCCATTCATAACCGTCGCGGTAGACGTCTTCCTGGGTACCGAACGGCCGCTTGTCGAGCACCATCTTCGCCCGCTGATAGACCAGGGCGCGAGCGTCGCGGCTGAACGGCATGCCGTCCTTCTCGCTCTCGAAGAAATACTGCCGCATCTCCGGCCGGATCTCTTCCAGCAGAAACCGGATATGGGCCGAAATCGGATAGTTTCGCAGGACCGCGTGATTTTGCTGCAGGAGATCGCGAATCCCGAGGATCGTCAGGCCGCCGAAGATCACGATTGGAATCAAGACCAGATCGAGCACCTTGCGATCGAAGATCCCGATACCGAGAAGCAATGCCGTGACGACAGCGCAAATCGTAAGAACGATGAAGCGCGGCGAGAACGGAAGCATCAGCGTTTCCATGGGACCCCTCTCGACAGAAACTGCCGTATTCTTATTAGACCGCCGCAGCTTAATCCAACTATCAGATCAACGCTCTACACAATATCTCGCCAAGCGGTCATCGATATGACACCGCACCGCTGCGCGAAGCTAGCGAATCCTCGAGCTGCGAATCAATCCGTCCGATGACCGGGTATCCAGCCTGTGGTACGCTGTTTTGCAGTGCAGCGTAACTTGGCCTGAGCTCGAATGGCTCAGTGACTGTGCGGGCGCATCTCATCGGGAATCCCGCGCTGCTCCAGGCCATTTTGCGCGAGCCACGCATCGGTGCTCAGGACCGCGCGCTCGATATGATCCGATGTTCGCGAAAAATCATAGGGCGAGCCCACCAGCGGACATAATGGCGGCACCACGAAGTATTCGATGCCGGGATCGAGGCCTTCCAGCTCGCTGACCAGTTGCCGCGCGATCAGCAACGTCAGCGCATGCAGCGCATTGGCGACCGCGCCGATCGGAGGCGCATGTGTGGCGCAGGCATACCCGGTCGGCAGAATGATCAGGCGGTTCGCCCCCTTTGCCACCGCGACCCGGATCGGCGTGTTAGACGAGATCGCGCCGTCGGCCAGATAGAAGTCCTTGTAGCGGATCGGAGCGAACGCGCCGGGGATCGCGGTCGAGGCGATGATCGCCTCGGCGGCCGAGCCCTCCGACAACACCACACTGTCGCCCGAGACGAGATCGGTCGTGACAATGTGAACCGGAAGTTTTGCATCCTGCAGATTGCGATAGGGCAAATGATCGTCGATCAGCTTCTGGACTCCGTCATGCGGAATCAGGAAATCCCGGCGCCAGATGAACCCCAGCAGGGTCCGCCACGTGATCGGGAAAACGTCATGCCGATGCAATCCGCGCCAGATGGTTTCGAGCCGCAGAACGCCTTCCAGCGTTGGATCCCCCGCATAATAAGCGCCGTTCAAGGCGCCGACGCTGGAGCCCACGACCATATCCGCTGATATCCCGTGCGCGGCGAGCGAGTGCATCATGCCCACCTGAATCGCGCCAAAGCTGCCGCCGCCCGCGAAGACAAAGGCCGTTTTCGTGGGGCCAGCACGGTTCGCTACGGACAAGGCCTTGGTCGCTCCCGTACTCGACGCGTTGGCGAAAGACCACGCGACGTTCGGCGGGATTTATAGCAGCCGGCGCGCACGCCGCGCCACCGACAAAAGTCGGTTCGATCGGCAGGGACGATCCGCGCCCGGATGTTGCGTAGCGCCGGAGGATAACAGGCGCGTCTCGAATGGGATCAGGATAGCCGCGCCCGCGCTCTTGCGATGAGACCACGTCCGGAATCACGATACGGCGACGAAGATCCCCCAGATGATCAATGACCAGAGCAGGAGACTGATGGCGATTCCGCCAATCCAGGGCAGCGGAGACGAATGCCGGAGTTGCCGGACCAGCTGCATTGATCGGGGCATGGCGTACCCGTCCGATTTCGCGGCGGGGAGCACAACACGCTCTGTCGCCGTACCCGCCCAACCAGTTGGGCGGTGGTGGCATCGATCAACCAGCTTACGCAGTGGTTGTCTGCACAATGGGATGCACATCGCCAAAACAGGCAGCTTGTGGCGGCATCGGATTACCAATCATGGCCCCGCACGACGGTGTTCCTGACCACCTGCCGTGCAGCGTGACGCCTTGCGGACGATGCTTCGCATCGCGGGCCGGACGATGCTTCGCATCGTCGGGAGAACGCCGTGCCCAGGGACGCGGGGCTCAGCGCTCGACGAACGCCTTCTCGATCACGAAATGGCCGGGCTCGCTGTGGCTGCCCTCGATAAAACCGCGCCCCTCAAAGGTCTGGCGCAGCTCTTCAAGCATGCCCGGGCTGCCGCACATCATGATCCGGTCGGTGTCGATATTCAGCGGCGGCAGGCCGATGTCGTTGAACAATTGCTCCGACGTGATCAGATCGGTGATGCGGCCGCGGTTGCGGAACGGCTCGCGCGTCACGGTCGGATAATACAGCAGCTTTTCGGTCAGCAGCGGCCCGAGAAATTCGTCATCCCGCAGCTTCGCCACCAGCTCTTCGCCATAAGCAAGTTCGGAGACTTGCCGGCAGCCGTGAACCAGAACGATGCTTTCAAACCGGTCGTACACCTCAGGATCCTTGATCAGGCTCGCGAACGGCGCCAGCCCCGTACCGGTCGACAGCAACAGCAGGCGCTGACCCGGGATCAGATTGTCGGCAATCAGCGTGCCGGTCGCCTTGCGCCCGACCAGGATGGTATCGCCCTCCCTGATCTGCTGAAGCCTGGATGTCAGCGGTCCATCGGCGACCTTGATGCTGAAGAATTCGAGGGATTCCTCGTGATTGGCGCTCGCCATGCTGTAGGCGCGCAGCAGCGGACGTCCATCGACCTCAAGGCCGATCATCGCGAACTGCCCGTTGAGAAATCGAAAGCCGGAATTGCGGGTGGCGGTGAAGCTGAAAAGTGTATCGGTCCAGTGCCGGACAGAAAGAACTTTCTCTCTATGGAATGCGCTCATGTGTTTTAGTTTTTCCGATTGCCTTGCTGTAGAACGATTGAGTTGTTCGGCTCGCTGGAGGCGAAAACCCCTGAAACGATTGACGATTTAGCGTATGGCGTAGTCGAATATCAAAGATAGTCAACCAGCGCTGATGCGCAATTGCCGGTTCAAAATAGCAGTCGGATTATCCTAAGGATCGGTTCATAGCATCTTCATCGGATACGCCCGGGAATGCGAAATTAACTTGCTGAATCTGTCATTGTACCGGCCATTAATTGCCGCGCGCGCTCGGATATTTCGTTAAAGCTGAGACACGCAATTCGAACTAGTAGACCGTCGGAAATTGCATGCGAAGTCTTGAAGATTTTCGATCGGGAAAACCGAGTTCCTATCCGGACCAATCGGTCTGCGCCGAGTACGCCTGCGCTGAGTTCGGGCTGACATTCCAGGACATCGACGGCGGAACCGGACTCGTGTTCAGCGTCGCCTCAAAGACCAGGACCATTCATTTCGGCGCCGGGCGATGTTCATGGTATCCGCAAAACAGCGCCACAGCCTCAACGCTGGCATCGGACAGATACTTCACCAATATCATGCCCCATCGCCCCGCGGGACATGAGCGCGAAGACGCGCTCGAACATTTCAGAAAGCTGGATGCATCGGCTTTCGTCAAACCGCTGCTGGGGTCGCGCGGCGATTTCGCACAGGCCATCCACGGAGAGGCGTCATTCCGCAGCTATCTCGATGAAGTCGCGCAATCCTACGACTCGATATTGATCCAGCGCATCGTCTCGGGAACCGAATACCGGGTTTTTCTGCTCGATGATGAGATTGTCTATACGGCGCGGAAATATCCGCCCTCAATTCTGGGCGACGGCGTACGCACCATCGGCGATCTCTTGACCGCGCACAACGCGGCTTTGCGATCCCGGGGACTTTCGCCGGTTGCCGTGAGCGCGGGCCGCGACCCTTCGCTGGACGTCGTGCTGCCCAAAGGCAAGCGTTGGGACATTCCCGGACGGATGAATCTGAGCGCGGGGGGAACGATGGTTCTCGAGGCTCCTTCTTCCGATGCCGCACTCGCACTGGCGAGGAAGGCCGCCCGTGCGCTTGGACTTCGCGTTGCCGCGGTGGACATGTTTACCGATATCGGCGGAGATCCGGAAGCCATGCGAGTGATCGAGGTCAACTCAAATCCGTCGATCCGGCTGCTGGAGCAATCCGGCCGAAGCGATCTGATCCTGAAAATCTGGCATCACACGTTTTCCGCCATGGGATTGCTTGGTGTTTGACCTTCCGAAATACGGCGATGGCGTTTGCCTGGCACGGGTCGCCGAGTTGCTCGATGCTGTCGCGGTAGATCGGGAACGACTCTCGCGCATTTCGGTCGTTGTGACGGGGTCCAACGGCAAGGGCAGCACGGCGGCATTCTGCGCCGGCATCGCCCACGCTTATGGCTTGCGAACCGGACTGTTCACCTCGCCGCATCTTTATCGTTTTAACGAACGGTTTCAGGTCGATGGCGCTCCCATCGGCGATGCGGACCTGGCGCGTCTCGTCTTGCGGATCGAGACCGCCATCACCGGGCTTTCACGGCGGAGCCATGAACAGTTCGGCGCGTTCGAAGCCTTGTTCGCGCTGGCCTGCCTGTATTTCGAGGAGCAAGGATGCGATTTCGCGGTGTTCGAGGCCGGCATCGGCGGCCGCTACGACCCGGTGCGCCTGGTCGGCACGCGCTTCACTTGCGTGACCTCGGTCGATTACGAACATGTCGAACTGCTGGGTAACTCGCTGCAACTGATCGCTTCCGACAAGAGCGACGCCTGTGCGTCGGGCGGCGCCATCGTCTATGGCGAAAATTGCCGAAGCCTGCGGCCGCACATCATCGAATATAATCGCTACCGCAAGGTCGCATCCCTGTTCGCCCGCGACGAGATCAGGCTCGGCGGTGAATCCGTCGCAGCATCGGGGCAGCGCTTCGATCTTGAATTCGAGGGTTACGATTTTCGTCGGCTCGAAATGAGCCTGCGGGGTGTGTTCCAGTTCAACAATGCCGCCATCGCGGTCGCCCTGTTCCTGCTCTGGCTGCGACACACGCAGCCAACAGAGGCCGCGGCCGGGATCGAAGCCGCCGTCCGATCGGGCCTGCGCGATATCAGCTGGCCCGGCCGCCTCGAGGTGATCAATCAGGACCCGCTCACCGTGATCGACGTCGGCCACACCCCCGACGGCATCAGACAATCGCTCGCAAGCCTCAAGGCGGCTTATGGCGCGGAGGACTGGATTCTCGTGGTGGGCGTCTCGCGCGACAAGAAAGCCGACGAAATCGTGGGCGCGCTGGCGCCGTCATTCGACACGATCATATGCACCGCGGCGCGCCACAAGGGCGCGGACGCCGACGGCATCGCCGCCGCGGCACGGAAGGCCAATCCGGAAGCCACCATCCAGATCGCCGCAACCATCGAGGACGCCGTGGCGGTTGGCCACAGCCTCGCCATATCGCAAAAGCGCAAGATATATGTGGCCGGCGGATTATTCCTGGCGGTCGAATACGCCACCGTCGCGCGGGGCGGTCACGCGGAAGATTTGAAGTTCTTCTGATGAAGTCGGGCGGTACTGTACCTCATCCCTGCTCAACGGCTTCGCCGTTATCGCTGGAGGAGCGGCCTCTTGGCCGCGTCTCGAAGGATGAGGCGGCCTCATGGTTCGAGACGCGCAAAGATGCGCTCCTCACCATGAGGATCGAAATCATGCTAGAGCGGGATGACTTTTCTTCGAATCGTCATCCCGCTCTATCTTTTTGTTTGAGCATGATCTTTTCGGAAAACCGGTACCCACATTTCCGGATCATGCTAGTTGTTGCTGTTGCCCTGCGTATCGTCGAGTACCCTGAAGCTTTCCTCGAGTTGCGGCGAGATCGCGACGTTGAGTTTCTCACCGGTGGGCAGGCGCGCGACAAACCATTTGTTATAGAGCGGGATCAGGTCGCGATTCGAACCCAATTTGCGAAAGGTCCGTTCCACCACGGCGGTCAGTTGCGGCTCGCCCTTGCGGAACATGATGCCGTAAGGATCGTAGGACAGATATTCGCCGGTGACGCGAAATTTGTCCTGCGCCTTGTGTCGCGCGATCAGGCCGTAGAGCAGGATGTCGTCGGTCGCGAACGCATCGGCCTTGCCGTCTACCAGCATCTGGTAGGATTGCTCGTGATCGGCCGCGGTCACGATATTGAGGCCAAGCGTAAACTTCTTGTCGACGGCATGCATCGCCTGCTCGTTGGTGGTGCCTTTGGTGACCACCACGGTCTTGCCCTGCAGGTCTTTCGGCGCCGAGATCGTCGAAGTTTTGGGCACCATCAGTTTGGTGCCGGCAACGAACATCAGCGGCGAGAACGCCACCTGCTTGCCGCGCTCGGCATTGGCGGTGGTCGATCCGCATTCGAGATCAATTTTATTTTGCACCACCGCCGGAATCCGGTCATCCGAGGTGACCTTGACGTATTCGATCTTCAAGTTGGCGTCGTCGACCTCGACACCGATCTCATCGACTATGGCTTCGCAGAGTTCAAGGCTGTAGCCGATCGGCCGATTGGCCTGATCGAGAAACGAAAACGGCGGCGAGCTCTCGCGATAGCCCAGCCGCACGACATGCGTTTTCTTGATATTGGCAAGCGTCGGGCTCAGCCCTTCGCTCGCGGTCTGGGCATCTGCTGCCGTGGCCAACAAAACCACCGCGGCAACAAGGCTTGCCGCCTGCATGCATCGCTTCAGAGGGGTGCGCATGGCTGACCTCCTATGCGTGGCCGGCCTGCATTCCCGGCACCTCGCCGGGGACCATATCCGGCGGCACGACGTCGTCGGGACCAAGCGCGTGCTCGGGCGCGAGTTCGCCCTCCCACTTCGCCACCACCGCGGTGGCAAGCGAGTTGCCGATCACGTTGGTGGCGCTGCGTCCCATGTCGAGGAAGGTATCGATGCCCATGATCATCAACAGCCCCGCCTCTGGAATGCCGAACTGGCTCAGCGTCGAAGCGATCACGACCAGCGAAGCGCGGGGAACGCCGGCGACACCTTTCGAGGTGATCATCAACGTCGCGAGCATCGCCAGCTGAGTGCCAAGCGACATTTCGATATGGTAGGTCTGCGCGATGAAGATGCTCGCAAACGTGCAATACATCATGGTGCCATCGAGATTGAACGAATAGCCGAGCGGCAGCACGAAGCTGGAGATCCGCGACGACGCGCCGAAGCGATTGAGGCCCTCGAGCGTCTTGGGATAGGCGGCTTCCGAACTCGCGGTCGAGAACGCGATCATCAGCGGCTCGCGGATCAACCGCAACAGATGACTGTATCTGGGCCCGATGACGACGAAGCCGACGACCACGAGGATGCCCCACAGGATCATCAGCGACAGATAGAACCCGCCCATGAACACGATCAGTTTCCACAACACGCCGAGACCGTTCTTCGACACCGTCGCCATGATGGCCGCCCAGACCGCAAGCGGCGCAAACAGCATGACGTAACCCGTCACCTTCAGCATGATGTGGCCGAGGTCGTCGATCAGCGCCAGCATCGGCTTGGAGCGCTCGGGCATGGCGCCCATCGCCACCGAAAAGAACACCGCGAAGATCACGATCTGGAGAATCTCGTTCTGTGCCATCGCATCCGCGATCGAGGTCGGAATCAAATGGGTCAGGAATTTCTCGATCGAGAACGCCGACACCGGCAATCCCGTGGATTGCGTCTTGTCCGGCAGGGTGCCGGGGAAATTCGAACCCGGCTGCAACAGATTGACCATCACCAGACCGAGCAGCAGCGAGATGAACGAGGCGCTGACGAACCAGCCCATGGTCTTTGCGAAAATCCGCCCGAGTTTGGAGCCGCTGCCCATGTGGGCGATGCCGCCGACCAGGGTGGCAAACACCAGGGGCGCGATGATCATCTTGATCAGGCGCAGGAACAGCATCGCGATCAGGTTTACGTCGGCTGCGATTTCCACCCGGCTGTCGGGGAGATAGTTGAAAACCAGCGTCCCCATCACAATGCCAAGCGCCATCGCGATCAGAATATATTGCGTAAACCTGTTCGACATTTTTCACCCCTGTAGGTTCCGGCGGCTCCGAGTTTGGCAGATTCCGGGAGCGACGCAACACGCTTCAGGTACCGGCAAGGTTTGCCACAATGTTTTCGTTGTGAAATGAATGTGCCAAGACTAGCGTTGTGCGCAGCGCACAATGTGTGCAGTTGAGCGTTTTGTGCGCGGTCATCTGCATCAAGAACCGACACTTGGGAGGGAATGCGATGAACGATACCGTCAATCGCCAGGTTTTGCTGGTTGAGAAGCCGGCCGGGAAACTCGGACCCGAGCATTTCAAGATGTCCAAGGGCGCCATCCCGGAGCCCAGGGATGGCGAGGCGTTGCTGCGGGTGCGGTATATTTCGCTGGATGCCGCTAACCGGGCCTGGATGCACGGCGCGACCTATCGCGCGGCGGTCGAGGCCAACACCGTGATGGCCGGCGGCGGCATCGCCGAGGTCGTCTCGTCGAAAGCGCCGGGGCTCGCGCCGGGCGACATCGTGTTCGGCGATACCGGCTGGCAGGATTACGCTGCCGTTCCAGCA
>WNFN01082970.1_pt1 | contig 14765 bp, 14 predicted proteins | sample 5400161 | NCBI WGS metagenome assembly WNFN01 (sample SAMN13153353, study PRJNA577476) | soil metagenome | isolation source: 80 cm saprolite on Douglas fir-dominated hillslope | place: USA:California | collected 2013-09-17
TTGATGACATTGTGCGCGATGCCGGCGGGGCGCGCATAGGACGCACCCGCCACAAGAGAAGCCTCTCTCACGCCGTTAGCTTCCTCCAATCTCAGGATGCCGCTAGTCAGGGGCACGACGACGTAATCATGGGCGTGCACGTGATGCCCGGTGTCCGCGCCCGGGGCAAAGCGCCATTCCGTCACGATCACGCGTTCGTTCTCGACTTGAACCGTAGATGTCGCTTTCACGATTTCCCCTATCCGAACAACTCTGTTGGCAGTACATGCAAGCCTAACCGGTTCTAAAAGAAAGGATAGTCCCCTCGCCTCGTGCTAACGTTTCGCGCGAATAGCCCAAAGGGAGCGAGGACAATGCGGACGATACTGCCGGTGAGCGTGGTTTCCGTGGCACTTGCGCTGATTTGTTGCGCAAGCGCGGGGGCTTCCCCACATCGGGACGATAGGGTCTATCAGGCGGCGGCCGCCAACCGCGCGGGCGCCCTCGATCTTCTCAGAGAAATCGTCGACATCGATTCCGGTACCGGGGACGTTGAGGGTGGCACCAAGGTCGACGCCCTGCTCGCGGGCCGCCTGAGAGCATTGGGCGCCGATGTCCGGACCGAGCCCGCCGAGACTCCGGGACTACCGGATAATCTGGTAGCCGTTTTCCACGGTACCGGGAGAGGCAACATCCTCATCATCGCGCACATCGACACTGTGTTCGGCCCCGGAACCGTGGCGGGCCGGCCCTTCAGCATCGACCAGGAACGTGCCCATGGCCCGGGTGTCGGCGACGAGAAAGGCGGCGTGGTCAACGCGATCACCGCGTTGAAAATTTTGCACGATCTCGGCTTCAAGAACTACGCGACCATCACTCTGCTCCTCGATGACAGCGAAGAGCGAGGTTCACCGGGCTCCAGAAAACTGATAACGACCCTGGTCAAGCAACACCAGGTCGAATTCAACATGGAACCCGGTGACCCGCCTGATGCGCTCACCGTCTGGCGCAAAGGCTCGGCCAGCATTCGCATCCAGGTCAAGGGGCGCGCGGCCCACGCGGGCATGGCGCCACAGGATGGCCGGAACGCCGCGGTGGAACTCGTGCACCAGCTCTCGGCCTTGGAGGGTGTTTTCCCACATTCCGGTGACGGCACGACCGTCAACCTCACCCTTGTCAAAGCCGGCGAGCGCCATAACATCATCCCGGACTACGCAGAGGCGACGCTCAATGTTCGCTTCCGCAAGGCGGGGGACTTCGATGTCGTACTGGCCAAAGTCGAAGCAGGCGCCGGCGCTACTCTGGTGCCCGATACCCGCGTCACGGTGGTGCACGATCCCGCCTTGCCAGAGCCATTTACGCTGAAATCGGCAAGACCGTGGCATCGTCGGGCAATGGCGGCGCATCGGAATCCGCACTGGCGATGGCCGAAGGCATTCCGGCGCTCGACGGCCTTGGATACGTGGGCGGCGACTTCCACACCGACCACGAGTGGATCGATTTAAATAGCGTGGTGCCCCGGCTGTATCTTTTCACGCGGCTTTTGATGGAAACAGGAGCGAAGCCGCCCTGACCTTGTGGGAATGAGTGGAGCTTTCCACGTAGAATGCGCGGAATGCATGAGCAGCGTGATGTCTTTGAATCCGGCAAATACGGCAGCGCTGCGGCTGATTGAGACCGCTGCATGCCGTCGGTGATCGTCTGCCCCGCCTGTGATTTGGCGCATCGCCTCACCGCGGCCCCCGCCAGCGCGCGCAGGCAATGCGCCCGGTGCCGCGCGCCGTTGCAGCGCCGGGAAAACGCCTCCATCGATACCGCGATTGCGTTGGCGATGTGCGCCCTGGTTCTCCTGTTGCTGAGCAATGCGTACCCGCTGGTGGCAATGCACGTCAATGGCAGCTCTCGCGACACGACCTTGATCGGCGCCGCACTCGGCTTATACGCGCAAGGATTCGACTCGCTCGCGGCGCTCGTTTTCCTGACCACCGTGGTCGCTCCGCTGCTGCAGATCGTGTCGCTGCTCTATGTATTGATTCCATTGGGGCGCCGCCGTCGCGCACTCGGTCAGAATGCCGTGCTTCGGGTGCTCACACGGGTACGGCCCTGGAATTTCATGGAGGTATTCATGCTGGGCGCGCTCGTCGCGCTGGTGCGCCTGTCGAATTTCGCGCACATCACAACGGGAATTGCCCTTTGGTCGTGTGCCCTGCTCATGCTCTGCCTGTCCGCACTGACCAGCGTCACCTCCCCCGAGCAGTTATGGCGATGGGTCGAAGAGAGGGGAAAATGAACAGCCCCGCCACCGGCCGCAGCCTCGGACTCCTCCTGTGCCTCAATTGCCGTGCGACGGTGCGCGGCGCGAAGGCGGCGCATTCACGCTGTCCGCGGTGCCATGCGCGCCTGCACGAGCGCAAGCCTCACAGCCTCATCGTCACGACCGTGTTGGTGATTTGCGCCGCCGTGCTCTACATACCGGCGAACGTGTTGCCGGTGATGAACACGCGGACGATCTTCGACGATGAACGGGATACCATCATGAGCGGTGTGCTGGTGCTGCTGCAGTCCGGATCCTGGCCGATCGCCTTGCTGGTGTTCGTTGCCAGCATCGTCGTCCCCCTGTTGAAGATTCTCGCGTTGGGGATCCTGCTGTATTCCGCCTGGCGCCGCTCACCGCGCCGCCGTATGCAACGCAGTGAGCTCTATCGGATGATAGAATTCATCGGACGATGGTCGATGCTCGATATCTACGCCATTTCGCTGCTGGCCACATTGGTGCAGGTCCAGTCCTTTGCGTCCGTCATCGTCGGCTGGGGCGCATGGGCCTTCGCCGCCGTGGTGGTCTTGACGCTGCTCGCCGCGCGGTCTTTCGACGAGCGGCTTCTGTGGGACACGCCGCAGCATGACTGAACCCACGAATCCCAGCTTGGACGATCTTCCGTCGGCGGTGCCCACTCGTTCGCGATGGTCGGGCCTGCCGCTGATCTGGATCCTGCCCGCAGTGGTGATTCTGGCGGGCGCCTTCGTCGTGATCCACGAGAAACTCGCTCAGGGAACCAGCATCGAAATCCGTTTCCACAACGCCGAAGACCTCGAAGCGAACAAAACCAAGATTCGCTACAAGGATGTCGAGATCGGCGACGTGCGCGACATTCATGTGTCCAAGGATCGCAAGGAGGTCGTCGTGACCGCAATGATTCACCGCGACGCGAGCGAGTATCTGGTGGATGACACCCGTTTCTGGGTGGTGCGCCCGCGCATCTCGGCCGCCGGGGTCACCGGTTTGGGAACGCTGGTGTCCGGCGCCTATATCAGCGTCGATGTGGGCAGGTCGGCGACCCGCAGCGAGCACTTCGTCGGTCTGGAAATTCCCCCGATCGTCACCTCAGACCTGCCGGGACGCAGATTCGCGCTGCACGCGGACGATCTGGGTTCGTTGGACATCGGTTCTCGGGTCTTCTATCGGCACATCGCCGCAGGTCAAGTGGTGGGATATACGCTGGACCCGGGCGGCGCCGGCGTCACTCTCACCATATTCGTCAATGCACCCTTCGACGCCTATGTCACGGGCGCGACGCGGTTTTGGCAGGCGAGCGGCATCAAGACGCCGGTGCCGAGCAATACCACGTTCACTCTCTATCTGGATGAAGAGCGCGCCATGCGCCCGACCGAAACGGAGATTCGGACTTTCGTCATGTACTTCAACGGCTCGCTGCGCGGTCTGTCCCCGGGTGCGCCAGTCGAACTGCATGGCATCGGGGTGGGTGAAGTCAAAAGCGTGGACATCGAGTACGACCGAGAAGCCGGCACCCTGCGATTTCCCGTTATCGTGGATATCTATCCGCAGCGAATACGCGGACGCAAGGCGCGCGGTGCACAGCCGCCCGCCAAAGACGACCCGGAAACCTCCAGCCGGAGATTGGTCGACAGCTTGGTGGCGCGCGGTCTTCGGGCTGAAATGAAATCCGGCAACTTGCTGACGGGACAGAAGTACGTGGAGCTAGATATGCATGCGGATGCTCCCGCCGAGAAGGTCTGGTGGAATGACCAGCCCTGGGTCTTCCCGACGGTGTCGAATGGGCTCGATGAATTCCAGGATTCCATGGGAAGCATCGCTCGGAAGCTCAATAAAGTCCCCTTCGATCAGATTTCCTATCGATTGCTCTCGACCATGACGAGCCTCGAACAGACCTTGAAGAGCACCGATCAATTGATGCGGCATGTCGACGGCAGCATCGCGCCGCAGGTCGAGGCCACCTTGACCGAAGCACAGGCCGCCTTGAAGAACGCAAAGGATTTGTTGGCGCAGGATGCCCCCTTACAGAGCGATCTCGGCGCGACGCTGCAGCAATTGTCGCGGGCGGCGAAAGCGGTCAACGCATTGGTCGATTACCTGGAACGCCACCCAGAATCTCTCTTGCGCGGCAAACCGGGAGACTCGCCGTGAGAGCTCTCTTGACGGCGCTGTGTTTCCTCTGCTTGCTCTGCGCCTGCGTCACGAGCCGGCCGGATCATTTTTATATTCTGAGCGCGCAGCCGCAGGGCGCGAGTGACGCGAGAACGACGCCCGCTGTACAGGTGTCGCTCCGGGTGACACTGCCCTCGCTGGTGGATCGCTCCGAGATGATACTCAACACATCCGCGAACGGAGTCATCGTGCTGGAGCATGAACGATGGGCCGCTCCGCCTGCCGATCTCGCGACACAGACGCTGGCTCGGGACCTCGAACTACGGCGCAGCGATGTGCTGGTCGCCGCCCAAAGCGCCGGCCACTCAGGCGCCGCCGCCGTCAAAGTGACGGTCGACCTGGTGCAGATGACCGTACGCAGAGGCGAGCGGGCAAGCATCGAGGCACACTGGCGAATTTCCGACCTGCGCACCAGTGCTGATGTGGTCGGCAGCGAGATATTCGGAGCACCCGTGGCGCAGGATGGTTACGCAGCGGTGCCGCAGGCGTTGAGCGAATGTCTCGGGCTGCTCGCGGACCGGCTGGTGGCACAGATGCGATGAGTAGGCAACGGCCCGACTTGTCAGCGGCGTCGTTCGGTCCTAAGTTACACACCCGTACTGACGCGGAGCGCTGCATTGAAATATCGCCAACTGGGTAACAGTCAACTCACGGTATCGGAGATCGCCTTCGGATCCTGGCTTAACTTTTCGAACGGCCCGCAGAAGGACAATGCCATCGCCTGCGTGCATCGCGCCCTCGATCGCGGCATCACGCTGATCGACACGGCCAATGTCTATGGGCGCGGCGCCGCCGAGACAGTGTTGGGCGAGGCATTGGCGGGCATCGATCGCGACAGCTATGTATTGGCTACCAAGCTCTACTTCCCGATGAGCAGCACGGATCGGGGTCTGTCTCGCGCGCAGATTTTCAAGCAATTGGATGCGTCTCTGGCGCGTCTCAAGGTGAGCCATATCGATCTGTATCAATGCCATCGTTACGATGCCGATACGCCGCTCGAAGAGACGATGTCCCCGGCGTGGAGAAATTCGTTTCCAGTCAACCCCAGTACTCCCTGCTGCATCGGGGTCCTGAACGGGCTCTGATCCCATTGTCAATCCGCTCCGGCATTTCGCAGATCGTCTGGTCACCGCTGGCCCAGGGCGTCCTGACCGGAAAATACCGCCCCGGCGCCGATCTGCCTCATGATAGCCGCGCAGCGAACGACGCCATCAACGGCTTTCTCAACGAGGACTGGCTCCGCCCGAAGGTGCTTGAAGCGGTTCAGGCGCTGCGGCCCCTCGCCGCCCAAGCGGGCCTGACGCTCGCCCAATTCGCGCTCGCCTGGATACTTCGGCAATCCAATGTGGCGTCGGCGATAACAGGTGCGTCGCGGCCCGAACAAGTCGACGAGAATGCCGCCGCCTCAGGGCATACCGTGGCGCCTGAACTCTTTGAGATGGCCGAACGAATCATCGGCGGCGCCGCGCCCGAGATCTAAACTCCCTCTGCTCCCCGCGCGCTATGATTCAAAACCCCGACAGGACTATCTTGCCGTACGAGCGCCCCGACTCGATCAGCGCGTGTGCACGCTTGAGATTGCCGGCGTTGATCGGCCCCGCCTCCTTCGTCAACGTCGTCGTGAGCAGTCCGGCGTCCACCAGGTCGGCGACTTCGTTCAACAGATGATGCTGTTCGATCATATCCCTCGTTTGAAATAAGGAGCGTGTGAACATCAGCTCCCAGTGAACCGAGACGCTCTTGCGTTTGAATGGGAGTATGTTCAACGTTTGCGGATCATCGATCACGGCCAAATGACCCTGCGGCGCGATGGCCTCGAGGATGGAGGGTAGATGCTGATCCGTGCCGCTCAAGCTCGCGACGTATTCGACGGTGGGGATGCCGATCGCTTGCAGCTCTTCGTTCAACGGTCGACGATGATCGATGACATGGTGCGCACCCATCTTCCGGCACCATGCAACGATGATCAACAATGTACCGCCGCTCGCTTTCCGACCGTAGGAAACACCCATTCGATCGAAGAGCAATTCCCAAGCGGTGATGGAGGTCAAGGGCAATGCGGCCGCCTCCGTGAAGCTGAGTGTCTTCGGTTTGCGTCCGACGATTCGTTCGTCCACGAGATGCAATTCGCTGTTGGTTCCCGGACGGTCGAGCGCACCCGCGTAAAAGACATCGTCTCCAGGTTTGAACAGCGTCACTTTTTCTCCGACGCTTTCTACGACACCGGCGGCATCGAATCCCAGTATTCGGGTTTGGCCCGGCGGCGGCGCCGTGTTGACACGCTGCTTGATGTCGACGGGATTGACGGACACGGCACGCACGCGGACTTGAAGATCGTAAGGACCCGGTTTGAGCACGTCGACATCGAAGTCGATGAGGGAATCATCGGCGAGAATCGGCTTCGAGACCCGATACCCAATTGCTTTCATAGCTCGCTGTTTGTGTGGCTGCACCGACCGTGCAAAAGAAAGATAAACTGCAACCATCCGCAAGTAAAATGCGTAGAACGTCTATTTGGTATTAGCGGTTTCGCTAAATTGCGATGCGAGCGGTTGGCAGCGAGGGCGCGAGGCGCCGTCGCAGCAGCTAGATTGCTTGCTTAATCTTTTCGCTCGCCGCGAGGCTTTCGGTCAGAAAAGCTACCAGCGGTTCCAGGAGCTGCGCGGCCTTGGAACTTTCGCCGATGGCGACGATTTCGGTCATCGGCAGCGGCGGCCAATTTTCCGGGACACGTAAGATTTGCATGCCTTCCCGTACGAACGACTTCCCGAGCACTGTTATTCCAAGCCCTCCGGCTACGGCCGCTTGCACTCCCATCAAGCTGCTGGCCGTACACACCGATGTCCATTCGCAGCGAACGGAATCAAGCGCCGTGATCATCAGTTCGCGATAGGTGCAAGGAGCCCGCAGCATGACGAGCGGCGCCGGCCCGGAGAAATCGAGGCGGTAATCGGCTGACGCCATCCAGACCAGGGGTTCGCGCCAAAAGACCCTTCCGCGTTGAGCTCTGCCGTCCTTTTTGGCAATGACCGCATCCACGCGGTTCTCGTCATAGGCTTGCAGCAGCTCGCAGCTCAGCCCCGTCATCAGATCCACGGACACGCGGGGTAGTGACGATTGAAACGCGTCAGCAGTTGCGGCAACTGGCGCGGAACGAAGTCTTCGGAGATCCCAAGGCGTATATTCCCCACCGCCGCCGGCCCGCTCAAGTCCCGCATCAACGCGTCATTGGACTCGAGCATTCGCCTCGCCGTGACGAGCAGCTGTTCACCATCTCGGGTGAGCGTAAGCGAGCGGCTCGTGCGATCGAACACTCGACGATTCAGAATTTCTTCCAGTCGAAGGATCTTCTGGCTGACTGCCGACTGAGATCTGCCCACGATTTCCGCCGCGGAGGTAAAACTACCCGTTTCCGTCACGGCCACGAACGCTCGCAATAGATCGATTTCCAGATCCGGATAGCGCATGTCGAAGTTGTCCGATTGCTAGATGCCATTCGAACTATGCGCTTTCCTAATAATTCGTCAACCCTCATGCTGGAAGCCCCACGCTGCCTCGGCAGGTTTTCCAAAAGCTGCTAGGAGGAATGGGTTCGTTCGTTCGTCATGCAGAAAGCAGTTGACGCGATGGGCGCTGGTGAGATTAATAGCGCGATTCATCGTCAACGGAGCATCAATATGAAACTGGAAATCGCGGGCAAGACCGCTATCGTGTGTGCCTCCAGCGCAGGACTCGGCAAAGGGTGCGCCATGGCGCTGGCGAAAGAAGGCGTTACCCTCGTCATCAATGGCCGCACGGCAGAGACCCTGGAGCGCACGGCGCAGGAAATCCGCACGGCCACCGGCGTGTCCGTCACGCCCGTAGTAGGCAATGTTGCGACCCCGGAAGGGCGTGCGAGTCTACTCGCAGCATGTCCGCATCCCGACATTCTCGTCAACAATGCGGGCGGTCCGCCGGGCGGCGACTTCCGCCGATTCACTCGGGAAGATTGGCTCAAGGCAATCGATGCCAACATGCTGGCGCCGATCGAAATGATCAAGGCCACGCTCGATGGCATGATCGACCGCCGTTTCGGCCGCGTCATCAACATTACCTCGATCTCCGTGAAGGCACCCTTCTCCTCCCTCGGCCTGTCGAACGGTGCGCGCAGCGGCTTGACCGGGTTCGTTGCCGGTGTTGCGCGCGATATCGCCCGCTACAACGTGACCATCAACAATATTCTGCCGGGCTCGTTCGGCACCGATCATCTGCGGCGGCAGGCAGGCGCTGCCGCGCGGTCCGGGCAATCGGCCGACGACGTGCTCGAAGAATGGCGCGCGGGCGAGACCTCGGGCCGTTTTGGAACGCCTGACGAACTCGGCATGGTGTGTGCGTTCCTGTGCGGCGCGAACTCCGGCTACATCACGCGCCAGAACATCTTTCTGGACGGTGGCACTTATCCCGGTACGTTTTGATGCGTTATCGCAGGCGGTGCGCACTTCCTTGTGCACGGGTGATTCTGTGCTGCTCGAGACGAGACATCCATTGAACGCTGCGGCGTAAAAATATCGAGCGGTATTTGCTCGTCTGGCGCGAGCGCGTCGATGTCGCGCAAACTCGTGTCTCGCAAGTCCTCTCACATCGCGCACTCATCTGGCATCTGACGCGTGTTCGAGCGCCCTCGAATAGGGCAAATAACGCGATGTACTGCGCGCTTCGATTTGCTGTTATTAGATTTTCAACTGATTCACTCCCACAGAACAATTTACTGGTTCTCACAACCGTTGCGCGTCTTGAAATCCGAGCTCGTACACCGTATAAAAAACTCGTGACGAAAAAAACTAAGGGAGAAATAGCGATGAACACGTTTGCGAATATTCCAAATGCAATTCCGATCGCTGAGATGCTCGGCGCGGTGCCTGAGCAGATCTACACACTGCCGGCGGACGTTGCGTGAACAAGCAGCACCTCCGCAGCCGCCGAATTCAATCTTCCAACATCTCTCGTCATGACCGCCCAATCGCGTCGCGATCACTCATTTCTTGCGCCGTCTCAGCGATTCTCACGGCTCACGCCGCCGCTCCTGCATACGCTCAATCCGCTGACGGAACATCGCCGTCGAGAGCCGCAGACGAAATCGGCGAGATCACCGTTACCGCCCAGCGCCGCGAAGAAGCGATTCAAAACGTACCGGTCACGATCCAAGTACTGACCGGAGAGACGATCGCTCAGCTCAACGTCGCCACGCTCGACGATTTCCTGAGATATCTTCCGAATGTCACCGCCGCCGGAGCGGGTCCCGGTCAAAACAACATTTTCATGCGTGGTCTCTCCACCGGGAGCCAGAGTCTTCAAGGCTCGGGCGGTGTCGGCAGCTTTCCCAACGTGGCGGTTTATCTCGATGAAGAGTCCGGACAGCTTCCGGGCCGAAACCTCGATATCTACACAGGCCGGTGTGGTTCGCTACATCACGAACAAGCCGAAACTCGACGTCATGGAGGGGAGTGTCGACGCGGGCTACGGAATAACCGCGGGCGGAGATCCGAGCACCAGCGTGAACGCCGTAATCAACTGGCCGCTCATCGCCGATACGCTGGCGATACGAGTGGTGGTCTACGATGACCGGCGCGGAGGTTACATCAAGAACGTTCCCGGAACCTTCAGCCGCGCGAGCACCGACCTCGTCTCCATCAATTACTTCGGCGGTGCCGTTCCTCCCAATAGCGGACCCATCAGTAATTACAATATCGCGGGTAACGCGACGAACCCGGTCACCTATCAGGGAATACGCGCCGAGGTCTTGTACAAATTCAATGACGACTGGAACGCTCTGCTGTCGCAGTCGTACCAGAACATGGACTCACAGGGCGTGTTCTGGCAGGAAGCCTTCGACGGAACCGGCAAGACGCTTCCCGACTTGTCGGTGCAGCTCTTCAATCCTTCGTACGACAAGGATCACTTCGAAGACACTCAATTGACGGTCACCGGGAAAATCGGCGATCTGAAGCTCGTGTACGCGGGCGGGTACCTCGACCGCACCATCACCCAGCAGCAGGATTACACGAACTACGCACGGGGCCACTACGCCGGCTACTACCAGTGTGCCTATCCAGGGTATCCGTTTCATGGCGGCACACCCACCGCCAACTCGGCGGGATATTGTTACTCGCCCAGCTCGATTTGGCGGGAGCGAAGACTATGAAATTTACGATATATCGAATTGGTATTACGAATCGAGCCCCAATTTCCGGCCGATTGCGCCGCCCAGCGGCGCAACCAGCAACGACCCGACTGCACGCGCGGCGGGAATCTCATTTCTTCAGGATATAACCCGCGGGTACAAGCAAAAAGCGGCCTTCCTGTCGTTCGACTACGATCTCATTCCGAAGACGTTGACGCTGACTCTTGGGTCGCGTTACTACGATATCAATGACTTCGAGAAAGGCTCGAACGTGGGCAGCTTCGGTTGCCAAATATATGGCCCCTTCAACGGGGTCGTTCCGGCGAATCCCTGCAGCGTGCCGACCGCCAACGGGAACAACTTGGATGCCTTGCACTTGGATAAAACCTACACGGGCTTCAAGAGCCGGGCCAACTTGACTTGGCACGTGACCGACGATGCGTTGCTCTACTACACCTGGTCCCAGGGCTTTCGACCCGGCGGGTTCAATCTCGGTCAGGGCATCGTGACTCCCAGCTCGCCGCTCTACGGCATCTTCACTCCGCCCCTGGTCTACGGGCCCGACGTGCTCATCAATAACGAGCTCGGATGGAAGACCGAATGGCTGGGCCATCGCCTGCAATGGAATGGCGCGGTGTACCAGGAAAATTGGAACCAGACGCAGCTGACGATCTTTGACCCCGGCGTCACGGGCAACAACATATTCGCGACGAACGGCCCCAACTATCGGGTGAGAGGTGCCGAGACATCGCTGATCACACGTGTTACCAAGGCGCTGACGGTGACGGCCTCGGCCTCTTGGAACAACAGCGAGGTCGTGAAGACCTTGTCCCTGGTCGATCCCAAGACCGGCCAGCCGATAGCGATTGCCAATCCCTACGGTGCTCTCGGGTCTCCGCTTGCGTTGTCGCCGCCTTTTCAAGGCAACCTTCGTGCGCGCTACGAATTCTCGATCGATGAGTACCACGCATTCTGGCAAGTCGGCGCCGCTCGCCAGGGCGGTTCCTATTCGACCACCGATCGGCTGACCAAGACGCTGCAAGGCCAATCTGTCGCCTTCTACAACCCGGGATTTACCACCTACGATGCATCACTCGGCATCGGCAAAGATGCGTGGACGGTGTCGCTGTACGGCGAGAACCTCGCGGATACGCGCGGGATTCTATTTTCGAGTTATGCGCAATGGGTCAAGGCGGACACCATCAACCGGCCGCGGACCTTGAGTCTACGGTTGACGGATTGCAAACGAGGGTCCCGGATGAGGCGTAGCTCCGCGGCGATGATTTTTTTATCGTGGAGTCTGGAGCTCTGCATGCAGGATTCGAGGAGCGCGGTTCCGGATACATCCCACGGTACGGGCTATTACTCATCGCTCGCGCAGATCGATGCTGCCAACGTCCAGACTCTTGGCTTTGCGTGGCAGTTCAAGACCGGAACTTACCGCGGCCTGGAGGCGACACCCATTGTGGTCGATGGCGTCATGTACACGTCCGGGATTTGGGGCATCGTCTATGCACTCGACGCCGCCACCGGGCGCTTGCTGTGGCAATTCGATCCGCATGCCGACGGTCAGGCCGCGCGCTACGCATCCGTAGACGTCGTCAACCGGGGTGTGGCGGTATCCGAAGGCAAGATCTACGTGGCGTCAGTCGACTGTCGCCTGTTCGCGCTGGATGCGCGCACGGGCGCGAAGCGGTGGGAAGCAGCCACGGCGGAGGCTCCCCCCTATGCGTGTTCGAGTGCTCCGCTCATTGCGGGTCATGTTGTGGTCATGGGCAACGCGGGATCCGACACCGGTCGTGGAGGATTGCGCGGCTATGTGTCGGCATATGACCTTGAATCCGGTGCCCGGCGCTGGAGATTTTATACCGTCCCCAAGGTGGGCGATGTCCACGCCCCTCCCGAGATGCGGGCCGCCGAGAAAACATGGGATCCGGCTCGAGATTCTGCATTCGGCGGCGGAGGCAACGTATGGGATGGCATGGCCTACGATCCGGAGCTGAACCGCGTATTCATAGGCACCGGAAATGCCGCACCGTACTTGGCTGCGCGCGAGATGAACGGTCGCGCGCTCGATCGGCTCTACGCCGCATCCATCGTGGCGCTCGACGCTGATTCCGGGCACATGGCCTGGTATTACCAGACGACGCCGGGCGACATTTGGGATCTCGATGCATCGGCGAAGATGGTATTGGCCGATCTTCGCATCGGCGGTCGAACACGAAAGACGCTGCTACAGGCGAATAAAAATGGTTACTTCTACGTGCTGGACCGAATCAGCGGCAAACCCATCTCGGCGCGCGCTTTTACCTATATGAACTGGTCCACGGGGATGGATGCTCAGTTCCGACCGATCGTGGCGGCCGACGCGGACTACACCGCGGCGCCGCGCATGATCTATCCGGGCGCTCAAGGGGCGCACGGCTGGGCTCCGATGTCGTACAGCCCCGCCTCCGGTCTCGTCTACATTCCGACCCTGGACGTACCCAACATCATCATCAACCTGCAGACCAATCCGGGCGCAACGGTCAGCTTTGTCGACGGCGGGACCGGGCCGGGTTTCGTGATTCCGGACAAGGACTATGACCCGGGCGACTCAGCGCCGATCTTCGGTCAGTTGCCGAGTGTCCCCAGCTTGGGCCCTGGGGGAAAGCCCCGACTCCGGGCATCACTCAGAGCCTGGGATCCGATTCGGCAGAAGCTGGTCTGGGAACAGCAAACGTCGCAGGACTACCTCCTGTTGGACGGCGGTGCACTATCCACCGCGGGCAATCTGGTATTGGCGGGCCGGGAAGATGGCCGCTTCGTTGCTTACGCGGCCGACGACGGGAGCATCCTGAAGGTGCTCGACACGGGCACCGCCACGATAGCGGCACCGATGACCTACGAAATCAAGGGGACCCAGTACATTGCCGTGATGCAGGGTCATGGCGGCAGCATCATGTTTTCCTTGGTGGGAACGGCGGGAATAAATTATGTGCAGCCGCCCGCGCGAGTCGGAACGGCTGCGCAGGTCAGCACCGGCCGCTCGCTCTTCTTCACGTGGTGCTCGAAGTGTCACACCCTCGGTGCGCCGGCAGTCACGCCGGATTTGAGCCGGCTCAACCGAGGGATCGGGTCGGCCGACGCGTTCAAGGCCATCGTACTCCAAGGCGCATTGCTGCCTCTTGGAATGGCGCGTTTCAACGACGTCCTATCGGCGGAAGATGCCGATGACATCCACGCCTACCTCGTGGATCAATCCTGGCAGGCATACGATGCGCAGCAGAAGAAAATCCAGTCGGATGCCTCGTTGCCTGGCCGGTAGGCCATGAGATGCCGAAGCACCATCCGGAGGAAATCGCAGCGCGGCAATTGGACCACGGCCTCGCCGCGGATGAGAGCCGTCGCTCGCACGCGAGCACCGGTTTCGATGCACGTCGATCCAAGTTGCGCAAAATTATTCATGAATAGAACTACTAATATTTGTCTTGTAGTTTATATCCGGACATCGTATAAAAAACTCGTTTCGCAAATCCGTTGCCTTCCGGTTCTGCCGCATCGGTTACGCAACGAGGTCGCTATGCCCGGACACTCACTCTTCACGTCTCCCGTGGCGGGACTCATCAGGCGGCGGCTCGCGCTCGGCCTGTTCACGCTCTTCCTGGTGACGGTCCTGGTGTTCCTCGCCACCGAGGTGTTGCCGGGCGATGCGGCCCGCGTGGTTCTGGGACGAGGCGCCAACGAGAAGAGTCTTGCGGCCCTGCGCGAACAGCTGCACCTCGACGCGCCCGTGTTGGTTCGCTACGGACGCTGGCTGATCGATTTGAGCACCGGCAGTCTCGGCGTGTCCCTGGTCAACGGCCAGCGCGTGTCGGCCCTCATCGCTCCCCGGGTCATCAATTCCGCGGTGCTCCTGGGGCTCGCCGGCGTGATCGGTATCCCGCTTGCGATCGGTGCCGGCATCTTGGCGGCGCTCAAGCGCGGACGGCGGCTCGACGGCATCCTGTCGGTCGTGACACTGATACTCGCCGGCCTGCCGGAATTCGTCGTCGGCATCGGCTTGATCCTATTGTTCGCGACCCTGGTCGTCCAATGGCTGCCGCCGGTCTCCCTGGTCACGCCGGGCACCTCGGTGCTCTCGCGGCCTGTGATTCTCGTGCTGCCGGTTGCCACCCTCAT
>WNFN01229601.1_pt1 | contig 14765 bp, 13 predicted proteins | sample 5400161 | NCBI WGS metagenome assembly WNFN01 (sample SAMN13153353, study PRJNA577476) | soil metagenome | isolation source: 80 cm saprolite on Douglas fir-dominated hillslope | place: USA:California | collected 2013-09-17
CCGGCTTGCCCGGCATCGCCCCTCCCGGACCGGCAATCCCGGTAATGGAGACGGCAAGATCGACCCCGGCTTTCTCCAGCGCGCCGATCGCCATCGCGGTCGCGGTCTCCTTGCTGACCGCGCCGAATGTCGCAAGCGTCGTTGCCTTGACCCCGAGCATCACCCGTTTGGCGTCGTTGGAATAAGTGACAAAGCCGCGGTCGATCACATCGGAGGATCCGGGGATATCGGTCAACGCGCCCGCGACCAGGCCGCCGGTGCAGGATTCCGCGGTCGCGATAGTCAGCTTGCGCATCCGGCAGAGATCGAGCAGCGAGCGGGAGAGGGCGCGGGCGTCGCTGCCGCTCATTTCAGTCGCTCCAGGGCAGGCGGATGGTGGCGCTCGCGGTTGCTGCCATGCCTTCCTCGCGCCCGGTGAAGCCGAGCCGCTCGCTGGTCGTCGCCTTCACCGCAACGCGCGAAATGTCCAGTCCGGTGATCTCGGCGATCCGCGCACGCATGGTGTCGCGCAACGGTCCGATCTTCGGGCGCTCGCAGATCAGCGTTACCTCGAGGTTCGCCACGCGCCCGCCGCGCGCGGCGACGCGATCGACGGCGTATTTGAGGAAGCGGTCCGATGCCGCACCCTTCCATTTGGGATCACTCGGCGGAAAACGCGAGCCGATATCGCCGTCCGCCAGCGCGCCGAGAATGGCGTCAACCAGCGCATGGAGACCGACGTCGCCGTCGGAATGGGCAAGAAAGCCGCGGCTGTGCGGTACGCGGACGCCGCAGATCATCAGGTGATCGCCATCGCCGAAGGCGTGCACGTCATAGCCGGTGCCGGTCCTGATATCGCCGAGCATGGCGCCAAGGCGGGTCTCTTCGCGGATAAAATCTTCCGGGGTCGTCAGTTTCATGTTCGCAGCATCGCCTTCAAAAGTCGCCACCGTCAATCCCGCCCATTCCGCCAGCGCCGCGTCATCGGTGAAATCGCTGCGGCCCTCGCGCGCGGCACGGCGATGGGCATCGAGAATCACATCGAACCGGAACGCCTGCGGTGTTTGCGCGATCCGCAACCGCGCCCGATCCGGCGTGCCCTCGACGTTGCCGGTTTCGTCGACCTGCTTGATGGTATCCGTGACCCGGATTGCAGGAACGGCCGCGCCGGCGCGGGAAGCGGCGTCGATTGCGCGCGAGATCAGCGCCGCCGAGACGAACGGGCGCGCCGCGTCATGGATCAGAACGACATCCGGCTTTTGGCTGGCGAGCGCTTCCAGTCCGGCATGAACCGAAGCCTGGCGCGTCGCCCCGCCATTCGCAGGCGGCTGGTAGCGCAACGCGCCGACGGCGGCATTGAACACAGCCGTGTCATCGGGATTCAAAACCGGCTGCACCGCAAAGATTTGCGGATGGCTGCAAAACGCCTCCATCGCCCGGAAAATCACGGTTTTCCCGCCGATCGACCGATATTGTTTCGGTCCGCCCGTGCCGGCACGAAGCCCGCGTCCGGCCGCGACAAGGATGGCTGCAATCCGCTCTGGTTTGGGCATTTACTCAATGACGGGCGATTGGCGGTTGATGTAGCGCAGCATCGGTTCGCTGGCGCAAAGCCCTTATCATGCTGGACTGCAAAAACAGAGCAATTCCGGGGAGGCTGTGGGAAAGGCATATTTTGTTGCAGTGCACTTGCAAGATTGCAAGAACTGTCTAAAGTGTAGGCATGAAGCTTGACTGCACAAGATTTGTGCTCAAAATGCGTCCCGGCGGCCGCGATGAGGCGTCTGCCAGAAAAACGAGAAATCCGTGACCGGCTCGGAATATCCAGGTCTTAAGCCGTTGAAAATAGGCGATATTGAGGTCGCCAACCGAGTCTTTCTCGCGCCGATGTCGGGCGTCACCGATGCACCCTTCCGACGCTTGTCCGCGACCCTCGGCGCCGGGCTGGTCGTTTCCGAAATGACCGCCAGCGACGATCTCGTCCATGGTCGTCCGATGTCGCGGTTGCGATGCGAGGCGACCGGAATCGGTCCGCATGTGGTTCAACTCGCAGGCTGCGAAGCCAGCTGGATGGCGGAGGGCGCGCGGATCGCCGAAGCCGCCGGCGCCGAAATTATCGACATCAACATGGGATGTCCGGCGCGCCATGTCACGGGCGGGCAGTCCGGTTCGGCGCTGATGCGCGATCTCGACCACGCCTTGAAATTGATCGAGGCGACGATCGCAGCTGTGAAAGTGCCGGTGACATTAAAGATGCGGCTCGGCTGGGACGATCGCTCGCGCAACGCGCCGGAACTGGCGCGACGGGCCGAGGCCGCAGGCGTGCAGCTGATTTCGGTGCACGGCCGTACGCGTTGCCAGTTCTACAAGGGCGAAGCCGATTGGGGCGCGGTGCGCGCCGTCAGGGACGCGATCGGCATCCCGCTCGTCGTCAACGGCGATATCACATCGTTCGAGAAGGCCGTGACCGCGCTGGAAATGTCGGGCGCCGACGCGGTCATGGTCGGGCGCGGCGCGCAGGGACAGCCGTGGTTGCCCGGTCAGATCGGGCGCCGCCTCGAAACCGGTATCGTCGAATCCGCGCCGTCGCTGGCGGAGCAGCTCAAATATATCCGTGCGCTCTATGATGAAGTTTGCGCTCATTACGGTTTGCGCATCGGCCTTCGCCATGCGCGCAAACACCTCGGCTGGGCGCTGGAGAGCGCCGCAAAGTGTAGCTGCGCGCCGGTCTTAACGCTCAAGACCTGGCGACAGAAGGTTCTGACATCCGACGATCCGCGCGGCGTGCACCGTTCCCTTCAAGATGCATTCGACGACTTTGCTTGGAGTGCTGCAGCATGACCTCAGTCGCAGAACAACGCCGGCCGGTGCCGTCCGATGGCGAGGCCATCCTCAACGCCTTGCCCAATCCGGTGCTGCTGATTGGACCCGACGGCAAGATCGTTGACGCGAATATGGCCGCGGAATCGTTTTTCGAGATTTCCACGCAATTTCTGCAACGGCAGTCGCTGAAGGAACTCGTGCCGTTCGGCAGTCCGTTGCTGGCGCTGATCGATCAGGTGCGTTCAAGCGGCTCGCCGGTCAATGAGTACAAGGTGGATCTGGGCACGCCGCGGATCGGCGGCGACCGCCAGGTGGACCTTCATGTCGCGCCGCTTACCGAGCGGCCCGGTCATATCGTCGTGATGCTGCAGGAACGCACCATCGCCGACAAGATGGACCGGCAATTGACGCATCGAAGTGCGGCGCGTTCGGTGATCGCGCTGGCCGCGATGCTGGCGCATGAAATCAAGAACCCGCTGTCCGGCATCCGTGGCGCCGCGCAACTGCTCGAGCAGGCAGCATCATCGGAAGACCGCATGCTGACGCGGCTGATCTGCGACGAGGCGGACCGCATCGTCACGCTGGTCGATCGCATGGAAGTATTCGGCGACGACCGGCCGGTGGCGCGCGGTCCGGTCAACATTCATTCGGTGCTCGATCACGTCAAGCGGCTGGCGCAATCTGGCTTTGCCCGCAACGTCCGGTTTGTCGAAGACTACGATCCGTCGCTGCCGCCGGTGCTGGCCAATCAGGATCAGTTGATTCAGGTGTTTCTGAATCTGGTGAAGAACGCCGCCGAGGCCGTGGTCGATCTCGGTACCGACGCGGAGATTCAACTCACCACCGCATTCCGTCCGGGCGTCCGGCTGTCGGTGCCGGGGAAGAAATCGCGGGTGTCGCTGCCGCTTGAGTTCTGCGTCAAGGACAACGGCCCCGGCGTGCCGGAAGATCTGCTGCCGAACCTGTTCGATCCGTTCGTCACGACCAAACCGACCGGCAGCGGGTTGGGCCTCGCGCTGGTGGCCAAGATCGTCGGCGACCACGGAGGCATCATCGAATGCGAGTCCCAACCGCGGAAGACCACGTTCCGCGTACTGCTACCCATGTTCAACAGCACCAAGCACTTCGACCAGAGCAATCGCGAGCACGTTTCGGGGACGCCGTTGCATGCCTCACAGGGCCCAAGATGAGGAATAACAATGCCTGCAGGTAGTATACTTGTCGCCGACGATGATACCGCCATCCGTACGGTTCTAAACCAGGCTCTGTCGCGCGCCGGATACGAGGTGCGCCTGACCGGAAACGCGGCGACGCTGTGGCGCTGGGTCAGCCAGGGCGAGGGCGATCTGGTTATCACCGACGTCGTGATGCCCGACGAGAACGCATTTGATCTGCTGCCGCGGATCAAGAAGATGCGGCCGAACCTTCCGGTCATCGTAATGAGCGCGCAGAACACCTTCATGACGGCGATCCGCGCGTCCGAACGCGGCGCCTATGAATATCTGCCGAAGCCGTTCGACCTGAAGGAGCTGATCGCCATTGTCGGCCGCGCGCTGGCGGAGCCGAAGGAGCGGGTTGCAAGCCACGCCGACGAAGCCGAGTTCGATTCGATTCCGCTGGTCGGCCGGTCGCCCGCGATGCAGGAAATCTATCGGGTGCTGGCGCGACTGATGCAGACCGACCTCACGGTGATGATCTCCGGCGAGTCCGGCACCGGCAAGGAGCTGGTCGCACGCGCGCTGCATGACTACGGCAAGCGGCGCAACGGCCCGTTCGTCGCCGTCAACATGGCAGCTATCCCACGCGATCTCATCGAATCGGAACTGTTCGGCCATGAACGCGGCGCGTTCACCGGCGCCAACACCCGCGCCTCGGGCCGGTTTGAGCAGGCACCACCGTTGGCGGCCGTACGCCGATCAAGACCGACGTGCGCATCGTCGCTGCGAGCAACAAGGATCTGCGCATCCTGATTCAGCAGGGTCTGTTTCGCGAGGATCTGTTCTTTCGCTTGAACGTGGTTCCGTTGCGGCTGCCTCCGCTGCGCGAGCGGATCGAGGATTTGCCCGATTTGATTCGGCATTTTTTCACGCTGGCCGAGAAGGACGGACTGCCGCCCAAGAAGCTCGATGCCCTGGCGCTGGAACGCATGAAGCAGCATCGCTGGCCGGGCAATGTGCGCGAACTCGAAAACCTCGCGCGCCGGCTCGCGGCTTTGTATCCGCAAGACGTGATCACCGGCTCTGTCATCGATGGCGAGCTGGCGCCTCCCGCCGTGACCTCGGGCGGCAGCGTCCAGCACGGTGTCGACAATCTCGGCGGCGCCGTCGAAGCCTATCTTTCATCGCATTTTTCGGGTTTCCCTAACGGGGTACCGCCGCCGGGCCTCTACCATCGTATCCTCAAGGAAATCGAGGTTCCCCTGCTGACGGCGGCATTGGCAGCGACGAGGGGGAATCAGATTCGCGCCGCCGACTTGCTGGGCCTCAACCGCAACACCCTGCGAAAGAAGATTCGCGACCTCGACATCCAGGTTTACCGGAGCGGCAATTAGGATTTGGCGATTCGACCTGCGCGTTTTGCGGACGCGGAGCCTGCACACAAATGTGGCTCCTGGCGGACACGCCGTGGAATCGTCGCAATTTGGCAACATTGTGATATGAATGCATCAGTCCGCGGCCGGCGGACCTAAGCCTTTAGCTCGCACCTTGCCGCAATGACCAGCGCAGACACCTCGGTCCCATCGTTCGATCCGTCGTTCGCCGAAACCAAAGGGGGGCCCCTCCGGAGGTTTCTGGGGCCGTTTGCGGTCGCCTTGGCCTTGCTGTCGGCCTTCCTCACCTTCGTGGTGCTCACCGGCCTGACGCCGGTCGAACCGACCCGCAGCGTGGTGTTTTCTTTCATTCTGATCAATGCGGCGACGATCCTGCTGCTGGTCAGCATCATCGTGCGCGAAGTCTGGCAAGTGGTCCAGGCCCGCCGCCGCGGCCGGGCGGCAGCGAGGCTGCACGTCCAGATTGTCAGCCTGTTTTCCGTCATTGCGGTGTTGCCTGCGGTGGTGGTGGCGATCGTCGCCAATGTGACCATCGATCGTGGCCTCGATCGCCTGTTTTCAGGTCCGACGCGCGAGGTGATTCAGAACTCGCTGATCATTGCCCACGCCTATCTGCAGGAACACGCCCAGCTCATTCGTGGCGATATTCTGGGAATGGCCAACGATCTCTCCCATGCCCGGCCATTGTTCGATCAGGACCGCGGGACGTTTCGCGACCTTCTGACGGCAAGTGCCGCCTCGCGCAACCTGCCGGGCGCCAAGCTGATCGATAAGGATGGCAATCCTCTGGAAACAGCGCAGACCGGGATTCAGCAGTACTCCTTCACGACGCCGACGCCGGACTTCCTGACCAATGTCGAGGAAAACGAACCTCAGATCGCGGTGTTCCCGGAAGCGAACTACGTCGCGGCCGTAATCCGGCTGCGCGCGTTCAACGACACGTTCCTGTACGTGGCCCGTTTGCTCGATCCGCGCGTGGTCGCGCAACTCAGGCAAACCGAGGCCAGCGTCGCCGAGTATGCGGAGATCGAAGCGCGCCGGCTCGGCATTCAGGTGAATTTCGCACTGATGTTCGCGGTGATCGCGCTGACCATCCTGATGGCGTCGGTATTGATCGGGCTGAATTTCGCCAATTGGCTGGTCGCCCCGATCCGCCGGCTGATGAGCGCCGCCAATATCGTTTCGACCGGCGACCTGCATGTGCAGGTGCCGGTCCACAAGTCGGAGGGCGACCTCGCGCAGCTCGGCGAGACCTTCAACAAAATGACGCAGGAGTTGCGCAGCCAGCGCGACGAACTGGTAAGCGCAAGCGACCTCATCGACAGCCGCCGCCGCTTCATCGAGGCGGTATTGTCGTCGGCGAGCGCCGGCATCATCGGCGTCGATGCTTCCGGCAGTGTCGGCATCCTCAATCGCTCCGCCGAAAAACTCATCGGTCACGCCGAATCCGAGACGCTGGATCATCCGCTGTCGGACGTGCTGCCCGAACTCGATGACATGATGAAAACCGCGCGGGAGGGCACGCAGCGGCTGGTACAGGGCCAGATCACGATTCTCCGCGACGGCCATGAACGCAATCTGTCGGTTCGCGTCAGCGCCGAGCAGACCAGCCAGTCGCGCGACAGCTACATCATCACGCTAGACGACATAACCGAGCTTGTTTCCGCACAGCGGACTTCGGCATGGGCCGATGTGGCGCGCCGCATCGCGCACGAGATCAAAAATCCGCTGACGCCGATTCAGCTTTCGGCCGAGCGCATCCGTCGCAAATTCGGCAAGGTTATCACCGAGGACAAGGCCATCTTCGAACAGTGCACGGACACGATTGTGCGACAGGTTGATGATATCAGGCGGATGGTCGATGAGTTCTCGCGCTTCGCGCGGATGCCGAAACCGGTGATCGAAGGCGAGGACGTTGCTGACACGGTGCGGCAGGCGGTTTTCCTGATGCGGGTCGGACATCCCGACATCGATATCGAAGCCGAGATCAAGCACGAGCCGATGCGGGCGCAGTTCGACCGGCGGCTGATTTCACAGGCGCTGACCAACATCATCAAGAACGCGACCGAAGCGATCGAGGTGGTCCCGGCGGAGGAACTGGGGAAGGGGCGTATCGACGTGATCGCGGCGCGCGAGAACGATGACATCGTGATCGATGTCATCGATAACGGCATCGGCCTGCCGAAAGTAAGCCGGGCGCGTCTGCTCGAACCCTATGTTACGACGCGCGAAAAGGGCACCGGTCTCGGCCTGGCGATTGTCGGCCGTGTTCTGGAAGACCATGGCGGCCGGATCGAACTCAACGATGCAGCGGACATTCGGCCGGGCGCGCGGGGTGCCTGGATGAGATTGCGGTTTGCGGTATCGGGCCACGCCGCGAAAGTCGAAGTCAAGGAGCCGGCCGCCGAAACAAAAGTGACCGCGCCCGAAACCGCAGAGCGCGCCGACGCGACCAATAGTGAATCCAAAATCGAAGCCGCAACAGGCGGCTGACCAGACAGGCGTGACCGATGGCAAATGACATTCTGATTGTCGATGACGAAGCCGATATTCGCGATCTGGTTGCGGGTATTCTGGAGGACGAGGGCTTTAACACCAGAACCGCGCGCGACAGCGATTCGGCGCTCGCGGAAATTGCTACCCGCCGCCCGCATCTGGTGTTTCTCGACATCTGGCTGCAAGGCAGCAAGCTCGACGGGTTGCAACTGCTGGAACAGATCAAAAAGGACCACGCGGAGGTGCCGGTCGTGATGATCTCCGGGCACGGCAATATCGAAACCGCGGTCGCGGCCATCAAGCGCGGCGCCTACGACTTCATCGAAAAGCCCTTCAAGTCCGACCGGCTGATTCTGGTGGCGACGCGGGCGCTGGAGACGTCGCGCCTGAAACGCGAAGTCAAGGAACTCAAGCAACTGGCGCCGGCGGCAAGCGTCCTGACCGGACGCTCCGCCTGCATGAACCAACTGCGCCAGACCATCGAGCGGGCCGCCAAGGCCAATAGCCGCATCCTGATCGTCGGGCCGTCCGGCGCGGGCAAGGAATTGGCGGCGCGCACGCTGCATAACGCATCAGGTCGCGCCGAAGGACCTTTCGTTGTCATCAACGCCGCGGCGATTACACCGGAGCGCATGGAAGTCGAGCTGTTCGGTATCGAGCAGTCCAATGGCGACGCGAAACCCAGAACAAGATCCTGCGGGTGCTGGTCGATCAGACGTTCCAGCGGTCAGGGGGGGCCTCCAAGGTCAACGTCGACGTTCGCATCATTTCCTCGACGGCGCGAAACCTGGAAGAGGAGATCGCCGAGGGGCGATTCCGCGAAGATCTCTATCATCGGCTATCCGTGGTGCCGATCCGCGTGCCGCCGCTGTCGGAGCGCCGCGAGGATATTCCCGAACTGATCGACTATTTCATGGACCAGATCTCGGTCGCGACCGGCCTGCCGAAACGTCAGATCGGCCAGGATGCGATGGCGGTATTGCAGTCGCATGTCTGGCCGGGAAATGTCCGGCAGCTTCGCAACAACGTCGAGCGGGTCATGATCCTGGCGGGGGGCGGTCCGGAAGTCATCATAACCGCCGACATGCTGCCGCAGGACGTCGGCTCCATGGTGCCGGCCATGCCGACCAGCAACAATGGTGAGCACATCATGGGATTGCCGCTGCGCGAGGCGCGGGAGGTGTTCGAGCGCGACTACCTGATCGCCCAGATCAGCCGGTTCTCCGGCAACATCTCTCGCACGGCCCTCGGCGTCGGCTGAATGCCGACCCCTGAGTTCCGAATCGGAATGCGCTGCACTTTGCCGCGCCTCCTTAACTTCGGTTCCACGAACACCAGCACGCGTGATTCATTCCCTGCATTTGATTGACAAATTTGAGGTTTTTCCGTGTTTTTACGGACGGTTGCGCGCTTGTTCGGCGTGGGCAAGTCGCGAACTGGCTTGCCTAACAACCACGCCTGCCTTCTAATCGTACCGCCGTGTCCCGGAGGGGGATCTCAGGGAAGCCGGCAACCGGAGAACGCTCCTCAAGAGGGCTGCGTCCGGTCAATAAAAAGAAGCAAGCAAAACTGCGGGATAAAAACAATGGCGGCAGACCGCGCACAAAACCTACAAGACACCTTCCTTAATCACGTTCGCAAAACCAAGACGCCACTGACGATCTTTCTGGTCAATGGAGTGAAGCTGCAGGGAATAGTCACCTGGTTCGACAATTTCTGCCTGCTGCTGCGGCGCGATGGTCATTCGCAGCTTGTCTACAAGCACGCGATCTCGACCATCATGCCGGGCGCTCCGATCGTCGACCGTCCGCGGTCGGCAGAGGGCAAAGACACCGGGCGGGTGATCGTCATCGGCCCTTATCTGCGCATGCGCCGCGGCGATTCCGATGCGCAAACGGATCATCATGTCATACGCGGTTCGGAGGCGCGGCTTGAGGAAGCCGTCGGTCTCGCGCGCGCCATCGATCTGACGATCGCGGACGCACTGATCGCGCCGGTCAGTCAGACCCGGCCCGCGACCTATCTTGGCAAGGGCAAGGTCGAGGAGATCGTCGGGCTCATCACCGGGCACGAGATCGAGCTGGTGGTGATGGATTGCGCGCTGTCGCCGATCCAGCAGCGCAACCTTGAGAAGGCCTGGAACACCAAGGTGCTCGACCGCACCGGACTGATCCTCGAAATCTTCGGCCGCCGTGCCAAGACCAAGGAAGGTGCGTTGCAGGTCGAGCTCGCGCATTTGAACTATCAGCGCAGTCGCCTGGTGCGATCATGGACCCATCTCGAGCGCCAGCGCGGCGGCTTCGGGTTCATGGGTGGTCCCGGTGAAACGCAGATCGAAGCGGACCGCCGCCTGATCGGCGACCGCATCGCGCGGCTTGAAAACGAAATCAAGAAGGTTCAGGCGACGCGGCGGCTGCATCGCGCCGGCCGGCAGCGCGTGCCATATCGCGTGGTGGCGCTGGTCGGCTACACCAATGCCGGAAAGTCGACGCTGTTCAATCGGCTGACCCGCGCCGACGTGCAGGCAGCCGATATGCTGTTTGCCACGCTCGATCCAACGTTGCGTGCGCTCAGTCTGCCGCATGGCGGCAAGGCGATGCTCTCGGACACGGTCGGGTTCATCTCCAACCTGCCGACGCAACTGGTTGCGGCGTTTCGCGCCACGCTGGAGGAGGTGCTGGAAGCCGATGTCATTCTCCACGTCCGCGACATCTCCCATGAAGACGCGGACGCGCAGCAACGCGACGTCGATACCGTGCTGCGTCAGCTTGGCATCGATCCGGACGCGGGGCAGCGCATTCTCGAAATCTGGAACAAGATCGATCGCTTCGATCCGGAGATGCGCGAAAACCTGCAAAATATCGCCGCGCGGCGCCCGCCGGAACATCCGTGTTTCCTGGTCTCGGCCGAAACCGGCGAGGGCGTCGACGCGCTGTTGGCCGCGATCGAAGACCGGCTGGCGGCAACGCGGATGACGCTCGACCTGTCAATCGACGCCGCCGACGGCGCCGGCATCAGCTGGCTGCACCGCAATTCGGAAGTCCTCAACAAGGAACTTCACGATGGCCGGTTCGACATGACCGTGCGCGTCGATGAGACCAAGCGCGATATCGTCGTCAACCGCTTCGACGCGGTGCCGCACGCGGTTTCATAAACTCAGCGTCGTTCGCATGCGCCGGGCGACGTCGTGCTGGTCCTTGCCGAGAATGAGCACCAATAGCGGCACCAGAATCCCGCCGCTGGTAATTCCCAGGAAGCCGGACGCGATGCCGCCGACGCCGCCAGCCAGAAGTCCGCCGCGAATGTCAGTTGGGTTCATCGGCGATGACCGGCTTCGGTCTCGGCGGGTGTGGATGGACGCGGCTCTTTGGCCTTCGCCTCATTCCACAACGCGTCCATCTCCGCGAGTGACGCGCCTTCAAGCGGACGCCCACGAGCGGCCAATGCGCGCTCGATGTAGCCAAAGCGGCGTTCGAATTTGGCGTTGGTGCCGCGCAGCGCCATATCAGGATCAGCGCCGACATGCCGCGCCAGATTAACCAGTGCGAACAGGAGATCGCCGGTCTCCGCGGCGAGTTCGTTAGCGTCGCCGCGATCGAGCGCGGCTTCGATCTCGTCAGCTTCCTCACGAATCTTGTGCAGCACCGCGCGCGGATCGTTCCAGTCGAACCCGACGCTTGACGCCTTGCGCTGCAGTTCCATCGCGCGCGACAACGCCGGCTGTCCGGCCTTGACGCCTGTCAGCAACGATTTGTGCGCGGGCTCATCCTGACGCCGGCGCGCAGCGCGTTCGGCTTTCTCGTCGGCCTTGATGCGGTCCCATGCGCCCTTCACGTCGGACGGTGTCAATCGCCCATCCTTGTCGGCGAAGACATGGGGATGCCTTCGGATCATCTTGGCGGTGATCGCCTCGACCACGTCGCCGAATGAAAACGCATTCTGCTCTTCGGCCATGCGGGCATGAAACACCACCTGGAGCAGGAGATCGCCGAGTTCGTCGCGCAAATCGTCGAGATCGCCGCGGGCGATGGCGTCGGCCACTTCATAGGCTTCCTCGATGGTGTAAGGTGCGATGGTCGCAAAATTCTGCTCGAGGTCCCACGGGCAGCCGCTGCCGGGCGTTCGCAGCGTCGTCATGATCTCGATCAGGCGTGAAATATCGCGGGAAGGGGTCATGGGGCACCGAAGCTTGCGAAAAACCAAGCTTTGTATGCCGCAAGACGTGGTGTCCGCCCAGCGAAAACGAGTGACTGGGTTTGCTGTATCCACCGATTGGCGAGAGCGCCTTACAGTGCTAAGGGCAGCCGATGAGCGATCAGTTTCAATCCGAAACAGCACTGGTGCTGTTCTCCGGCGGACAGGATTCCGCCACGTGCCTCGCCTGGGCTCTGCAGCGCTATGCGCGCGTCGAAATGCTTGGCTTCGACTACGGCCAGCGCCACGCCATCGAACTGGAATGCCGCGAGCGCCTGATCAGCGGCATGAAATCGCTGAGCGCGGACTGGGCTTCGAGGCTCGGCGAGAGCCACACGCTGGAGATTCCGACGCTGGCCACGATTTCCGATACCGCGCTGACCCGTGACGTCGCGATCGCGATGGGCGAAGACGGCCTGCCCAACACCTTCGTGCCCGGCCGCAATCTGGTGTTTTTGACATTCGCGGCGGCGCTGGCCTACCGGCGCGGCATTCGTCACATCGTTGGCGGAATGTGTGAGACCGACTATTCCGGCTATCCGGATTGCCGCGACGAGACCATCAAGGCGTTGCAGACCGCGCTCAATCTCGGGATGAACGCGCAGTTCGAATTGCACACGCCGCTGATGTGGCTGGACAAGGCCAGCACATGGAAGCTCGCGAATGAACTTGGCGGGGCAGGGCTGGTCGACCTGATCCGCGAACACTCCCACACCTGCTATCTCGGCGAACGTGGCGCGCAGCATGCGTGGGGTTATGGCTGCGGCGAATGCCCGGCCTGCGCGTTGCGCGCTAGGGGCTGGCGGGAATATGCGGGGCGGGAGTAACTCCTCACCGCTTACGCAAAATCCTCCGGCTTCAATTCGATCGGCGAACCATGCGGCGTGCGGTCGGCGGCGTGGTCCCAGGCATCGCGATAGCGATGCAGGGTATCGGAGGTCGCGATGCCTTTCGTCGCGACAATCTTTTCCAGCGTCGCAAGCCAATGCCGATAATAGGTCTCGCCGGTGTCGGGATCGCCGCATCCCTGCGCGCGCTTGATTTCGTTGGCAAGTGCCGCGGCCCATTCAGTCCAGGTGAACAGCCCGCGCGCGTGCAAGGCGAGCGCCATCGCGAAGGCCTGGGCTTCCCAGGGTTCGCGGAACACCGGGCCGTCAGTGTCGCGGGGTATACCCGGCACAGTACTCGTCGCACCTGCCGCAGCGGCGTCCATCATGCCGCCTCCAGATAGGGCTCGAACGCATCGATCGATATCTTTACCGTCGGGTCGGCGTCCGGGCCCCATAATTCGGCCCCGTCGAACACGACGGTGTAAAGCCATTGCGGGTTCTCGCCGGATTCCGTCGCGGCCGAGTCCGGAAACACCTGACAGCCGTGGTCGCGTTCGATCACGCCAACGTGGCCGCGCACGTAACGCGGCAGCCGCGTGTGTGTTGCGGGATGAATGTTCTTCGCGCGCACATGATCGCCCGGCTTGAACTTCGCCGGTGCGGGGGCAGGGCGTCCGAATTTGCCGCGCACCATGATGCGCTCGACATCGTCAAGCCCAAACTTGCCGTGTTTGAGCGGCTTCGCTGTTTCCACTGCGTGGCCCGCGGCGACTTCGCTGGCTGCCATGTAGCCCTTGTCGATCAGCAGGTCTTCGAGCCCGAGCAGCCATTTCCTGTAGTATGAACTGCTGAGATAAACGTGGGGCGGCAACATCTCCCGATAGAAGCGTGAGGTATCGATGTTGAATGCGCCTGCCGCACCCATCGCACGCACCATCGCCAGCACGCGGGCTTCCCATTCAGCGTGAAACATCGGCTCGTTCAGCTCCGGTTCGACCTTGCCGAAGCCGTCCATGCCGCCCATGTCGTGCACGCCATTCATGATTATGCACCCGCCGCCTTGGGGAACCCGGTGCCGATCATGGAATCGCGGGTCACGAGCTCGGCGAGCTGCTGCTCGCTCCAGCCGTCAGTGCCTTCGGGTCGCATCGGCAGCACCAGGAAGCGCGTCTCGGCGGTCGAATCCCACACCCGAATCTCGGTTTCCTTCGGCAGGCTCACGCCGAAGTCGGCGAGCACGCCGCGCGGATCTTTTACAGCACGGGAACGGTAGGGCGCCGCCTTGTACCAGACCGGAGGAAGCCCCAGCATTTCCCAAGGATAGCATGAACACAGCGTGCACACGACCAGGTTGTGCTGCTGCGGCGTGTTCTCGACAGCGACGAGGTGATCGCCGACTCGGCTGACGTGACCAAGCGTACTCACGGCCTTGGTGGCGTTATCCAGCAGGGTCCGCTTGAAAACAGGATCGGACCAGGCTTTGGCAACGACCTGGGCGCCGTTGCGGGGACCGATCTTGGTTTCGTAGGCCTGGATAATGGCATCGAGTGCTGCCGGATCGACATAGCCTTTTTCGGTCAGGATGGTTTCCAGCGCGCGCACCCGCAGCTCGGTCTCGGACAAGTCCGAATGATCATGGTCATGGTGATGATGATCGTGGTCGTGGTCGGTCATGGGCTGAGGATAGCCGCAATATTCTGTCCATGTCGAGGCACAGACTCTGTTAGCCTTTCCGAATGGGGTTTTGGGGGCTGCGGATAGCATTCGCCGTGACGGCGGCCGTTTCGGCATGGCTCACAGCCGGCGACGCGCAGGCGGCCAACGGCGCCTTCGCGGTGGATGCCGCCGACATTTCCGAAGTCGGATCGTGCAAGGTCGAGAGCTGGATGTCG
>WNFN01165627.1_pt2 | contig 14754 bp, 5 predicted proteins | sample 5400161 | NCBI WGS metagenome assembly WNFN01 (sample SAMN13153353, study PRJNA577476) | soil metagenome | isolation source: 80 cm saprolite on Douglas fir-dominated hillslope | place: USA:California | collected 2013-09-17
AGGAAACATGCGAGCGCATCGGCGGGCGTTTCCACGATGGGTTCGCCCTTCACGTTGAGTGACGTGTTGAGCAGGACGGGAACGCCCGTGATCGCATCGAATTCCTTGAGCAATCCATAAAGACGTTCGTTCTGGTCCTGGCGGACGGTCTGCACGCGCGCCGTACCGTCGACGTGAACGATGGCCGGGATCCTGTCCCGCCATTGCGGCCGAACACGTTTGACCAGCAGCATGAACGGGGATTCTTCGTCGCCTTCGAAAATCTCGTTTGCCCGTTCGGCCAGCACCACCGGCGCGAACGGGCGAAAGGCTTGCCGATGCTTCACCCGCTTGTTGAGTTTGTCTTTCATTTCGGCCTTGCGCGGGTCCGCCAGGATGCTGCGATTGCCGAGCGCGCGCGGCCCGAATTCGGAGCGGCCCTGAAACCAAGCGAACACGTGGCCTTCGGACAGCAGTCTCGCCGTATCACGGCATATGTTGTTGCTGGGCGTGTTTGTGGTTTGCAGACGAACGAGCCATGTGTTGGCGGCGGCGCGCGCATCTTCGTCGCTATAGGGAGCGCCGAGAAAGGCATGCGTCATGACCGATGAGCGCGGTTTTTTCAGAAGCGCCAGATAGCCGTAGTAAGCGCAACCAATCGCGATGCCATCATCGCCCGCGGCGGGCTGAATCCAAACGTTGTCGAAGCCGGCCTCCCGCACGATTCGTCCATTGACCACGCAGTTGAGAGCAACGCCGCCGGCCATGCACAGGTCCTTGGCGCCGGTTGTTTCACGCAGCCAGGTCGCGCGCTTGAGGAGCAAAGTCTCCGCGTCATCTTGAACCCGCCAGGCAACGTCTTTCCAATGCTGCATCGATGGACTGGCCTCCCAGTCGCGCTCCTGCTCCGGCCAGAGTGGTTTGTCGAACTCCACGCCCCACTCGGGCACGTCCACCTCGTCGCTCTTGATCTCGAGCAACGGCTTTATCGCATCGGGGCGGCCATAAGGGGCCAGGCCCATCACCTCCCCGCACTTGTTCCAGTGCGCGAAAATGTAGATCGAGACCCGGCTGTAGAGCGCTCCGAGGCCCGGCATGAAGTAGAACTCGTCGCTGAGAAATCCGCGAACCGGTTTGAGCCAGACCTTTTTCAGCGTTTCAATTCGCGCGCCGTCGAACCTGTAATAGCTCTCCGACTCGCGTGCGAGCGGATTGACGTTCTCGGTGAGTTGGCCCGGCTCGGCGATGTCCGAACTGTAATTGCCCACTCCGTCCACCACCATCACGACCCCCTTGTCGAACGGGCAGGTGGCGAAAGCGCTGTAGGCGTGCGCCAGATGATGCGACACCGTCACAACTTTGTTCGAGTTCGAAAGATAGAGAGGATTGTTCTTTGCTTGTTTGCGCTCCTCCTCGTCCATGACTTCAGGCACGTATTGCGACACCAGGCGTAGTTCCAAGTCCTCCACCGGCAGAACGTAACAGTTGCGCACCACCAGATCGATGTCGTCCAACGAGATGCCTTCCGCTGCGAGACAGTAGTCGACCACCTTCTGGTAAAAGCCGGTGTCGTGCTTCTTGCGCGTTATCCGCTCCTTGTTGATGGCGACCGCGATCTCGCCGTCGCGAAGCAGACATGCGCTGACATCGTGGTCGTACGCATTTATCCCAAGGACATAGGTGTGCTTGTTCGACATTCGTGTTCTGCTGATGGACGCGTTCTAAGCTGACATTCTCGGATCCACCCGAGGGCAAGAATGCTCATTTCCGGCTGCGGCAACAAGCCCGCACGCTCGGCTGCGATTGCCGAAGCTTCGAGCGCGACGACGCTATCGTGGCGCGTGCACCTTCGGCGCGCGCCGCCTTCGCAACGCTCGCCCCTGCAAAGCCGGAGAAGTGTGTAAGTCTCGGGTAAGCCTGCGACGCGTGTAAGCCTCCCGACATAAGCGAACCCGATGCGTTCGAGGTCGTGGGCGAAGCAGCGTTGATCTTGAAACGGCGCTTGACCCCCGCTGGCCGGGCGCCTAGTTTTGCGAGCCGGGCAAGAGATGGTGACAGCATGACGAAGTCAATTCGCGCTCTCTTGAGTTCTGCCGCCCATAGCGTGATTCGCGGCGTCGCGGTCGTGGCGCTGGTCGTCGTCTGGTCGGTAGGTCACATTGGAACTTATGCGCTCAGCGTGGTCGGAGTATCGACTGCCGTCTTGACCACGACTGCGACCCCCGCTGATGCGTGGTGGCGCCGCTGGGGCTGGCGCGGGCGTCGCTGGCGCCGTGGGCGCCGTTGGCGGTGGTGAGCGGCTCCCGAGTTCAAGCGGCAACGCCGAAGAACTCGCTCATCTAGGCGCTTTCCGTTTCTATCTTTTAGGGCCCTGGCAGCTGCCGGGGCTCTTTCGTTAAGGCATCGTTCCGATCTGCTGGTCACCGCAGCGCGGCAGCGATGTTGCCGCCGTCGACGGTGGTGACGTCGCCCGTGGTTTTCAATTCCAGCGCCTGATGCAGGAATGCCTGCGCCACGTCGTCGGCGGTCACCTCGCGGCCCAGCAGGTTGCCGCTGAGATAATCCTTCTCGCTCACACCGCGCGCCTTGGAGCGCTCGGCGATGAACGCGTCGGTGAGCAGTCCCGAGCGGATGCGGTCGGCGTTGACGGCGTTGGCGCGGATGCCGTCCGCGCCGTAGTCGACCGCGTATTGCCGCACCAAAAACAGCGTCGCCGCCTTGGGCAGTCCATACGGGCCGAAATTCGGTCCCGGATTGACCGCCTGCTTCGAGACGTTGAACAACAGGCAACCGCCGGTGCCCTGCGCCAGCATGATCTTCACCGCCGCCTGCGCCACGCGCTGGTGGCCGTAGAAGTTCAATTCGAAGCTTTGCCGCAGCACGGCTTCATCGACCTCGCCGATCCTTCCCTGCCAGGCGGCGCCGGCGTTCGACACCACGATGTCCACGCCGCCAAAGGCCGCGACCACCCGAGCGAAGGCGTCGCGCACGCAAGCGACATCGGTGACGTCGCATTTCACCGCCAGGGCGGCTGCGCCGATGGCCTTCGCCGCGTCCGCCGCGGCGCGCTCGTCGCAGTCAAGCAGCGCCACCTCGGCGCCCGCCGCCGCGAATGCCTTGGCGGTCGCCCGCCCGATCGTGCCGCCGCCGCCGGTGATGACGGCGATCTCACCGGCGAGCGGCTTTTGCGCCGCGCTGCCGAGCTTGGCCTGTTCCAGCGGCCAATATTCCATGTCGAACATCTCCGCTTCCGAGATCGACTCGAAGCAGCCGATCGCCTCGGCATCGGTGACGACCTCGACCGCGCATTGCGCGAGATCGGCGGCGATCTTGGCGTCCTCCTTCGAACGTCCGAGGCCGAACAGGCCGAGGCCGGGCACGAGCGCGACGCGCGGCAGCGGGTCGAGCGGGCGCTTGATTCCGCCGGCGCGTGCATTCTCCCGCGCGAAATAGGCCTGGTAGCGCTCGCAGAAGTCGGTCACCGCCGCCTGCGCGGCGCGCTTGAAATCATCCATGCGGTCGCGCGCGGGCGCGATGGTGATGAGGGGCCAGTTCTTGGTGCGGATGGTGTGGTCGGGCGTTACCACGCCGGCCTGGCCGTAGCGCGCGAGCTCGGCGCCGTTGACGAAGTTGAGGATCGCGGGGCTGGTGCGGAACTCGAGGATCATCCGCCGCCACGCGCCTTCGATTTTCTCGTCCTTGCGGCTGCAAGCCCCGCGCAGGATCGGCGCCACGGCATCCACCGAGGCGATCGCCTGCGGCAGTTGCGCGGTCACGAACACCGCCTTGCGGTTCTTCTGCAGCCGCTCCTCGGCCAACGCGACCAGCGCGATCATGCGCTCGTAGGATTCGCGCGCGCTGGCGCCGAAGGTGAAGATGCCATGCTTGTTGAGAATCAGGCCCTCGACCTCGGGCTTGGCTTCGTAGATGTCCGCCGCCGTCTTCGCGAGGCCGAATCCCGGCATCACGTAGGGCACGAGGCTCACGCGCCCATCATAGAGTCCGGCGCAGATCGCTTCGCCGTCGGGCTGGTCGACGATGCTCAGGATCGCGTTGGCGTGGGTGTGGTCGATGAATTTGTGCGGCAGGAACGCATGCAGCAGGATCTCGACCGACGGATTCGGCGCCGTAGGCTCGAGCAGGCTCGCGCGCTGAATGCGCAGGAGGTCCTCGTCGCTCAAGTCCGCCCGCGCGCGCAGCTTGCGCAAACGATCGAGCCGCACGGCAGGAAGCCCCGCCGGCTCAATCGCCGCCATGTCCGAGCCCGAGCCTTTGACGCACAGCACCGCGACCTCCTCGCCGAGAAGGTCCGGCATCGTGGTCTTCAGCGAGGTGTTGCCGCCGCCGTGCAACACGAGCTTGGGGTCGCGGCCGAGCAGGCGCGTGGTGTAGACGCGCAGCGCCAGATCGCGGCTGATGCCGTCACGGGCATAGCGGTCGATCGCCGCTTGCGCCTCGCTGTCGACCCAGCCGCTTTTCATCGCCGAGCTCCCTCACGCGCGCGCAAGACGCCGGCCGCGCGCGGCGCCGACGGGGCGACCGCGAATTGAGATAACGGTGCGATCAGCTCTTGCCGAGCGCACGCTTGCTCCACCAGCCGGAACGACGGGGCCGATCGCTGTCGTCGCTCTCCGCCGGGCTCGACACGACCGGCTCGACCGAAGGCACGGGCGGCGTGAAGGACGGCGGGGGCGAACTTGCGTCATCGCCCGACGCCTGGGGCACCGGCTCGCGCACGGTCGAGCGCCGGCGCAGCGGTTCGGAGGCCGTCGTTTCGGGAACAGCGGAGTTGGCGATCTGCGCCGGTGGCGCCTCCTGTGGCCCCGCCGCGGTCGGCGGCTGCACATCGCCGCGCGGCTCGGAAAACGGCTCGGCTCGCGCTTCGGGGCCGGCGATCGGTGCCGCCGGCGGTTCGGCCGCAGCAATCGGAGCAGCCTGGTCGAGATCGTCGATGGCGTTCGCGAGCTCGGGCTCCGGCGGAATTTCCGACGCGAAGCTCTCGCCGTCGCGGCCGCGACGGTTGCGCCGCCCGCCCCGCCGTCCGCGGCGCCGGCGCCGGCGCTCCCCGGTGCCGGGGCAAAGTCCGCGGCCTCTCCAGGCGGGAACTCGTCGCGCTCCGGCGGGAACGCCTCGCGGCCCTCCCCGTTGCGGCGGCCGCGGCGCCGCCGGCGCCGCTTGCGGCCCTGGCCCGGCTCGCCTGCGGCCTGCGCCTCCTCGCCCGCGTCCTGCGCCTCTTCCTCCTGCGCGCCCACGGCGGCGTCTTCGGATTCGGGCGCCTCCTCGTCGTCATCGTCCTCTTCGTCCTGCTCCTCCTCGATCGGGGGGACGGCGGTCGCCGGCTGCAGCGCCAGCGCCTTGGCCTGCTCCAGGCTGTGCACCTGCTCGCCCTTTTCGATCACGAAGGACAGTTGCCCGCCGAGGGTCGCGTCGGCATTGACCATGATGGCGATGCGGAAGCGCTCCTCCAGCGCGCGCAGATGCGCGCGCTTGTGATTGAGAAGATAGAGCGCGATGTCGGAGCGCGTGCGCACATTGAGATTGTGCGTCGCCCCTTTGAGCAGCATTTCCTCGAGCGAACGCAGGAGCTGCAGCGCCACCGACGACACCGAGCGCACATGGCCCGTGCCGCCGCAATGCGGGCACTTCTCGGTCGAGCTCTCGAGCACGCTCGAGCGAATGCGCTGGCGCGACATTTCGAGCAGCCCGAAGTGCGAGATGTGTCCGACCTGAATGCGCGCCCGATCATGCCGCAGGCATTCCTTCAACCGACGCTCGACCGCGCGGTTGTTGCGCTTCTCGTCCATGTCGATGAAGTCGATGACGATCAGCCCGGCGAGATCGCGCAAGCGCAATTGCCGGGCGATTTCCTCGGCGGCTTCGAGGTTGGTCTTGAGCGCGGTGTCCTCGATGTGGTGCTCGCGCGTGGCGCGGCCGGAATTGACGTCGATCGCGACTAGCGCCTCGGCCTGATTGAGCACGATGTAACCGCCTGAACGCAGCTGCATTACGGGCGTGAACATGGCGTCGAGCTGACTCTCGATGCCGTGGCGCGTGAAGATCGGCAGCGCTTCGTGGTAGAGTTTCACGTTCTTGGCATGGCTCGGCATGAGCATGCGCATGAACTCTTTCGCTTCCTTGTAGGCGTCCTCGCCGGCGACCACGATCTCGTCGATATCCTTGTTGTAGAGGTCGCGGATCGAGCGCTTGACCAGCGAGCCTTCCTCGTAGACGAGCGTCGCCGCCGTCGACTTGAGCGTGAGATCGCGCACGGTTTCCCAAAGCCGCAGCAGGTATTCGAAATCGCGTTTGACCTCGGTCTTGGTGCGGCTGGCGCCGGCGGTGCGCAGGATCACGCCCATGCCTTCCGGCACTTCCAGCTCTTGGGCGATGTCCTTCAAGCGCCGGCGATCCTCCGCGCTCGTGATCTTGCGGCTGATGCCGCCGCCGCGCGCCGTGTTCGGCATCAGCACCGAATAGCGGCCGGCAAGCGAAAGATAAGTGGTGAGCGCCGCGCCCTTCGTGCCGCGCTCCTCCTTGACCACCTGCACCAGCATCACCTGCCGGCGCTTGATGACTTCTTGAATCTTGTACTGGCGGCGCACGCGCGGCATGCGCTCGGGCACTTCCTCCAACGCGTCGGCGCCGCCGACCGATTCCACGACCTCGTCCTCGCCTTCGGCGCCATGGCCGTTGACTTCGGTGATATTGACGCCGGCTTCAGCCGTTACGGCCGCCGCCTCGCCGGCCTCGCTGTCGCTGCGCTCCGAGGCGACGGCGATGTCGGCGGTCTCGGGGGCGTCGCTCGCGGCCGCCTGCGGTTCGTCGACGGTTGGAAGGGGCTCGGACGCGCTCGTTGATTCGAGCTGGGCGAGTTCGATCGCAGCCTCGCCCGCGGCCGCGGCGGTGGGTGCATCCTCGGCAGGCTCGAGCGGAATTGGCTCGGCCGCGATCGCGGCCGGGGAGGCCGCATCCGGCGCCGCTTCCTCCTCCGGCGCCGCTTCCTCGAGCGTCTCGGCGAGCGGAGCCATCTGCTCGGACGCCGCCGCCATGGCCTCGCCTTCGGTGTCGAGCGGCGCGCTCTTGACTTCATCGCGTGCGCGCTCGAAGCGAGCGTGCCGGCGGCCAGCGCGGCGGTCGGCCTCGGCCTCGGCGGCGCGCTGAGCGCGCTCGTCCTCGGCGATCAGCGCCTGCCGATCGGCGATTGGGATCTGGTAATAATCGGGATGGATTTCGCTGAAGGCCAGGAAGCCGTGGCGATTTCCGCCGTAGTCGACGAAGGCGGCCTGCAGCGACGGCTCGACGCGCGTCACCTTGGCCAGATAGATGTTGCCGCGAAGTTGCTTACGGCTGGCGGACTCGAAATCGAATTCCTCGACACGATGGCCGCGCAGAACAACCACCCGGGTCTCCTCCGGATGGGTCGCATCGACGAGCATTTTGTTGGGCATTGACCAATCTCTTGACGACCGGTTGGCGCGCGGCCGCCTTCGGCCACCACGTGGGCGGCGCAAGACGGCGCGACCGGAATCCGGTCTGACTGTGGTTGAAAACATGAGCCTCGGACGCGCGCGAGATCGACGCATGGCAAGCAGCCGTCGCCGCGTCGCTCGGCGACGCGAGGTTGCGTCGGCAGCGATCGGTTAAGGTGTCGATGCGCGGTCGCAGCATGACCTTTGGCCCGTGACGGGACGGCAGCGCTCGGCGAGCGCGGCCGCTGGTTCTCTTGGCTGGCGATCTTTCGACTCGGGATAGCGGCGTCGGAAAGCATAAGCCGCCCCGTCATTGCGCGCGGTACGTCCCGCACGCAACCCCGGTGGTGTCCACAAGAACATCGGCTTCGCTGGTCCGTCCGCGCCGCATCCATGCGACGCCGCGAACCAAATCGGCCCGCACGATCCCCTCCCGTCGCGTGTCGGGGAGCGGTGCTTCGGCGGGCCAGCCGGATGTCCGAACGCGGCACAACCGGAACTGCAAATCGTCAGCACCCCTTTATTAGGGCGGGCGGTGGCCGATGGCAAGGGAGCGGCTTGCCCGCAGCCGGCACCGCAAGCCTGCGGGGTAAGTTTGGGTTAACCGCACCCCCGTAATGGAGTAAGACGGGCTCGCAGGGGCCGCCCATGTCCGTCCGCGTAACGATCCTGCCTTTTCTGTTCGGCGCAATGGTCCTGAGGGGGCTCCTATTGGGCGGACTCGCCTTGGGCAGCGCGTCCGCAGCCGAGCGCATCGGCCCACCCGGAGCGCCGGCGGGCGCACCCAATGATTTTCCGGTGGCGAGCGACGTGCGGCTCGGCGGCGACGACACGCAAACGCGCCTGATCGTCGACTTGAGCCAGAAGATCGAGATCCGCGCCTTCACGCTCGCCAATCCCTACCGGGTGGTACTGGACATGCCGCAGGTCACGTTCCAGTTCCCGCCCAAGGCCGGGGAGGTGGGCCGCGGCCTGATCAAAGCATACCGCTTCGGCCTCGTCATGCAGGGCGGCTCGCGCATGGTCATCGATCTCGCGCGCCCGGCGCAGGTCGACATGGCCTTCGTGCTCGGTGCCGCCAATGATCAGCCCGCGCGCCTCGTGCTTCACCTCACCGCAACCGACCGCGAGGCGTTCATGCGCAGCGTTGCGCTCGAGAGCCGTGCGCCCGAGGGGAGCAAGCCGCAAACGCCGCCCGAGACCAAGGTGAACGGCGATTCCCGGCCGCTGGTGGTGATCGATCCGGGCCATGGCGGCATCGACAACGGCACCAGGGCGGCGAGCGGGGAGATGGAAAAGACTATCGTGCTCGAGTTCTCCTCGCTGCTGCGCGACAAGATCGAAAAGACCGGCAAGTACCGCGTGCTGATGACGCGCACCGACGACACGTTCGTGGCGCTCGGCGATCGCGTCCAGTTCGCGCGTGCGCGCCAGGCCGCGCTGTTCATCTCGATTCACGCCGATGCGTTGCGGCGCAGGGAAGGCGACGCGCAAGGGGCGACCGTTTACACGCTCTCGGAACGGGCCTCGGACGCCCGCGCCGCGCGCCTCGCCGAGGCCGAGAACCAAGCCGACGTGATCGCCGGGCTCGATCTCTCGGCCGAGGAGAAGGACGTCGCCGGCATTCTCATCGATCTCGCCCGGCGCGAAACCAAGACCTTTTCGGTGCAGTTCGCCCACACGGTCGTCGGGACGCTCAAGAATGCCACCCGGCTGCACCAGCATCCGCTGAAGTCGGCCCGCTTTGTAGTGCTCAAGGCGCCCGATGTGCCCTCGGTCCTGGTCGAACTCGGCTATGTCTCGAATAGGGCGGACTTGAAATCGCTGATTTCGACCGAGTGGCGGGACCGCACCGCGGAATCGATCGTCCGGGCAATAGACGCATTCTTCGGCACGCGGTTGGCCGGGGGCGGCCAGAATTGACTGGACTGTGACCGTTTAGCCTCAGTTTCAACATAAAACAGAGCGACTTAGACCCCCGGGACCGAGCGCTGCGGCGGCTGCCGCGTGGCGCGGGGACATCCGGCGGACCTTGGCCGGCCGCGGGTGAGGCCACCGGCAGATATCGCAGCCACCCGGTTCGGGGCAGGGGGTCTTCGGGCATGAGATTGCTGCTGCGCTTCTTCGGCCTGTTGTTCGCGGCGGGAACGATCATATTCGTTGCCGCCGTCGCGGCGGCGGCCGGCTTGCTGTGGCACTACTCCCAATCGCTGCCGGACTACTCCCAGCTGCAGGATTATGAGCCCGCGGTGATGACGCGGGTGCACGCCTCCGACGGCTCGCTGCTCGCCGAATATGCGCGCGAGCGGCGGCTCTATATTCCGATCCAGGCGGTGCCCAAGCTCGTCACCCACGCCTTCGTCGCGGCCGAGGACAAGAATTTCTACGAGCACGGCGGCATCGACTTCTCCGGCATCGCGCGCGCCGCCACGCTCTACATACAGCAATACGGCAGCGGCCGCCGGCCGCAGGGTGCCTCCACCATCACCCAGCAGGTCGCCAAGAACTTCCTGCTCACCAACGAGTTGTCGTTCGCGCGCAAAATCAAGGAAGCGCTGCTGGCGATGAAGATCGAGCGCGCCTTCTCCAAGGAGCGCATCCTCGAACTCTACCTCAACGAAATCTATCTCGGCATGGGCGCCTACGGCGTCGCCGCCGCTTCGCTTCTCTATTTCGACAAGTCGGTGCACGAATTGTCGGTGGCGGAAGCGGCTTATCTCGCGGCGCTCCCCAAAGCGCCCAACAATTACCATCCCTTCCGCCAGCGCGAGCGTGCTCTCGAGCGGCGCAATTACGTGCTCGACCGCATGGCCGAGGACCACTACATCACCGTACAAGAGGCCGAGAAGGCGAAGAAGGAGCCGCTCAAGATCACCCCGCGGCCGACCGGCGCCCACATCTTCGCGGCGGAATATTTCGCCGAGGAGGTCCGCCGCTACATCTACGACAATTACACCGAGAAGAAGCTTTATGAGGGTGGCCTCTCGGTGCGCGCCACGCTCGACCCCAAGATGCAGGTGCTGGCGCGCAAGGTACTGGTCGACGGCTTCGTGAATTTCGACGAGCAGCACGGCTACCGCGGCGCCGCCCAGAAAATCGACCCGGCCGGCGACTGGGGGGCCAAGCTCGCCGAGGTCAAGGCGCTCTCCGACGTTGCGCCGTGGCGGCTCGCGGTGGTGTTGGAGGCCGATGATGCATCGGCCCGTATCGGATTGCAGCCCAGCCGCGAACCGGGCGGCGCGCTCTCGAAGGAGCGCGAAACCGGCACGATCGCGCTCGAAGGCATGAAGTGGGCGAAGGCGCGCGGCAAGACTCCGACCAAGGTGTCGCAGGTGCTCTCACCCGGCGACGTCGTCTATGTCGAGCCGCTCGGCGGCGGTCAGTTCCGCCTGCGCCAAGTGCCCGAAGTCTCCGGCGCCATCGTCGTGATGGATCCGCAGACCGGGCGGGTGCTGGCGATGGCCGGCGGCTTCTCCTACGACCAGAGCCAGTTCAACCGCGCAACCCAGGCGCTGCGCCAGCCCGGTTCGTCGTTCAAGCCGTTGGTCTACGCCGCTGCGCTGGACAACGGCTATACGCCTTCGACCGTGGTCTTGGATGCGCCGATCGAGATCGACACCGGCACCGGCATCTGGGCGCCGGAAAACTATACCCGCAAATATTACGGACCCTCGACGCTGCGTTTCGGCATCGAGCAGTCGCGCAACGTGATGACGGTGCGGCTCGCCCAGGACATCGGCATGCCGCTGATCGGCGAATACGCCAAGCGCTTCGGCGTCTACGACAACTTGCCGCCCTACCTTTCCTTTGCGCTCGGCGCGGGCGAAACGACGCTGCTGCGCATGGTCGGCGCTTATGCCATGTTCGACAACGGCGGCAGGAAAATCCAGCCGACGCTGATCGACCGCATCCAGGATCGCTACGGCCATACCATCTACAAGCACGATTCGCGCGAATGCCGCGGTTGCGACGCCGACAAATGGGCGGACCAGAACGAGCCGACATTGATCGACAAACGCGAGCGCGTGCTCGATCCGATGACCGCCTACCAGATCACCTCGATTATGGAAGGCGTCGTGCAGCGCGGCACCGCAACCGTCGTCAAGGAGGTTGGCAAGCCGATCGCCGGCAAGACCGGCACCACCAACGACGAGAAGGACGCCTGGTTCATCGGCTTCTCGCCCGATCTCGTGGTCGGCGTTTATCTCGGCTATGACAAGCCGCGCCATCTCGGCCGCGGCGCGACCGGCGGTGTGCTGGCGGCCCCGATCGTGCGCGATTTCATGAAGGTCGCGCTCGCCGACAAGCCGGCGGTGCCGTTCCGCGTGCCGCCGGGCATCAAGCTCATCCGCATCGATCCAAGGAGCGGGATGCGGGCAGGCCCCGGCGATCAACGCGTGATCCTGGAAGCCTTCAAGCCCGGCACCGCGCCGTCCGACAACTATTCGGCGATCGGCGTCAGCGATGCCGAGGCGGGCTGTACTAGCGGCGTCAGCTAGCAGCGGCGCGCTGATCTCCGCGACCTCGCGCGGTTCGAGGCGCAGGATCGTCGATGATTTCCCGACGAGCTGGCGCGCTCATTGGTTTCGGGCTCGCCGATTGACAGCACTTCGGATCGGCTCGTCTTCATCTTTGCATCGCCGGTCGCTCACGCCGTTCCTCCCGGTCCGCAGATGACGTTCAAGAGCGCCTGCCGCCGTTCATCCTTTACGATCGACATGGCGCGTTGCAACGCGCCGGGAAGCGCCCCCGGATCTTCCACGCGCTCGCCATAACCGCCCGCCGCTTCGCAGATCTTCTCGAAGGCCGGCAGCTTTCGAAGCGCGACGAAGGGCGGTTCATTGCTCCTCGCCGCCAACCCGTCGGGATACATGGCCAGCGTGCTGCGTTCGACCGCGCCCCACATCCCATTGTTCATGACGACGAAGAGGACAGGCAGCTCGTGCAAGGCCGAGGCGTGGTGGACGGCGGCGGGATTGCAGAACATGTAGGCGCCGTCGCCGAGGACGGCCATCACCGGGCTCTCCCGACGTGCAAGCTTGGCGCCGAGCGCCGCGCCGGCGCCCCAACCCAGACCCGACGCGGAACTCGATCCGAAATAGAGATCGGGAAACTCGAAGGTGCATTGCTCGAGGAACAGCGTGTACTCGTTGATGACGATGCAGTGCGGATCCTTGGCGCGATCGACGCAGTGGCTCACCCACGCGGGATCGAGCGGGGTCTTGCGGGCGGCGGCATCGAGCGCAGTCTTCCAGGCCGCCGTCAGCGCCTCGCGCTCCTCCTTGATCCAGCGCCGACGCAGCTCGATCGACTGCTCATCGAGGCCGTCCGCGAGTGCCGCGGTCAACGCGGCAAGGGTGGCAACGCTGCTCCCCGTGATGGCAACGTCGCAGGGAAAGCCGCGGATCGGGTAGCGCGTGAACAAGGGATCGAATCCGCATTGGATGACCTTGCACTCCGGGCGGGGCGCGGCCCGGCTTGGAATCCAGGGGACGTCGCTCTCGAGCACCAGGATCGCATCCGCCTTTTGCACCAGTCGCACGGGATCGAACCCGAGATTCATCGGATGCGATGACGGCAGCGAGAAATAACGCGGCCGATGCTGGACGAGAGGTATCGCAAACCGCTCGGTGAACTGCGTGAGCGCCTTGAAGGCCGCGGCGTCCCTGCCGGCGTTCGCCGTCACGATCAACGGCCGCGTTGCTTGCGCGAGCGTGCGCGCGGCCGCGGCGATCGCGTCTGCGTCCGGCGCCGGGGAAGCCGCAGCGCTGAGCCGAGAGGGCGATGGAGGCTCGAAATCGGAAACCGGCGCCGCGATGACTTCGCGCGGCAAAGACAGGTAGACGGGGCCGCGCGGTTCCGTCGCCGCGATCGCAAGCGCGCGGTCGACCACCGTGGTCAGCTGCTCGGCGTTTCGCAATTCGTAATCCCATTTGACGATTTCGCGGATCATGCCCGCCTGGTCGTACATTTCCTGCGCCCAGTGGATGTAGCCGTCGCGCGAGCCCAACAGACCCGTCTCGGTGAGCGGAGATCTGCCCGCAGTGAGCAGAATCGCGACGTTCTCGCGCGCCGCATTCAACGCCGCGCAGACCATGTTCGCGGTGCCGACGCTGACGTGCACCATCACCGCTGGTACGCGGCGCGACACCATGCCGTAGCCGTGCGCCATGGCGACGGCGAGATTTTCATGCGTCGCCAGGATGGGCCGCGGAACTGCGACGCCCGTTTGCGCCGACTGCGCATACGCCTCTATGAGTGGCGCAAAATCGGTCCCCGCATTGCCGAACAGATAGTCGACCCCACGATCGGCCAACAAGGCGAGATAGGCCGCCGCCACGTTACCGGCTGACCTCTGTTTTGGTCGGTTGCTGCGCTCCAGGCGCGGTCCCATCGCGATGCACTCCCACGTTGCGCAGTCAATCTACCCTCAAGCTTGAGCGTGAACCAAGCCTTGCGCGGCCATGCGGGCAAGCGGAGGCAATGGCGAGCCCGCGACGCTGGACAAGCTTAGCGCTCTCAACGAATAATGACGCGCCGGAAATCCACGGGTGTTGCTCGACGCCCCGCAGATTGGCGTGGCGTCAAATGATGGTCGAGCGAACCGGAAAGGCAGGAGCATGAAACGGATCTGCATGGCACTCGCTGCGTTGGCTCTCGTCTTGACGCCGATGCAGGCTAGCGCTCAGGACAAGCTCGTCGTCAGCGTGTGGGGCGGCAGCTGGCGGGACATGGTCGACAACCTCATCGGCAAGAAATTCACCGCCGCGACGGGCGTGCCGGTCGAGTACATCACCGGCGGCACGATCGATCGGCTGAACAAAGAGAAGCTTGCCAAGGGCAATCCCGAGAGCGACATCACGTTCACGACATCGCACGTGGGCTGGCTCTATGCCAACGATGGCCTCTACGAGCAGCTCGACCTCGCCAAGGTGGCGAACGCGAAGAATTTGGTCGCCCAGGCCAAGATCAGCCCGTATCACATCGGCACCTGGGCCTATGTCTACACCATCGGCTACCGGCCCGACCTGATCAAAGGCGCGGCATTCGAGAGCTGGGCGGATCTCTGGAGGCCCGAGGTCAAAGGCAAGCTCGCCGCGCCGGACTTCGATCCCAGTCATCTCATCGTCGTGGCTGCGCTGCTCTCGGGCGGCGACGCTGCGACCTGGGAAAAGGGGCAAGCCAAGCTCAAGGAACTCAAGCCGAGTTTCAAGGCGTTCTATACCAATGACGCCAACAGCCAGCAGCTCATTGCCAACGGCGAGACGCCCATCCAGGTGATCTTGTCGATGAACGCGCACTACAT
>WNFN01195429.1_pt1 | contig 14751 bp, 11 predicted proteins | sample 5400161 | NCBI WGS metagenome assembly WNFN01 (sample SAMN13153353, study PRJNA577476) | soil metagenome | isolation source: 80 cm saprolite on Douglas fir-dominated hillslope | place: USA:California | collected 2013-09-17
AGCCATTCAGAGCATCAGGAGGATACGCACGGATATTGTGCATATCGTGATCAGCCTGCGCCTGTGTGAGCTTCCCCGTGCTCACCGCCTGGTCATACGCTGCCTGGTAGGTCGCGATCACAAAGGTACGCCACGCGTCGGGTGACATTCCTTGCTGCGTGGCCAGTGATTCAATAGGCACTCCTGCTTGCAACTTTGCCGTGAGCTGTTCAACAGTGAGGTGCAACTTCTGGGCGACCTGCTGCCTGACAGTACTTGCGACCTCTGGCGGCGTGCCCTTGCTTACCGGAGCTGACGTGGCGCTAAAATGTGGATTCGTGCCGACACTGGAAGGCGCAGGTGTTTGGCGCGCAAAAATCAGCCAGCCCAGCAGACCAATCCCCACGACCAGCAACAGGCCAATGAGCAGCAGCAGGCGAGGCCAGCCTTTTTTCTGTTCCGGTTCAGTGAACGTATCATTTGTCATGGTTTATTCCCTTCTTGAGAGCATATGCTGATTTTTATTCATACTGGAGGATACTGCGGATACTCATGCGTGAGGCGACGAGAGCGGGTCCAACACTGGCAATCAGCGCCACGATCATGATGAAGAGGACGGTGTTGAGCATGAGGAAAGGTGAGACTGTCATGTCGAGTGGTCCCAGGAATGCACTCAGTGCCTGAACCAGAATCACGCCACCCGGGAGTCCGAGGACGAGACTGAGAACACCAGCGAGTACCGCCAGGGCCAATCCCTCAATGCAGAAGACCGCGCTGACCTGCCAGCTCGTTGCTCCCACTGAACGCAAGACGCCGATCTCCAGGCGGTGTTCAAGCACCGATGTGGCGAGCGTCAGCGCGAGGCTGAGCAAACCAACGAAGGCCACGACGATTGCCACAGCGTAGAACAAACTGTAAATGACCGGCAATGGATCGGTCGATCCTTGATCCAGTTGCTGAATAGTGCGCACTTGCGGGTTGACTTGACCGAGCCGGGTCAGGATCGTGGTGATTTGCCCCTGCAACTGCTGCAACGCTTGCGGAGAGTGATCGTGCGCGTGGACCACAATGCGGTCTGCGAAATCGCCCGTTCGATGGATGGCGCCATTCAAGGTTTCAGGGGTGACAAAAGCTTCTCCCAGCGTCCCTTGAGCATCGGCACTGCCATCAACATAGTTCGACGCGTGCAGCAGACCCACGATGGTCCAGTTCACCTGTGCGGTTTCGGTTGACTGATCGTTCAGTAACAACAGGGTCAGGGTGATGTGATCGCCCACCTGTAAGTGTAATCGTTGTCCCGCCACTTCGTTGAGAACAATGCTGCCCTGTTCGTGTTGGTGCAGCCAGCGCCCAGCGACCAGGTGTGGCTGATATTGATCGGCAGGCACCCCGGTGAGAAAGATGCGATTGCCAGCAAGAATAGCATCACCAAAAGTAACGGGTACAACACTCTGGACATTTGGAAGTGCTCGCATGGCAGTCACTATCTGCTGCGAGCCAGCGCTCATATCGATTCGCACATCTGGATTGGAAATCGGGCTGGATTCTGTCGTCACAGCCAGTCCAAGCGAAGCATTGCCCATCTGAACGGCTAAGAAGATAGCCCCTGAGAGGGTCAGGGCGACGAGCGTAAAGGTTGTGTGGCCAGGTCTGCGAAAGAGACCGCGTAACCCCAACCAGACCAGTTGTGGCACCCACTGCAATTGGCGTCCCCAGGCCCGTGTGCGCGTCTGCTCGCGGCCTGACCGTATGCCATACGCCGCCATGGCCTCGCGTATCGTGATCCGTGTGCCCGTCCAGAGCGGCCAGAGCGCCGCCAGTTGCGGAATCAGCAAACCAACCAGCACACTGGTAAGCAGCACAGGGAACGAGAGTTGGAACGGACCAGCATCCAGGGCCAGGGCCGCGTTTCCCACATTGAGTTGCACGGTTGAGCTGAGCAGTGTAGCCAGTTGATACCCCCCAATCAGCCCGAGTTCCAGACCCAGAGCGGTTCCAATCACGCTATAGATCGCGACAGTCAGCAGATAACTGCTCATGACGCGCCACCTGGTCCCACCTAAAGCCTTCATGGTCCCGATCACCTGGATTTGCTCCGTCAAGAGGGTCGTCACCGCGTTGAAGATCAGCGCGCAGACCAGGACTAGAGACAGGATGGCGAGAAACTGGATCGCAGTTAGCGGTCCGGTGATCGAAAGCTGGGTATCCGCGCCGCCTGCTGTCAGACGCCAGGAGGATTTTGGATCGATGCGCACCTGTGCATTTTGCAAGATGTGCGTGAGAGCCTGGTAGGTTTGCACTACCGCAGCATCGGGTGTTCTGACGAGGATCTCCTGACGCGTACTGTCCCTGCCTGCCGCCGTTGCGAGCTGCGTTAAGCCAGCGGGACTCATATAGCCGAGAGGATTCGCACCCAGACCACCGGCGGGCACGGCCCAGCCTTGCGTGCGCGAGAGTCCCACCACGCGCAAGGAGACCAGGCGACCATCTGGAGCAGCAACCGCGAGCGTGTCTCCCAGCGCAGCCGGATAGCCCTCTTGCACATTGCGCGTATCCAGCACAATTTCTCCAGGGCCAGGGGCACGACCACTGATGATCTGAAACGGCCAGAGCTGGATAGCGTTGAGGTCGGGGTAAGTAAAGATCTGCATCGTATGGTCGGCACTGCGCCCCGCGAATTGCCAGGCAGCGGTATAGATAGTGCGCTGTTGGATTTTCTCGATAGAGGGCAAACGCTCAATGGAGGCCCGGGTTGACGCGGGCAAGCTGCTCGTGTCGGCAATCATGGTGATGTTGGGAATCGCGGTAGGATTGGTGTTATATAAAAACGTGCCCGCAATCTGGCTATTGGCCTGATTGACTGCGGTAAGACCCAGCACCCCGATCATGATACCCAGCACCATCAGGATGGTCCGACCCACACGTCGGGTGACATCAGCCACGGCTTTCCGAGTCAAGGCGTTCATTGCACTGCTCCTTCAACTGCCGCATGGCGGGCCACAATCCGTCCATCTAACAGTTCAATGCGGGCACTGGCCTGCGCTGCCAGATCCGGGGCATGCGTGACATAGATGATCGTTTTCCCGTGTTGTGTCAGGCTTGCCAGCGTCTCAAAGACCTGGTGTGCTGTGCGTGAATCCAGGTTACCGGTTGGTTCGTCGGCCACCAGAACGGGGGGATCATTGGCCAGCGCGCGGGCAATAGCCACACGCTGCTGCTCCCCTCCAGAAAGTTCGCTCGGCAGGCGCCTGGCCAGATCCTTGATCCGTGCCAGTTCCAGGCAGACGAAAGCACGTTCGCGAAACGCGCGCTTTGGGATGCCTGCGCCTCCTCCAAGTTCGAGCGCGAGCAAAACATTCTCCAGCGCTGTCAGCGTAGGGATGAGCTGGAAAAATTGGAAAACAATCCCTACATGTTTTCCGCGCCAGCGGGCCAGGCCATCCTCGCTCATTGCCCGGAGTTCCTGCCCTTTGAACAGAACACGCCCGCTCGTTGGACGATCAATGCCTGTCAGCATATTGAGCAGCGTTGATTTTCCGCTTCCCGATGGCCCATTGATCGCAAAGAGGCTGCCAGTGGGGACAGAAAAGGTCACATCTTCCAGAATAAGCGTTTTTCTGGCGCGAGCCCCAATGACACGCGAGAGGCTCTCCACCTGGAATAAGGGCGGTGGAGGCGAGGAATAATCGAAGGCTGAGAATGACATCTCCTGGTACTCCTTGTGTGATGAGATGAAAAAGCTCGATCAAATTTCTGCTCCAAGTGTAGCAAGGCTGACGGAGCGCGTGCATCGTCTAAACTTCGCATGCTATCTTAGAAAAACTTCGAGTGTGGTGTATCGAAGAATGAAGAGGGTACGAGGGCTGCCAGGGTGCTATACTATCTGGCAGCAAGCGACAGCCTGATAAAGAATTGCTGAGAGAGAGAGTGAGAAGACCAAAATGAGCCATGAACAGAACAAGATGAGTTATTTGCAGACGAGCGGCCTCCTGCATCGCTTTCTTTGGGCATGGATAGGTGTGGTCTATCTCTGGGGACTCCTGCATCTTTTTGTCCCAGATCCTGGCGTCTTCAAATGCTGGTACAATGCGGTCCTCCCAGAGCACTGCCCACCGCTCCAGTTTCTTCCATCACAGGCGCATCTCTGGCAGATTGCAGCATTTACGCTCTTAACGCTTCTCTATGGAGTTCTGCTCTGGGCAGGACTGGCAGGAAAAATCCCCCAGCGCTGGCATGTCCTCTCGTTTCTCGTGCAAGCAAGCTGCGTTTTCGCGATCAGCCTGGTGGTGAGACAGGATAACGTGGTCCTCAGCCTCTACCTCGTCCTGACCTTAGCAGCCATCGATATGCTCCAGAACACACGTCTCGCGCTCCTGGTTGCCAGTAGCTCACTCCTCTTCTTTGTACTCAATGAACTCCTGAGTCGTGGAGTTTTGAAGAATTGGAGTATGGCCCTCTGGGGCATCTGGATTTCCACCGATTACGCTGCACTCGGTCTCTTCCTGATTGGCTATCTCCTGCTCTATCTCCAGTCTTCGCGCGCCCATACGCAACTGGTGACGACGCATACAGAACTGGAGGAGGCCCATCGAGGACTCTCGGCTGCGTCCAGACAAATCGCAACCCTGACCCGGCTTGCCGAACGCCAACGTCTGGCTCGCGAATTGCACGATACTCTTTCGCAGGGACTGGTCGGACTCAAACTCCAACTGGAGGCTATCGACGCTCTGCTGGTGGCGCGATCGATGATCTGCGGGCCATGCCGGTTGCGCCGCGTAGCGGGAAAGAGGCAGCACTGGAGGTCATTCAGCGTTTTACGACCGCGACGGGGATACCATGCCAGGCGGATCTCGCGGAGCTGGAAACGCTGCCTGTTCCTTTTCACGAACCTGTTCTGCGCGTGATCGGCGAGGGATTGACCAATATCGCCCGCCACGCGCAGGCCCGGCAGGTATGGATAACGGCGAGCCGCACGCACGAACTGCTCCACCTGGAGCTGCGAGACGATGGAATCGGCCTTGATCCGGCAGCCGTAGCTGGACAGCCAGGGCACTATGGGTTGCTGGGACTGCGTGAACGCGCGCGCCTGCTGCATGGTAATCTGGAGATCCAGAGCGCGCCTGGCGCTGGCACCCGCGTCTGTTTTGCCTTTCCTTTATCGCTGGCGAGTGATACACTCTCTCAGATAGAAGGGGGGAGCATATGAGAAACGAACTTCAACCGGAGGGGAAACGTATCCGGGTGGTAATCGTTGATGATCATCAGATCGTGCGCGATGGGCTCCGCCTGATCCTTCAGATTGAGGGGAAAGATATGGAAATGGTAGGAGACGCGTCCGATGGCGCAGCTGCACTGCGTCTGATCGAGGAGACGCAGCCAGATGTGGTACTCATGGATCTGCGCATGCCAGGCATGGATGGACTGGAAGCCATTACCCAGATCCGGGTACGCTGGCCACACATCGCCGTGGTGATCCTGACCACCTTTAACGAAGATAACCTGATGCTCCGTGGCTTGCGTGCCGGAGCTTGCGGCTACCTGCTCAAAGATGTCAACCGGGAAACCTTGTTGCACTCTATTCGGCGGGCAGCACGGGGAGAAACACTGCTCCAACCAGAGGTCTTCGCGCGCCTTCTCTCTTTAACACAGCAGCCTCTCTCCTCAGATTCTTCGGCAGAGAGCGCCCCAAAAAAGGACAAGATAGACCTGACTGAACGCGAACGCAGTATCCTGACGGGCGTAGCGCGCGGTGAACGCAGTAAAGAAATCGCGGCTCGCCTGGGTATCGCTGCGGCCACTGTCGCCGCCCACCTCACCAACATTTACGCCAAATTGGGCGCTGACTCGCGTGCCTCGGCAGTCGCTATTGCCCTCCAGCGTGGCCTTCTCTCAATGGAAGAAGAAAATGGCACACCGTCAACCGATTGAGAGAGAAAGAGCGAGATCCAGTCCTCGGTCTGCTCTACCTTTCTCCTTTGTCTATGATCCACAAATTACATTGCTTCGCGCATAGCATTCATGCTGAGATATGCTGAACCTGATTTCCCTGAGCAAACTATGCTTCGTCCGCTCTATTCATTTCATTACTTGACCGATGCTCTAGCCCTTGCTGTGCTCGGTCGTATACGACAGGTATTCCTAACCCGCGCTTTTCCTGTGTTCCGGGTTTTGGTATCCATACCCGTTTTACTGGTTTAGCTACTGGTTCGGCATTTAAATCTCTTACCAAGAGAAGCCGTTGCGCTGGAGTGAGTGATTTCACCCCATCTACTCCTGCCGTGTGCTTGCCTTGATTATCCTGGGTGACCCTTCTTACCGCCAAGCATTTGGCTGACCAGGACTTCATCAGAAGTCTTTGGAGATGGTGAACTGTCTTGACTTCGCCACGTTGAGAGGCTTGGTAGATACGCTTTTGGAGCTTAAACACCTGTCCTTCTGTACTCTTACTTGAGTCTCTACCGTCCAAACTATCGTGTCTCCGTCTGCTTATCCTGAGTATTATCCCAGGCTTGCTTCTGAGACAATCCTTCCAACACTCTGCGTGCGGGTGACTCCCTATTCTCAGTATCGACCACCTGAGAGAGCCTGAATGTTGGTTACTTCGTTCCTGATACTCGTTTTCCCACGATACTTGAACCGAATATTCATGGCTCCAACTCCATCGCGATGTGCCCGGTAGCCACACGTCTTGCACACGGAGTTGCGTCCTTTGGGGCTGCTCTTTTTGCGCTGCCCATATATGGGACAGGTTTTGCTGGTGTGTCGCTCCTCATGCAACACCACCTGCATTCCCATACGTTCGGCCTTGTAGGTCAGCAGGTGCCGGGCATGACCAAAGGACCATTGATGCAGACGCTGGTTATTGGAACCCGCTTCCAGGTTCTGCCGAATATCGCGCACATCTCCCAGAACCAGCGTCTGCACGCCCTCTTCATACAGCGTGGTTTTCCCAAAGCCGGCGGGGGCAGAGACGAGGGTGAGTTTGCGGTGCAGACCCTCGTTGAGCCGCTCGATCAAACGAGAGCGGCTGACAATGTGAGGCCGAAGCGGAGGGATAGACAGTTTCGTGGTGAGAATTGGCGTGGGCATAAGCTAATGACACCTCACTATTGAACAGAGCAATACCTTCCACAGAAGGTCGGACCATCATTATCCCTCCTGCACGAGCGGTAAATGGAGTGTTCCAACGGCCAGTCAGTCTGAGACGCGCGTACACCATTTACAACGCTCGGGAAAAGTATACCAGATAGTGAGCGGTTTTCCCAAGAAGAATTAGTTTTTTTTAGTTGAAACGTGTACTGGTTCCTGGGAACCAAGACCATGATCGGTTTTCTCCCAATAATGGGGCTTCGCAATGATCTGATACACGGCCACGAGCGCGCCCAGACCCAGGAGAAAAATATAAAGTGGCTGCAATCCCATCCACTTGAGCGGATCATATTGACGCCTCTTTGCGCATCCCAGCAGGGCTAAACCCATCGAAAGGATATTACCGCAGAGAAGACCAGCCGCGCAGACGAGAGCCGTGAGTAGGAAAATCTGGTGTCCCAGGACGAGCCAGAGGAGACCAGTGCATGCCAGCAGCAGCCATAAGCAAGGGCCTGCGATGGAGGCTGAAAAATTTCCTCCAATCACAAACTGCAAGGACACAAGCTCCCGCCAACGTTTGGGTTGCGCAAAGCGCCGGGGCGTTCGCGTGTAGACGAGATAGGTCTGCATAAGTCCCTTAATCCACCGTGAGCGCTGGCGTATCCAGTTTTTCACCCGCGAGTTGGCTTCTTCGTAGGTCGTTGAATCCAGGATAGCCGTTTTGTATTGGTAATGAGCCAGGCGAGTATCAAGATCGCAATCTTCCGTAACGTTATAGATATCCCAGGCGCCAAGTTTGCGGAGAATATCAATCCGAAAATGATTGGAAGCGCCGCCAAGCGGGATCGTTAGCCCGGCCCGGTAGAGTGCAGGCAACGTTAAATCATAGCGTGCGGAATATTCTGCCGTGAATCAGTGCGTCAGAAGATTTTGATGTGAATTATAGAAATTGAGTTTTGCTTGAATACAAGCGACGTTCGCGGGACCACTGGCGAATGCCAGGATCGCTTTCTTTAGTTGCAGTGGATCTGGGATATCTTCTGCGTCATAAATGACCAGGTATTCACCGGTAGCCTTGAGCAAACCGTAATTACACGAACGCGCCTTTGTACGGGGCTGGCCAGGCGGCAAGAGGACGACCTGAATATGGGATGGGAGACGGATGGGTTGCAGCGCTCCAAGCGTTTCGTGATCGTATTCCTCTACGAGTAGAAAAATCTCAAGTTTTTCCGGTGGATAATCTAACTTCTGCAATCCATTTACTAGTTGTTGTACTACCGCAGCTTCCTGATAAAGAGGGCAAAGAACGGTGTAAGTTGGCCATTGAGCATCTTTTAGCGCATGCACAACAATGTACCTGCCGATAGGCATAAGAGCACCAGATTATAAGAAACGAGGGCAAAGACCAGGCACGACGCTATTACCAGAAGTGTAATGTTCGCCTGGAAAGCAAAGCCTGCTGCAAAGGCCAGCAAAACGCATACAATAACAACTACCTGCCCGCGTGTAAACGTCCTCAAAGCTGACAGATTGTCATTAAAGAGCGCGAAAGGGCGGAACTCGTGATTGCGTACAACCACAGGTTGTGACGCAATGTGTCTATATGCGTCCTCTTCTTTTCTCTCTTGAGTACGATCGCGCTCAGCTTGCTCCTTGAACCATTTTCTATAGCGAAACAGAACTTGCTCTTTGCCGGTTATGGGGGTAACGGCATCGTGGAGTAGAGGAAGGCTTTGTGTTGATTCTTCTTTGTAAAGCATAGTATTCTACACCTGTCTTAACCATCAGCTAAGCATGCCTGACAAGCATAGCTTTCTGGAAACAGCCTGATTTTCTGAGCAGTTGCTCAACCGCTGGCGCGTATTTCTCGACCAAAAACGATCCTGATGGGGAATCTATCATGGCAGAGAGGGTATACACATCAACAGAGTGGGGTATTTTGCAAACGCTATTGAGCATTTTATTGTGATGAAGTTTCAGCAAGCAAGTAATCATTTCTGTTTACTGCTCATCGAAAAGCGTAAATTAGTGTAACCTGTTTACGTATGGGCTTTTTGAAATATGTTTATGGGTGCCATACCGAGTGTTGTGTCCACGATTTTTGGAGCCGCCTTGCTCGCGGCTCCAAAAATCCGTGGACACAACACTCGGTATGGCATCTAATCTCTATGGAAAATGTGAAAGGTACGGCAGATCGCGCACTACAGAAGAGGTAAATCATGGTATCGCCAAATCCTGCTATACATTCAGGGACGCTGTATGACAGGTATCGAGAAAGAAATTATTTGCGCCTTGAGCGATCCACAGATCTCTATGGACGCGAGGAGGAGATTGCGGTTGCCAGCGCTTTACTCCAGCATGCAGATACACGTCTCCTGGTGATTACTGGTCCTGGTGGTGTGGGTAAGACGTGCCTGGCGTTGCAGGTGGCAGCTACGGTTGCTGAAAGTTTTCCCCATGGTGTTTGTTGCGTCTCGCTTGGACCTCTCAAAGACGCAACTCTGGTTATTCCAACAATCGCCCAGGAACTCGGATTAACAGAGCCGGGAGAAGATCGCTACTTTGCACAGATAGAGGCGCACCTGCGTGCTAAACGTCTACTTTTGTTCTTAGATAACTTTGAACAGGTGGTGGAGGCAGCACCGGCGCTGGCCGCTTTATTATCAGCTTGCCCGGAGCTAAAAATACTCGTAACCAGCCGGGAAACCCTGCGCCTGCGTCTGGAGCGTGAATTTGTCGTTGCTCCGCTGGAGCTGCCCAATTTAAAACAGGTAACGGAGAGCGAGCAACTTGCACGCTACGCGGCCGTCGCGCTTTTTGTCCAGCGCGCTGGAGCTGTTAAACCGGGTTTCCAGCTTACTCCTGCAAACGCGCGTATTATCGCGGAGATTTGTGCGCGACTCGATGGGCTTCCACTAGCTATTGAACTGGCTGCAGCCCGCATCAAATTGTTTCCGCCACACCTGCTCCTGGAGAGAATGGACCATCGGTTGCGGATTCTCACCAGCGGTGCGCGTGATCTGCCCAGGCGGCAACAGACGTTGCGCAATACCCTCACCTGGAGCTATGATTTGTTGAGTGCAGAGGAGCAAGCGATCTTTCGCTTATTCTCCGTTTTCACGTGTGGTTGTACATTAAAAGCTGCGGAAGATATTTGCTCCTCCGTCCAGGACGCTGTTCCAGATGTACTGGAGATCATTGTCTCCTTGCTCGACAAAAATCTGTTGCGACAGGGAGAACAAAGTGATGGAGAAGTGCGCGTTTGGATGCTCGAAACAGTTCGCGAATATGCGCAAGAGCGCCTGGACCTGTGTGGAGAGACTCAAATGGCGTGCAAAGCTCATGCGCGGTATTACCTCACTCTGGCGGAGGCAGCGGAGCCAGAGCTGAGAAGGGCACAGCAAGCAAAGTGGTGTAACTCTCTTGAGCAGGAATACGCTAACTTACTTGCAGCCCTGCGCTGGTCTATAAGTCAGGAGGAGACGGAAGCAGCCCTTTCTCTGTGTGGAGCGCTGTGTCGTTTCTGGCTGATATCTGAGCGCCAGAATGAAGGTCTTGCATGGATAAAAGAAGTGCTTGCAGGAATGGAGAGCGCGAACCTCTCTCTTGAAGCCAGGGCCAGAGCGTTCTTTACGGCGGGAATGCTGGCCAACAGTCAGGGTCAGCAGAATATTGGATTTTTGCACAAGGGTCTGACAGCCTATCAGGAATTGGGTGAGCAGCATGGCATTGCAGCGACGCTTAACCTCTTGGGGAATGCCTACGCGCGGATTGCTCCATCTGAAGCGCATAGATTCTACCAGGAAAGCCTGAAACTTTCGCGGGAACACAATGATCTTTTGAATATTATTGATACATTGCTTTCGTTAGCCCATGAAGCCATTTCATTCGCCGATTTTGCTGCGGCGCGCAGATGCTTTGAAGAGAGCCTGGCGCTTTCCAAAACTCAAGGGGATAAGAGAAGTAGCGCCTGCTGCCTGGGAGGGCTGGGACAAATTGCCCTGAGAGAAGGAAATTACGCTGAGGCGCAGGTATTGTTGAGTGGAAGCCTGGAACTCTATCAAGAGATCGGGGACCGCACAAATATCGCCTTTACTCTCGTTCCATGGGGCATGGCTACCCTGTATCGGGGAAATTATCAGGCGGCGCAGGTCTTGCTCGAAGAAAGTTCAAGCGCTTCCCAAAAACCGGGGGATCGGTGTAAGATCGTCAATTACCTTGGTTATCTGGGAGAGATTGCGCTGCTTTCTCAAAAAGAGGAAAATCAGCCGGCTCAAGCCTTGCTGGCGGAAAGCCTGGCGATTTTCCGAGAGACAAACAACGAAGAGGGAATCGCCTCGCACCTTTTTGCTCTGGGATGCATGGAATATGTCCAGGGCGCCTTCGCTGCCGCAATCCAATTGTTGGAGGACAGCCTGGCTTTGTTTACAAAACTGGGAAATCGGGCTATGGCGGCAACAGCGCTGAATACAATCGGGCATGTCTATTCTCATCAAGGACAATACAAAAGCGCCCGCTCGTTTCTGGAGAAAAGCCTGGATATTACCAGGGAGATCGAAGATCGCTGGACGACAACGTATGGGCTGAGTCATCTGGGGCTGGTGGCTCTCAACGAAGGAGATTATATCACTGCTCACGCGTTTATGGAGCAGAGCCTGGCTGATGCCAGGGAGATTGGAGATTCAAGGTGCCTGGCTGAGGCGCTGAGCGTAATGGGGTTGTTCTATATGAATAAGGGGAACTATGTCTTAGCACAGACGTTACTCGAAGAGAGCCTGGCGCTTTCTCAGGAAGCGGATGATCGCTATTTCATTGCCTATCGCCTGGCGGACCTGGGATTGCTTGCTATTCGCAAGGGGAATTATGCTCAGGCGCGCCCTCTGGTAGAGGAAAGCCTGATGCTTTCGCTACAAATGGATAACAGGTGGTTCGTCGCCTCCTGCCTGGAACGTCTGGGGGAGGCAATGGTGATGCAGGGGCAAGCCGTGTGGGCGACTCAATTATGGGGCGCCGCCGCGTCTGTGCGCGCAACGATTGGAGCGCCTATTCCCACTATTGAGCGCACACCTTACGAAAAAGCTGTAACTACTGCCCGCATACAGCTTGGCGACAAACTCTTTAAAGCAACATGGAAGGCTGGCTATGCCCTGGCACCCAGACACGTTATTGCGCTGCAACCAGGCGGCGAAATCGTGCGCAAAAAAGAACTCCTTCCTCGTAATCCGGTCGAGATTATATCCCTTCCCGCCGCATCTCCAAATGGGCTGACACCGCGTGAGGTTGAGGTGCTTGGCCTGGTGGCAGAGGGCCTGACCAATGGACAGATTGCGGAAAAGCTGGTCCTCAGTGTGCATACCGTTCATGCTCATCTCACTTCTATTTATAGCAAGACTTCCCTCTCTTCGCGCAGCGCCGCTACCCGCTACGCGATTGAACATAAACTCTCTTGAGCGTTACAGTAATCATTTCTGTCTACTTACTCATCAAATCGACGGAAGTGATTACTCGCCGCATGAAAAAATGCTCACGATTATCAATACGCAAGGATAAATGAAAATACACCGCTCTGGTGATGTTTTTCAGCTATCCTTGTGTTAATTTTTAACAGAGTTCGCTTTTGCAAGGAGAATTCAAGGGCAATAATTCGTGAGTAAAGATGGTAAAAAGTATTTTGCAATACTTTTTATTGAAATAAAGGCAGGGTATGGCTGATATTTTTGAGGCTGCAAAGAACACTTCAACCGTAATCGACCTGACAGATTGGGCTCCAACCTGGACTGGTAATGCGCAGAGAGAGGTGGGGACTGAATGTGAGCAATTATTGAGGGAGCGAAATGCAACACAGGCGGATTCCCTCGGTGGTTTCTTTGTTCACCAGCTTTTTGAGGAGCAGGTAGAATGCACTCCCAATGCTGTTGCTGTCATCTGCGAACAGCAATCCCTCTCCTATCGGGATCTCAATGCCCGCGCCAACCAGCTCGCGCATTATCTCCAGGCTTTGGGTGCCGGCCCTGGAGCGTTAGTAGGCATCTGCCTGGAGCGTTCGCTGGCTATGGTGATCAGCATTTTGGGAGTATTGAAAGCCGGCGCAGGCTATGTTCCGCTGGACCCCGGCTATCCCGCCGAGCGCCTGGCGTACATGTTGCACGACGCGCAGGCGGATATACTCATAACCCAACAGAGTGAAGACCTGTTGGATCAGCCTATACCTACCATCTCACTGGACAACGCGTGGCAGCACATCGACCACGAAAGCCCAGCCAATCCGATCAGTGGAGTCACCCGTCGAGACATCGCATACGTGATTTATACCTCCGGCTCGACTGGTCTCCCCAAGGGCGTGGCCGTCGAGCATTATGGTCTGTGCAATATGATTCGCGAGCAAATTCGCATCTTCGGTGTGCAAGCATTTGATCGTGTCGCCCATTTTGCCTCGTTCAGCTTTGATGCCTCTGTTTCAGAGATGTTCCTGGCTCTGCTGGCGGGGGCGCAGTTGCGCCTGGTTCCCCAGGAGTGGCGCTGGCCGGCACCAGTGTTACTGCACTATTTGCAAGAGCACGCCATTACAACGATTACTCTGCCTCCCTCAGCGCTGGCCCTTTTACCGCCCGAAGAATTGCCTGCACTCCAGACGATTATCTCTGCTGGCGAAGAACTGCCGGCGGAAATCGCGGCCCGCTGGTCCACTGGACGAAGGTTGTTTAATGCCTATGGACCAACAGAAGGAACAGTATGCGCTACCATTGGTCAGTGCCGGGCACAAAAACGCCGGCCCTCGATCGGTCAGCCGATTGCCAATGTTCAAGTCTATCTCCTGGATACCCTGCTCCAGCCAGTTGCGCGGGGATCTGTCGGGGAAGTGTATATCGGGGGTATAGGCCTGGCGCGTGGTTATCTCAAGCGCCCGGACCTGACGGCTGAAAAGTTTCCGCCGCATCCTTTCAGTATCGAACCGGGCGTGCGTCTCTACAAAACGGGAGATCTGGCGCGTTTTCTGCCCGATGGTTCTATTGAGTGCCTTGGACGTATCGATCGTATGGTCAAGATTCGCGGCTTCCGCGTCGAATTGGGAGAGGTCGAGGCGGTTTTGGAGCAACATGCTCAGATTCTCCAGAGCCTGGTCATCGTCTATCGAGATATGCGCGAGGCAAAGCGCCTGGCAGCCTACGTAATTACGCAGCCCGAATATACACACGGGGAGCAATCTACCCTTTTGCAGCAGGATGTGGCGCATTTTCTCCAGGGGAAATTGCCCAGATATATGCGGCCCACAGCCTTCATCCCCCTGCACACCTTTCCGCTCACGCCCAATGGAAAGATTGACCTGCGCGCGCTCCCTGCACCTGATCTCGACTCTCAAAGATTGAGGTATGGTGAGGAAAAGAAATGAACTGTTATCAATGAAGGAGAACGACAACAATGGTGAGAAAGGTGTTCAGATGTGTTCACATCTGCTCAGACCGGCATCCATCGAAAAACAGTGCTTGCTTGTTGACAGGTGTTCTAGAAACAGCTACAATGCACCTGTAAGGAAGAAATGCCCTGGTCCCACATTTGGAAAGCAGCAGAGGGACGGGCACTCTCGCTGTGCGGCATCCGCCATCTCAAGCAAAGCATCTTTTTCCAAAGGAACGAACATGCTTCTCACCACCAAAATCAAACTGAACGTGACAAAACAAGACC
>WNFN01220975.1_pt1 | contig 14748 bp, 16 predicted proteins | sample 5400161 | NCBI WGS metagenome assembly WNFN01 (sample SAMN13153353, study PRJNA577476) | soil metagenome | isolation source: 80 cm saprolite on Douglas fir-dominated hillslope | place: USA:California | collected 2013-09-17
TTGGACATGTCCAAACTATCAAGCGCGAAATCAAGTGCATCGCCGGTGACGTGCCAAAAATCGACATACCGTCCCTGCAGCGTGCGCAGCCACGTATATTGCAACTGCTTGTCGCGCCATGTCGTGCTGAGGACCGCACGCTGGTGCGCGGGAATCTCCGTGCAGCGCGCAGCGGCCGACGCGAAATCGAATATCGTGCCATAGGCGTCGAATACGCAAGCGCGAATGCCCAAAAGCGGGCTCATCGATACGTTCCCCGGGTCGGGTAGTTCTTCTCAATCACGAAACTCAGCCCCATCAGAAGAGTGTCGAGATCTGGCCGCACGAAAGGAGCGTTGGCAACATCGACGACCTGCAGGATGCCTTCCATGTTGGCGACCAGTAAACCAGGCTCAGGAAATCTGTGATCGGTTTCTTGCGCCGAGCGCGGCTCGGAAATATAGAGGCCAAGGCGTTGCATGGTCGGGATATCCATGCCGTAGAGCATGGCGAAGCTCGATCCGCTCGCGGCGATCGTCAAGCGCGTCTGAGTTCGGTGTCGGCCGAGACGGCAGCCACCGTGATGCCCAGTTTCTCGAATGACGCGCGCCATTCCTCAATTTTGGTTAGATAACTCTTGCAGATCGGGCAGTGATGGCCGCGAAATACGAACAGCGCCTGCCATTTCCCAGGTGCGCCGAACGTGAAGTCGGCGCCCTCGACGCGCTTGAAAACTTCAGCATTAAAAGGTTGACCCGGATGTAGCTTAGCGGTGGTGTTCATCGTTCGGTCTTTCGTAGGCTGTTGCGATCTCGGCGCCCCCATGACCGTGATCGTGGTACAAGAATCGCAGCCACGATACGATCAGGAATTACTAATACCCTAAGCTTTCGGACTCCAGGCATAAGCGGCGAACGCGTCATCCAGTTTCGGCCCGTTCACGTGGTTGGAGTAGTTGCTGAGCGTCTTCACGGCGAGCGCCAGCACGATCTCGAGCACCTGCCGCTCTTCAAAACCAGCGTCCATAAAGGCTTTTAAATTAGCCGTGGTCGGCCTGCCGCGCGTGGCAAACATCTGCGACGTGAACGTGCTCAGCGCTGCGAGTTTTGCATTCGGAATCGGCTCGCCCGAGCGCAGAGCGCTGAGAATATCGGGCGGCACCTTCGACATTTTGTCGGCAATCATGCTGTGAGCGCTCGTGCAGTAATCGCAGCCGTTTTCTCGGCTAATCGTCAGGAAGACAACTTCCTGCTCGACCGGAGTGAAGCCTGAGTACGTACGGAAAGCGGCATAGCCGTCGAGATACGTCTGCAGAAGCCCCGGGGAGTTGGCCATCCCGGCATACATGTTGGGGATGAAGCCCACTTGGGCTTTGGCTTTTTCGAGGACCGCTTTGGCTCGCGAATCCGCGGTGCCGAGAGTTTTCGGCATCAGTGTTAGCCTGGCTTGGCTGGTCATCAGAATTTCCTTTCGTGAGTTTGATAAGTCATGGTGCCGGCTCGCTCAGCCGGCGGTTCTGGCCGTTTGGCAAAACAGCAGCGCCCGCGACTGCTCGGTCACCACCGGCGTTTGATTGATGGAGGCTGCGACCTCGTACCCGCGCTGCACGGCCCGCCGCGCGCGGATTGCCTCAAACCAGCGTTTCAGATGTGGAAATTCCACTAGATTCTGCTGCTGTTGCTCATGTGGAACGATCCAAGGATAGGCCGCCATGTCGGCAATCGAATAGGCGCCGGCCACGAATTCCCGATCCGCGAGGCGTTTGTCCAGCACCCCATAGAGGCGGTTGGTTTCCTTCACACATAGCGCGTCGCCGCGTACGGGATCCTCTCCGGCGCGTATTGCACGAAATGGTGGTTCTGTCCGGCCATGGGGCCGAGACCCCCCATCCGCCAGAACAGCCACTGCATGACCTCGGCGCGGTTGCGAATATCCGCAGGCAGGAATTGGCCGGTCTTCTCCGCTAAAATATTGCAAGATAGCGCCCGACTCGAACACGCTGAGCGCCGTACCACCGTCAGCCGGCGCGGTATCGATGATCGCCGGGATGCGATTGTTCGGCGCGATCGCCAGGAACTGCGGCTTGAACTGATCACCTTTACCGATATCCACCGGAATGATCCGGTACGGTAGCCCGGTTTCTTCAAGGAAGATCGTGACCTTATGGCCGTTCGGCGTAGTCCAATAATAGAGGTCGATCACTGACGTGCCGCCTTTTTCTTCAGGGTGAGAGGCTTGAGCGCCTGATTAACCAGCCGACACAGCCGCGGTCGCTCCGGGTCAAGCCGGGCGAGTACGCGGATCGCGAGCACTGTGCCGAGCAAGATTTCCGCCATCTCGGCAGGCTTGATCGCCGAATCGATGAGACCGGTATTTCGCGCAAGACGCAGGCGCAAACCGAAGAAGGTCTGCACCTCGGCTAACCGTTGGCGCACCAACGCGGATGCCGCGGGGGAGATTGCAGCGCCGTCGAGCACCGTGTTGACCAGCAAGCAACCACGTCGGTTCGGATCGTCGGCGGACATCTCGATCAATTCGTCGAAGAACGTGCGAATAGCGCTGAGCGGCGACTTGAGGGCTGAGAGGCGTGCGAGACGATCGGTCAGGCCTTGATCGGCGTAGCGACGCAGCGACTCAAGAAACAGACCTTCTTTGTCATTGAAGCGATTGTAAAGCGCCGCGGTACTCAGACCGGTCGCCTCCGTGAGATCGCGCAGTGAAGCGGCAGCGTAGCCGTGGCGCCAAAAGACTGCGATTGCTCGGTCGAGCACGGTGTCATCTGCAAGTGTGCGTGTGCGCGGCATGCTGGAACTGATTAATCCTCGAGTCCGATCCTATTTATAATAGATCGTTCGATATAAAACAACTCTCGCAGCGGAGCTGATGCACCGTGATGCCAGCGCGCCGGCGGCTTCGGTCATAGCGTAGGCGGCTGGCGTGGGTTGCATTTCTCAGGCTGCGCAGCAGGACAACTGCTTCACGTTCTTGAAGAACGTTTGCGCGCATAACTTCAATCCTTCGACCATCGTCAGGTATGGGAAGAGCTGGCCTGCCAACTCAGTGACGGTCATGTGGTGGTGGATGGCGAGCGCTGCCGCCTGGATGAGTTCACCGGCTTCGGCCGCGACGGCTTGCACGCCCAATAGCTTGCCGCTGCCGGCCTCGGCCACGATCTTGATGAAGCCGCGCGTGTCGAAATTGACCAGCGCGCGAGGTACGTTGTCGAGGGTAAGCAAGCGGCTGTCGGTCTCGATGCCTTCCAAGTGAGCCTCGGCCTCCGACAGACCCACGGTCGCAATCTGCGGATCCGTGAACACCACCGCCGGCATGCTGCGCAAGTCCAGTGTTGTGTCGTCGCCCGTCATGTTCTGGGCCGCACGCGAACCCGCCGCAGCCGCCACATAGACAAACTGCGGCTGGTCGGTGCAGTCACCGGCGGCATAGATGTGCGGCACGCTGGTCTGCAGGTGTTCGTTGACCTCAATCACGCCACCCTTGCCGGTTTTGAGATCAATCCCACCGAGGTTCAGCGCCTCGGTGTTCGGCGCGCGGCCGGTGGCGATCAGCAGCGAATCGCCCCGCAGCGTTCCTACGGAAGTCTCCAGCACGAACTCGTTGTTCACGTGCGTCACGGAGCGTGTCTGCGTTTGTCGCAGCACAGTGATGCCCTCATCCGCGAAGACCTGCCCCAGCGCCTCGCCGATGGCCGGGTCTTCACGGAAGAACAGATGACTGCGGGCGACGATCGTCACCTGACTGCCCAGCCGGGCAAAGGCCTGTGCCAGTTCCACCGCGACCACCGATGAACCGATCACCAACAGCCGGGGCGGAATCGTCTCGCTGACCAACGCTTCGGTGGAGGTCCAATAGGGGGTGTCTCGCAATCCGGCAATCGGCGGAATGGCGGGGCGCGCACCGGTCGCGATCAGCGCGCGGTCGAAGGTCACGGTCTGCTCGCCGCCATCGCTGAGCTTGACGGTGAGGGCCTTGGGGTCCTTGAAGCGTGCTTCGCCGCGCACCAGGGTAATGTTGGGATTGCTGGCGATGATCGCCTCATATTTCGTCGCGCGCAGTTCCTCGACGCGCGCTTGCTGCTGCGCCAGCAGTAGTTTGCGGTTGATCTGCGGTGCCGCTGCCGTGATGCCGGCATCGAAGGGACTCGTTTTGCGTGCATGCGCGAAATGCGCCGCACGTATCATGATCTTGGAGGGCACACAGCCGATGTTGACGCAGGTACCGCCCACCGTGCCGCGCTCGATGAGCGTGACCTGGGCACCGCGTTCGGCCGCGGTGAGGGCTGCCGCCATCGCGCCACCGCCCGTGCCGATGACGCCAATGTGAAGCGGGGCCTCTGCGCCGGCGGGGACCTGGCGCGTTGATACTCCCCGCACCTTGCCGAGCAGCGACCTAGGAGGTGTTGCCGCGCCGCGGGTGTCCGCTGTGGGAAGGGCTTTTACTCGGTAATTCTTCGGCAGCGCGGCGTTGAGCGTATCAAGGGCGAGCGCCGCGTCGCTGTCAATCCGCGCGACGCCCTCGGGATAGTCCACCTCGACCTTACGCACACCCGGCAGGCGCAGGAGCGCCTTCTGGACATGCGGGGCGCAATCCGTGCACGTCATGCCGGTAACCGCCAACGTGGTCTCGCTCATCGCGAGGCGTCCGTCACGAGCGTGGATGGATAACCGGCATTCTTGGTCGCCGCGGCTAACGCCGCGACATTGGTCTGGACATCGTCGTAGGTGACGATGACCTCGCGCTTCTCCAAATTCACATCGGTGTTGCGCACGCCCTCGACCTTGGTAAGTGCCTTTTTGACCGTGATCGGGCACGCAGCGCAGGTCATCCCCGGCACGGACAGCGTGACGGTCTGGGTGGCGGCCCACACCGGGGCTATCACGGCGGCGAGGGCGAGAGAGGCGAACAGTCTTTTCATGGTGAACTCCCGATTAGTAGAAAAACGGCATGACGTAGGGAAAGCCGAGCGCGACCAGAACCAGCACGGCGACCGTCCAAAAAATCAGTCTATACGTCGTGCGCACCTGCGGAATCGCGCACACTTCACCCGGCTCGCAAGCGGCAGCGGGCCGGTAGATGCGCCGATAGGCGAAGTACAGCGCTATGAGTGCCATGCCGATGAAGACGGGGCGATACGGTTCGAGTTTGGTCAGGTTGCCGATCCACGCGCCGCCAAAGCCGAGCGCGAGCAGCACCAGCGGCCCGAGACAGCATGTCGAGGCGAGGATTGCGGCGATGCCGCCGGCGGCGAGCGCGCCCTTGACGTTAGGTTTTTGTGCCATCTCCTTAAAACTCCTGGTGCGGATTCCGAAAGCGGATTAACTTTACTCCCGTAGTTAAGTACGGAGTCAAGATGCCGGAGCAATACACCATCGGGACACTGGCGAAGCAGTCGGGGGTCAATGTGGAAACCATCCGCTACTACCAGCGGCGAGGTTTGGTCGGAGAGCCGGACCGGCCGGTCGGCGGCATCCGCCGCTACACGCTGGCGCACGCACGACGGCTGCGGTTTATCAAGCAAGCCCAGACGCTCGGCTTCAGCCTGGACGAGGTGACGGACCTTCTGGCCCTTGAAGACGGCACGCACTGCCGCGAGGCGGAGCAGCTCGGCTCCCAAAAACTGGCAATGGTTCGAGAGCGCATTGGTCAGCTGCGTCGGGTCGAGAAAATGCTCGCCTTACTGGTAGACCAATGTCACTGCAACACGGGCAAAGTGCGTTGCCCGCTCATCTCTGCGTTGGAAAACGATGGGCAGCAGGCGATTGCTTTGAAAAAGAAGCTGACGGCTTGACCAAAGCATCACGGCGAAAGTTGTCGTGGCGTAGCTTAAGGTGCGGTGACTCGTTCAGCAGGCGATGGGCCGCCCCGCCAGCCAGGCATGGATCTGGCTAATAATCGCCAGCGCGATTCCTTCGGGGGTCACCGCACCGAGATCGATACCTACCGGACCGCGAATCCTGCATTGGAGTTTATCCGCCGTAGGGCCCAATTCCTTGGCAAGCCGGTTGCGCCGAGCCGCCGGGCCGAGCAGTCCGACGTATGCAGGGCCGCCCGCCTCCGCGAGCTCCCGTAAATAGGTCGTGTCTGAGTGTAGGTGGTGACTCATCACGACGACGGCGTGGCAGCCTTCGACGTCAACAATCGAGCGCAGCAAGCGCGCATCGGCGAGCCGCACCTCAGCGCCTGGGAAACGATTAGCGACAGCATAGGCAGGACGATGGTCGACTACAGTCACGCGCCAGCCAAGGGAATGCGCGATGCTCACGACCGGTTGGGCGTCCGGGCCTGCGCCGCAGATCAGCAAGTGGGGCGGGGGCGCGAGGTATTGCACGAATGCCCGCTCGCGTCGACCTTGAGCTTCAAGGTCGACTTGACGGGATGCGGCAGCGCGGATCGATAACTCTGCTGTCGCGACCATCACGGCGGGGCCCGTACGACGCGCCCCGCCGCCGCCAGTGATGTTGCCGCCAGACTTCCGGGACCCGCCGGCTCGAGTAGCACACGCATCGCTCCCTCGCACCCGGCGCCGATACCGAACAAAATATCATCCGGCCCGCGCATGTCGTACTCGATCGCGCGCGGCTCACCGCTTTCTAACACCTGTTGCGCGTGAATCTTCAGATCAGCTTCGAGGCAACCACCGCTCAAGAGTCCGAGATAGCTGCCGTCGGCCATGATCAGCATGCGTGCGCCGGGCTTGCGATAAGTAGATCCCGCTGTGACCACCACCGTGGCGAGGACCCTGAGGGAATCGTCCGCGGGCGCGCGCTCGAGCAGCATTTCGAGACTCGTGTCGAGACGAACGTCGAGCCGGTTGGCGTGCGGCGGGGCGGAATCGGCGGGTGCGCGCGCGGTCGCACGATCAATCATGAGAATTCTTGGCCCGATGCCACCTCGTCAGCGTACGGCATAGGCCTACACTTGCGACCATGCCCCAAGTCATCCCGCAGCACATTGCGCCGAGAATATCAGGCCATGCGTGCGGTCCCGCCTGCCATGAGCGCATCAACCATAGGGCACCCAAAGTCATGCCGACTAGCATGCACGCCGAACACAATACATATTGTCCACAAGCGACAGACAACCGGCGGAGGTCCAGCGGCCGGTCGTACTCTACATTGGGAACCGCCAACAAACCCCCGACCAGCATGCCGATATGCATGCCCGGCATTGTTGTGAAGTGCAGGCTCAGTGCTCGTGCAAAGCCTGTGCCTGCCAAGGACATGCATATTGGATTCAAGGGAATCGGATCAGCTTTTGTCAAATCAAACAGCCAACCGAGGAGCATCCCTCCGAACCCGAACGCCAATGGAAATGTTGGAGGGAGCAGCCCGGCGCGTTGAGGGCACAACACGATCAAGGCCATGCATCCCAAGGCAACGCCTACCAGGGAGAGCGCGGCGCTCATAGGTCCACCCGGCCCTGTCTAATCGTCGCACATTCGATTTTCATGGATAATTCCCCCGAACGCGTTCACTCTAGTCGGCGCCTCGGGGGAAAGAAACGCGCCTGAACGAATCGGCGCTGTCATTGCATGAATGCCCGTTTCGAGGCGTGAAGAGCAAAGACTCGGTAGCGTACCGCTGCCGTCTGCTACTGCAGGAGAGTTCGATGCAACAGGCCACCCCCCCCACGGAAGCAGTGCGAACAGGCTCGGGTTCCTGGCTTTACTTATTGGAGCGCTTCGACATCGGTCTCGTGCAGTTGGACCGCGAGTTACACGTGATCGGCATGAACGAGTTCGCCCGTAAGAGCCTTCCCGTCGACGAAAAGTTACCTTTCGGCAAGATCGTGACCTCGTTTCATCCGGAATCCTCACGCGCGAAGGTCGAATTTTTAATTGGGCAATCGGAGTGCCCCGTGAACAACGCGCCGCCCATGACGATGATCATCAACATCCCTGAGAGGATGCTGTTGATTAAGGTTTCGAAGATCGGAGACGACGCGGGCACGACCATCGGCTACACGTTGGTGTTTCACGACATCACCGATGTGATTAGTCACGAGATCCATCTGGCTCCACAGTATGGCGCGCACGATGGTGCAGTCACGGTCAAGCGAATACTGCGTAGAATTCCGACCAGCCGGAAAGGCCGCATCATCCTGGTGGATGTGCCGGACGTGGCATTCATTCGGTCCGACGGCCACTACACCTGGGTCCACACTCCAGAGGGTGCTCAATTCTGCAACCTCAACATCGGTGAGCTCGAAACCCGCCTGGACCCGAGCCAGTTTCTGCGCGTGCACCGCAGTTACATCGTCAATCTGTGGCAAGTGCATGAAGTCAAGCGTGAGGATGGGCGCATCACGCTGCGCATGAAGGGGGAATCCCCGACCGAGATACCGGTCTCGCGGAGCAGCAGTAGCGCACTGCTTGAACAGCTCGGGCTAATCGGCCTGCCCCAGCTGATTTCTTGAGCCGCCTGGCGCCGGTCCGCGAGTGGACCGGTTAGCCCTACCGCCGTTCGTGCAGTCCCGCGACTGTTCGTGCGCATTCCCACGGCGTTGATTTAACAGCCGCCCTCGAACCGGCAAGGGTCGCTAAACTCCGAGGCTAAGGCGGACTATCGATCCGCGTGGCATCAGGCATACGCAATTTATTCGTTGCGCATAGCGGGGGGGTTGGGCGGGCACCGTGGTCAAGGTACGCATTGCAGCTCGGGCGCGGACGATAATGAAACGTCCGCGCATTCCAGGCCTCGCTACGGCAAGCAGCGAGGCGTCGCGATGACCACCAGCGAGTTGCTGGATATGGCCCGCGAACTGAATAATTACAGTACCCCCTACGCGCTCGTTACGGTGGTACGGGCTATCGCGCCCACGTCAGCCTATGTCGGCGCGCAGGCGATCGTGCTGGCCGACGGATCGCTCCACGGATGGGTCGGTGGCGGATGCGCGCGATCCGTGGTCATCCGGGTGGCGCAGACCGCAATTGAAACCGGCGAAGCAAAGCTCATCCGCATCGCCAACGATCGACTGCAGCTCGCCGACGACATTGAGCAGCATCCGATGGCATGCGCGAGTGGCGGCACCATCGAGTTGTTTGTCCAGCCGTATAGCGTCGGTGCTGCACTCAGCGTGCTTGGCGATACGCCCACCGCCGAAGAGGCGAGGTTTTTCGCCAACCGGCTTGGGATCAGATTGGTCGAGGCGGCGGCTCAGGCGTCGGTCGTGCTGATTGCCACACAAGGACAAGGCGACGAGGCGGCACTCGAAAGCGCCTTGCGCAGCCCGGCCGCTCACGTCTTGATGATCGCCAGTCGACGCAAAGCAAAGAAGCTGCGCGAGCTGATGAGTCAACGCGGAATCGACGAGTCGCAGCTCGCGCGCTTGCAGGCGCCGGCCGGTCAGGACAACGGGGCGCAAACGCCGGCGGAAATCGCCCTGGTCTCGGTGGCGGCGGTGCTCGGATTCCTGCGTGGCCGGCCGCGTGAGCCGCTGAGTATCGAACGTCGTGAACACGCGCAAGCAGAGACGTTCCCCGCGCCCGATGCACGCGCGCGAAACGAACGCCCCTCAGCGGCGACCTCTGCCAAGTTTGTCAACCCTGTGTGCGGCATGGAAGTCGACACCGCTAGCGCGACGCACGTCGAGGACTACGAAGGAACTTCCTACTTCTTCTGCTGCGACGGTTGCTGGAACGCGTTCCGGGTCGATCCGGCGAAGTACGCGTCAATCCACCAAGAAAACCGGAGGCTCATGTGATTCCACCGCCATTCGCATACTACGCGCCGCGTTCGGTCGGCGAGGCATTAGGCCTGCTGTCTCAACTGGGCGATGAGGCCAAGCTGCTCGCCGCGCGGCATTCGCGGGGAGGTCGACGTGATACATATTGGGGCGATGACCACCGAGAGCGATTTGATTGACTCTGCAGTGCTGGAAGATCGCGTGCCTTTGTTACCGGAGGCCGCCCGACTCATCGCCGACCCCCAAGTACGCAATCGTGGCACGATCGGCGGCGACATTGCGCACGGCGACCCCGGGAACGACCACCCGGCGCTCGCGATGGCATTGGATGCGACCTTCGTGCTGCAGGGGCCTGCCGGCGAGCGTCGGGTCAAAGCAGTGGATTTTTTTCACGGAACGTATATGACCGCGCTTGCCGCAGACGAAATTCTGACGGCCATACTAGTGCCTGCTTTCGCCCCAGGCACCGGTTACGCCTATCACAAGCTCAAGCGCAAGACGGGTGATTGGGCTACCGCCGGAGCAGCGGTGGTGCTGCGGATGCGCGGCGGAATCGTCACGGAAGCCCGCATCGGTCTGACCAACGTGGCGCCTACTGCGTTGCGCGCAACCGATGCCGAAAAAGCGCTCGTCGGCCATGCGCCGACTGACGATGTTCTGGCGAAGATTGCGAACGTGGTGCGGGGTCTATGCAGTCCGGCCGAGGATCTGCGGGGGGACGTCGAGTACAAGACAGCCATGGCGGCTGAGATGACGCGGCGAGCCATTCGAGCGGCGGCGGCGCGCTGTCGATGACACACGCAACGGGAGAGAGGCAATGAGCAAACAGATCGTGACGATGACCGTCAATGGCCGCAAGATTGAGGAATTGGTAGAGCCGCGCACGCTGCTCGTGCATTTTTTACGCGAAAAACTGAGCCTGACCGGCACGCATATTGGCTGCGAGACCAGCCATTGCGGGGCCTGTACGGTAGACGTTGACGGACAGTCGATAAAGTCCTGCACGCATCTTGCAGTGCAGTGCGAAGGCAGTGATGTGAAAACCGTCGAGGGCCTCGCTAATGCCGGCCTCTTGCATGCTGTGCAGGACGGATTCTACAAAGAGCATGGCCTGCAATGCGGCTTCTGCACCCCGGGAATGCTGATGCGGGCCTACCGTCTGCTCAAGGACAACCCGAACCCCACCGATGCCGAGGTACGCACCGGCATGTCCGGCAACCTCTGTCGCTGCACGGGATATCAAAACATCATCAAGGCCGTACTACACGCCGCCAAGGCGCTACAACAAGACAAAGTCGCGCCGGGAGTCGCCGCATGAACGCACAAGTCAACGATCGTGAGAAGGCCTTGATGGGCATGGGCGAGGCCCGATTGCGCAAGGAAGATGCGCGTTTCATCCAGGGCAAGGGCAACTACGTCGACGACATCAAGCTGCCCCGAATGGTGCACATGGACATCGTGCGCGCGAGCGTCGCCCATGCGCGTATCAAGCGCATCAACAAAGAGCCGGCGCTCAAGGTGCCCGGCGTGATCGCGGTGCTGACGGCCGAGGACTTGAAGCCGCTCAAGCTGCACTGGATGCCGACCCTGGCCGGCGACGTGCAGGCCGTGCTGGCGGATGAGAAAGTCCACTTCCAGATGCAGGAGGTGGCGGTGGTCATTGCCGAGGACCGATATGCGGCGGCCGACGGAGTCGAAGCCGTCGAAGTCGAATATGACGAACTGCCGGCGGTCGTGGATCCGTTCGAAGCGCTCAAGCCGGGCGCACCGGTGTTACGCGAGGACCTGGCCGGAAAAACCGAGGGCGCGCACGGCAAGCGCTATCACCCCAACCACATATTTACCTGGGAGGCGGGCGACAAAGACGCTACCGACGCGGTGTTCAGGGCGGCACCGGTCACCGTGAAGCAGCAGATGCTCTATCCGCGCGTGCATCCCTGCCCGCTCGAGACCTGCGGTGCGGTCGCCTCGTTCGATCCGGTCCGAGGCGAGCTGACGACTTGGCTCACGAGTCAGGCGCCGCATGTGGTGCGCACCGTCGTCTCCATGCTGTCGGGAATTCCCGAGTCGAAGGTGCGCATCGTCTCGCCCGACATCGGCGGCGGTTTCGGCAACAAGGTCCCCATCTACCCGGGATACGTGTGCGCCATCGTCGCCTCCATAGTGCTCGGCCGGCCGGTCAAGTGGGTGGAAGATCGCATAGAGAATCTCTCATCCACGGGCTTCGCGCGTGACTACCACATGACCGGCGAACTCGCCGCCACGGCCGACGGGCGCATTCTCGCGCTGCGGACGAACGTGATTGCCGACCATGGCGCGTTCGATGCCTGCGCCGATCCGACCAAATATCCGGCGGGCATGTTCCACATCTGCAGCGGCAGCTATGACATCGGCAGCGCCTACTGCCGCGTGGATGGCGTCTACACCAACAAAGCGCCGGGCGGTGTGGCGTATCGCTGTTCCTTCCGCGTCACCGAGGCGGTGTACCTCATCGAGCGCATGGTCGATGTGCTGGCGCAAAAGCTCAATATGGACAAGGCGGAAATTCGCACTAAGAACTTCATCCGGCGGGAACAGTTCCCGTACAAATCGCCCTTCGGCTTCGAGTACGATTCCGGGGATTATCACACCGCGCTCGGCAAGGTGCTCGCGGCGACGTTGATGGGTATCGGCATCGTCACCTTCACAGAGGTCGTGGGTGCGGGTCCGACCAAGATGTGCGATATCCTCGGCGTAGGCATGTTCGACTCCTGCGAGATACGCGTGCACCCGACCGGCAGCGCGATTGCGCGCATGGGAACGATCACGCAGGGGCAGGGACACCAGACCACCTATGCGCAAATCATTGCCACCGAGATTGGCATCTCCTCCGAAGTAATCCAGGTAGAGGAAGGCGACACGAGTACCGCACCGTATGGACTTGGCACCTACGGCTCGCGCTCGACGCCCGTGGCGGGCGCGGCGATTGCGATGGCGGCTCGGAAGATCCATGCCAAGGCGAAGAAGATTGCCGCGCATCTGCTTGAGGTCAGCGAGGCGGATCTCGACTGGGAAATCGATCGCTTCAAATTGCGCGGCGACGACGCCAAATTCAAGACCATGAAGGACATCGCCTGGGCGGCTTACCACCAACCGCCGCCAGGCATGGAGCCCGGTCTGGAAGCCGTTCACTACTACGACCCGCCGAATTTCACCTTCCCGTTTGGCGCGTACCTATGCGTGGTGGACATCGATAAAGGCACAGGAGAAACCAAAGTTCGCCGCTTCTATGCGCTGGATGACTGCGGTACGCGAATCAACCCGATGATCATCGAAGGCCAGATCCACGGCGGATTGACGGAAGGGTATGCGGTTTCGATGGGGCAGCTGCTGTCGTTCGACGCGCAGGGCAATATTCAGGGCAACACGCTGATGGACTATTTCCTGCCGACCGCGGTCGAAACACCCCAGTGGGAAACTGATTTCACAGTCACACCGTCACCGCATCACCCGATCGGCGCGAAAGGCGTGGCAGAGTCGCCGCACGTAGGCAGCATCCCGACATTTACAAGTGCAGTCGTCGATGCATTCGCACACCTCGGAGTCACCCACATCAATATGCCGCACACCGCCTATCGGGTGTGGCAGCAGTTGAAACAATTGGGAATCGCGAGCTGACCGCGTCGTCAGGAAACATACATGCAAGTCACCGTCGACAAACAATACCCGGTTGCTGCGAGCGCAGACACCGCCTGGAAGATCCTGGCAAATATCCCGGAGCTGACGAGCTGCATGCCGGGAGCGCAGATCACCGAGCAACTCGATGCCAATCACTACAAGGGTACTGTCAAGGTAAAAGTCGGTCCGGCGGTTGCGGCCTTTGCCGGAGATATCGAGGTGCTCATCGTTGATACTACCGCGCGCACGTTGCGGATGCTGGGCAAAGGAGCAGATAAGGGAGGCTCCTCGGCGTCGATGGAGTTGACCGCTACGCTCGCGTCCGCCGCAGACGGCACCAGTACACTACACGGCAAAGCCGATGTAATCGTCAACGGCAAGTTTGCGCAGTTCGGCGGGCGCATGATGACCTCCGTATCGGATATGATACTGGCCCAGTTTTCCAAGACTTTCTCGGACAAGGCGCATGCGCTTGAGGACAGTGCGCAGAGTGCCGCGCAGGCAGACCCCGCGCCGACGGTGATTGTGAAGGTGCCACGGGAGCTCAATGCGCTCTCGCTGCTGTGGGGATTACTGCGCGGCTGGTTCGCCGGCCTGTTTGGCCGCAAGGCGTGAGTGCCGTGCCCGCGGAGCGTGCCATGACTGACGTTCCGGCGTTGACGACGCCGGAGGGTTTACGGGAGCGCCTGTTCAATGCTGGCTACATCGCCGATGAGGATCTGGCGAGCCTGCTGTGGATGGGTCTCACCCTGGAGCGCCCGCTGCTCATCGAGGGCGAGGCGGGGGTCGGCAAGACGGCGATTGCCGGTGCCTGTGCCAAAGCGCTCGCGCGCCCACTGTTGCGTCTTCAGTGCTACGAGGGTTTGGATTTGAGCCAGGCGGTATACGAATGGAACTACAGCCGGCAACTGCTCGAAATCCGCCTCGCCGAGGCGGGACAGGTGGATCGCATCGCGCTGCGGGACAATCTGTTCTCGGAGAGCTTCCTGCTCGAGCGGCCGCTGCTTCAGGCGATACGCGCGCGCGAGCCGTGTGTGCTGCTGATCGATGAGATCGATCGCGCCGACGAAGCCTTCGAGGCTTTCTTGCTGGAAATGCTGTCGGAGTACCAGGTGACCGTCCCCGAAATCGGCACACTGGTCGCGCTCAGCAAGCCGCTGGTGGTGATGACCAGCAACGGCACGCGCGATCTGTCCGATGCGCTGCGCCGCCGTTGCCTGTTTCACTACCTCGAATTCCCATCACTGGCGCGCGAGATACAGATCGTGCGCACTCTGGTGCCCGAAGCCGCCGGCAGGCTCATCGAAGAGGCAGTCGCCTTCGTGCAGCGGCTGCGGCGGGAGGACTTGGACAAGACGCCGGGCGTCGCCGAGACGCTTGACTGGGTGCGCGTGCTGTTCCACCTGGGCC
>WNFN01001781.1_pt1 | contig 14725 bp, 17 predicted proteins | sample 5400161 | NCBI WGS metagenome assembly WNFN01 (sample SAMN13153353, study PRJNA577476) | soil metagenome | isolation source: 80 cm saprolite on Douglas fir-dominated hillslope | place: USA:California | collected 2013-09-17
TCCGCGTCGAGCACCCGGGGCACGACGATGACGGCGCGGGCCAGCGCGCGCCACGCCGCCTCCTCGTCGGGGTCCAGCGGGAGAGTCGGATCGGCCGGATCGTGTCGCCTGGTTCCCTGGGTCACGTTCTCCAAGATAGATGCTTGACGCCGCAACTTCCAGGACATAATGTTGATTGCGCGATCAACTAGCTTGCCCGCCCTGACCGGCGGGCGCGAGCGCCGGACCGGTCCCCCAAGTAAGGAGTTCGACATGTCCGATCAGGCCCAGCTCGAGGCGAACAAGAGGCTCGCCCGCGAGTACATCCAGCGCGTCTTCAACGAGCACCGCCCCGACCTGTCCATCGAGTACGTCACCGACGACGTCGTCTGGCACGGCGGCATCCTCGGCGACATCGCCGGAGCCGGGAACGTGGGCGGCCTGCTCAGCGCCTTCATCGGCGCGCTGCCCGACCTGTACGCAGCCGAGCAGGACGTCGTCGCCGAGAACGACCTCGTCATGGTCCGTCTCGTCGTCAAGGCCACGCAGAAGGGCGACCTGCTCGGCGTCCCGGCCAGCGGCACCGCGATCCAGTGGAACGCCGTCGATATCTACCGCATCCGCGACGGCCGCATCAGCGAAGAGTGGGCCGCGGACGACATCGCCGCGATCATGAACCAGCTCGGCGCATTCAGCCCGCCGTGGCTCGGTTGAGCTAATCCCTCGGCGGGCCGATCGAGGGATCAGCCCGCCGAGACGAACGGTTCCGGCACGTACACCGCGACATGGAGAACGTCATGGACGCGACCTCGCATCCATGATCCGCGCAAATTGCCGTTCGTCCCCGCGCCGCAGCGAAAGTGCTGTCCGCCCGCATGCACATTCCTCCTCTTCACGATCGGAGTTCCCCATGTCTTCCACCATGCCCGCAGCCGGCCTGCGCCCAGCACCGGATGGCGCGAACCCGGCCGACATCGTGGTCCGCAACGCCAGGATTTACACCAGCGACCGGGGACAGCCGACTGCTTCAGCCGTGGCCATTTCCGGCGGCGTGTTCACGGCGGTCGGCGACGATGCGGCCGTCGCCGGGCACGTCGGCGCGAACACCCGGATCGTCGACGGGCTCGGCGGCCGCGTGATCCCCGGTTTGAACGACTCGCACATGCGGCTGCCGGGCTGCCCAGCGGGACCATTCACCCGATCCCGGCCCGGTTCGAGCGGCTGGGGTGGCTGGAGTCCCGGTGGGAAGATGCCAGCCCCCGGGAGGAAGGCCGGCCGCGGCGCCGCTACTACCGGCTGACCGAGGACGGCGCCGAACGGGCCCGCATCGCCCTGGCACAGGCCGCTACCTCCGTCAGCACCCTAGCCGGAGTTTCAGATGATCTTGATGCTGGCTGACTTTTCCTGCTGGTCAGGTGGGCTTCGGTTGCCCATCTAGGCGTATGACCTAACTTCGGGGTGCCCACTTGGCCAGGTCGAAGATTTCGTAGAGTTCGTGCTGGTCGCTGGTGAGCTCGGTGGTCATGCGGCGGGCTTTGGGCCGGCCGCCGGTGGAGGGGTAGATCAGGACGGTCTCGCCGATGCCGGCGAGCTGGGCGAGCAGCTGGCGGACGGATAGGCGCAGTCCGGCCTGGGCGGCGGTGCGGCGCATGAGGTGGGCGATCTGCAGGGCCAGGACGCAGGTGAAGACGTGGACTCTGATGTTGTGCTCGGTCCAGTGGTGCATCGGGGAGAAGGACACCACGTGCGGGTCTTTCATCTGGCGGAAGGAGAACTCGGCTTCGGACTGGGACCGGTACCCGGCGATGACCTCGGGCACAGGCCAGTCGTCGTGATCGGTGATCAGCACGTGCTTGCCGAAGATTTCCTCTTCCAGCGCGGTGCGGGCGGCCGGGTCGACGGACCAGGCCAGGCGCAGGTCCTTTGGCTGGTCGCCGTCGAGCTGCCAGGTGATGACGCGGCGGACCCAGGGCTTGCGGGTGATCGCCTCGATCTCCGCTTCGACTTTTGCCTTGGGCCGGCGGGTCTTGCCGCGGGCCAGGGTGGCGGCTAGCTCGTCCAGTTTCTTGCCGGCCTTGGCGAGGGTGGTGCCGTCGAACCCGCGGGCCTGGGCGGCGTGCAGCTCGGGTGAGTGGGTCAAGATGGTGCGGCGCTGGGTGCCGTAGGCCTCGCGGCGGGTGTCGTAGGCGGTCAGGCCGCCGAGCCGCTGTTCGTCGGCTACTGACCGGACCCGGGCGGGCAAGGCGGTCAGGTCCGGGCAGTCGGAGGCGGGCACCGACCCGATGTAGTGCAGGTTCGTGGCGTCCAGGTGGGCGAAGTTGTCCTCGCTGTTCTGGCCGGCGTCGAAGACCACGGTCATGTCCGCGGCCGCGGCCGGGATCCCGGCCGCGGCGGCGACCGCCTGGTACTGGGTGAGCAGCTGGTCGATCATGGCGGGGAACTGGGTCACGTCGGGCCGGTCGCCGGGGTAGGCGTGCCAGGTCAGCGGGATGCCGCCGTCCCGGGTGACCACCAGGCCCAGGCCGACCAGCCGCAGGTCGGAGCGTTTCTGCTTGGCCTTGCCCCGCTGCGCGACCGGCGCCTTGCCGTTCGCGGTCGCGATGAACGTGGCGAAATTGGTCATGTCCAGCGCGACCGACGACACGTCCACCCCGGACAATCCCACGATCCGCACCGCGATCGTGCGGGAGATCTCCTCCAGCTGCTCCAGGGTGACGGCGTGCATCGCGTCCCAGAAGTACCGGTGATCCAGCGCCGGGGCCGGGATCTTAGCCAGCCGGTCGCCGGCGGTGGTCTTCCACCAGTCCGCGAACGCCGCCTTGGAGCAGGGGGCGACCAGCCGGTTCAGCGCCGCCAGCGCCAGGTAGGTGCCGGCGGACAGCGTCGCCCCGGCCGGGCGGGAGCCGGTCACCTCGTCGATGACCGCAGCGACCCCGAGGTCCTCCAGGATTCCCCAGGCGGCGGCGATGTCCCCGAAGGCCAGGTGCCGGGTCCGTTCCGGCAGCGCCGCCGCCTCCCGCGTCTCCATCGCCGCGGCGATGTCCGCCGCGCTGCCCAGGTATCGCTCGGAGATCATCTTAGGCTTGCCGTCGACGCGGCCCATCTCGCGCAGGTACCAGTACGTCTTGCCGCCGACCTTCTTCGGGTACAGGCTCGCCATAACATTAGGTCATACACCCGTACCGCGGTTAACTCAAGCACCCAGCCCGGCGTGTCATCAGGGGAAACTCGTCAAGCCGGCAACCCGGCCGGCCTCACAAAACCATGATCAACTGAAACTCCGGCTAGGACTGCGTACCCGGCCCGCGGGCGGCCTGGCATGAACACCACTGCCGTCGACCTCGCCCGCGATCTGGTCGAGATCCTCACCCTCGACCTCGACCACGACCCCGTCATCGCCCTCGACCGCGACCTCGACTTCGCCCGCGCCCCCGCCCGCGCCCTCGCCCTCGCCCTCGCCCACGACCTCAGCCTCGCCAGGACCGCCGGTGACCGAGGACAGCACGGGCCGGGACGGGTGGCGCCCTCGGCGGAACGCCTGCTGGATGCCGCCGCCCGGTTGCTGCCGGCCGCCGATCGCGCCCGGTACGCCGAGGAGTATCGGTCGGAGCTCAGGGAGATCGCTCATTCTGGGCGGTCCCGCCGCCGCCAGCTGCGCTATGCCTCACGGCAGCTCGCGTCGTCCGTCCCCCTGCACGCGGAGCTGCTTACCCCGCGCCGGCGGAAGGCATCACCGTGACGGGCGCGCTAAAGCACGCAGGCCCGATGGCGGCCGGGGTCCTGTCCGCCGCTATTCTGGTCAGGCTCGGCCTGCCCCGATCGCCGCCGTGGTCTTGCTCGGCGTCCTCCTGCTCGTGGTGATCTGCTGGATTATCAGCAATGGGCGCCAACCAGCCAGCCCCGGAAGGGATAGCACCCGGTAGGCGCCCGGGCCGCCCTCTGCTCACCGCGATCATCTTCGCACCGCCCGCGGCGCCGCCACCGCAGCTGGCTCTGGCCTGGTCGGACTGGCCCTGTGGTGGATCGCCCATCATCAGATCTGACCCCAGGCCGCACCCGCCATTGGCCGCGACCCGGAGACCCGCAGGCGCGTCCGTCGCAAGGTGTCGGCACCGACTAAGACCGAGTGCCGCGACAAGCTCGATGAGCTGCGCGAGGAGTACCGCAAGGCCGGGACGGTCGGCCGCCGGGACATCACGGTCCGCCAGGTCGTCGCCGACTGGCTCGCGCACCCACCGGAGACGATCAGGTCGGGCAACTCGCTGCAGGTGTACACCGACGCGGGCAAGCGGATCTGCGATGGCGCCCGCGGCGTACCCGGGATCGGGAGCGTAACGCTGGCGCGGCTCACCTCCGGTGAAGTCGAGCGGCTCCTGTCGGGCATGGCCCGCGCCGGCTACGCCGCGACGACCGTCCGCCAGATGCGCGCGCTGCTGCGCGGTGCCTGCGCCGGGCGCAGCGCGACGGGCTCACTTCCCGCAATGCCGCCGAGCTGGCCGACCTGCCCGCGGGCGGGAAGCAGCGCAAGTCGCGGGCGATGACGGGCGACCAGGTCGCCGCGCTCCTGGCGCTCGAGCTGACGCCGTGGTGGAAGGCCTACATCACCGTTGCGGTCATGCTCGGACTGCGCCCAGGCGAGCTGGGCGGGCTGCGCTGGGCCGACGTCGACACCCCTGCCGGGGTGATCAGGGTCCGCGTCGCCGCCAAGCGCCAGGCAGGGGCCGGGCAGATGGTGATCGCCGAGCTGAAGACCGAGGCGTCGAAGCGGACGCTGAGGATGCCCGCCACGGTCGCCGTCGCCCTGGCAGCGCTGCGCCGTGTGCAGGCCGCTGAGCGGCTCGCAGCGGGCGCGGCATGACATGACCTCGATCTGGTGTTCTGCGGCCAGGACGGGCGCCCTCGGTGGCCGTAGGACGTGAACGCCGGGCTGAAGGCTCTGTGCAGGCGCGCGGGCATCGGCGAGGACTGGCAGCCGCGCGAGACGCGGCACACATTCGGCGCTGTCAGACGCCGGCGTCGACATCGAGCGGCTCGCCGACGCGGTCGGCCATATCAACTCCAACGTCACGAAGACCACCTACCGGCACCAGATCGCCGACGTGGTCAGCGAGACGGCGACGGTGATGGACCGGCTCTACCAGCCCGGAGGCGACAAGTGAGCACGCGCCAGGGCCTCACTGGCTCCCTGGTCTGGCTCCCGCACGGGTGTGATTCCGCGCTGACCAGCGCCGGAACCGGCCGTTCGGCATACTCGCAGACTAGATCCTGGCGCCGACGAACGCTCCCGGGAATCCCGGCCGGTTCGCGCAGGATCCTGGGCGGTTCGCGCGGGGTCCCGGTGATCGGATATCCTTCAGCGACCGTTCCGGCCACAACCGGGACGATGACCCAGCTGGCTATCACCCAATGGAGCGTCCCGTGGCTTCCGTCTGCGACGTCTGCGGTAAGCGGCCGGGCTTCGGCAACAACGTGTCGCACTCGCACCGCCGCACGCCGCGCCGCTGGAACCCGAACATTCAGCGTGTGCGCGCCCAGGTCAACGGGGCGCCGCGGCGGCTGAACGTGTGCACCTCGTGCATAAAGGCGGGCAAGGTCACCCGCTGACCGCAGGCCCCGCGGACCGGCGGCGACCGGGCCTCATCCGAAGCGGCAGCTGATCCCGTCAAGCGTGCAGCCGGACGGCGTTCCCGGCGTGCCGGTGGCGGACACCATCATCTGGTCGGCGCCCATTCCGCCGGGCTCCCGGGAGTGCCCGGGCCACTGCAGGGGACCGTTCGCCGTGCCTCCATCGCCGTCGCCGAACGGCTGCCACCGCGCGCCCCAGACGCGGTCGACGTGAGCGGCAGGGAAAGCGAACCGCAGGCTCCATGCGCGTGCTCTCGCGGCAGCAGGAATGGTGATCACCGCCATGAAGCCCGACGGCCAGCGACGGACGACCTGATACCCGACCAGGTCTCCGCGATGGGCCTGGCCGGGCCGGCCCGCGCGAGCCGTTCCGCCTTTCGTCTCCAGGCCCGGCACCTTCAGCTCCACGCCCGGCGTCGCGGTCGCAGGCGCCGCCGGCAGGTAGCCGGGTGCGCTGGCGCATCCGCGGGCGGGACACCGGCTGCTGGGAAAGGTCGGGCCGTAGGTGAGGGCGGCCGGCGAGTCCACCGCCAGCACCGCGGCGATCACGATGCCCGCACCCGCTGCGAACCACGGAGTCGCCAGCAGCGAGCGTGCCAGGCGACGTCGCGGGCGGCGTGCGGTGGGCGCGAGGGCCCGCCCGGCGTCCCGCCCGAAGCCGGGCCCGAAAGCTGGCGCGCGAGGAACGACGCTGCGCCGGGAACTACGTTCCCGGCGCAGCGCCCCGTGCTTGGGCCCGCACTCTTTGCGATGTCTAGGCATCTTGACTGCTCAAGCGGCTGAAGCCGCTTGCTTCCCAGGCTCGAACAGCCCGGCCAGAGCCCGGCCGGGCCCTGGTTGCCCGTCCTGATCGCAGCAGGCGGCGGTTTCCCCCGGCGCGACACGCCGACGCGATTCCGCGCCGCCTGAAGACGGCAGTCCCCTCGCGGAGATCTTCATGTTGGGGTTATATCAAGCAAAGCCCCGGCGGGCTACTGACAAGGATGCAATCGGCCGTCACTCATCGTGATGGCCGGGTCAGCCGAAGTGGGTCCACCCGCCCAGGCCGTCCGCGGACCTGGAGTTCACCGTTACCCCGCCACCCGCCCTGACCTCGCCGATCACCGTCCAGCGGCCGGGCAGGTCGGTTCCCGGGGGGAAGGTGGCAGCCAGCGCATGATCCTCGCCACCGGTGAGCATCCAGCCCAGCCAGTCCGTGCCAAGTGCCGAGGCCGCCGATCGCAGCGCCGGGTCGCCCGGCAGCCGTGCGGTCTCGATATTCACCAGAACGCCGCTGGCCTCGGCCACGTGCCGCAGGTCGGCGACCAGCCCGTCGCTGATGTCGATCATCGACGTCGCGCCGAGGTCCGCCGCCTCCGGCCCTGCGTCATACAGGGGCCGCGGCCGCCGGTGGCTGGCCATCAGCCCCGCGAATCCGGCCGCCCCGGCCGCCCCCGCCGCCGCCGGGATCCCGGCCTCGAGCAGGGCCAGTCCTGCCGCCGAGCGACCCAGCCGGCCAGCGACGGCCAGCCGGTCGCCCGCGCGCGCCCCGCTCCTGGTGACCGGCTCGCGGCCGGCCAGGTCGCCGAGCGCCGTGACCGCGAGCATGACCGAGTCCGCGCCGCTGACGTCTCCGCCGACTACCGAGGCCCCGGCGCGCGCGCACTCATCGGCGAGGCCGCGGGCCAGGTCCTCCGCCCACGTCACGGCGAGGTCGCCGGGCGTCGCCAGGCCGACGAGCAGGGCGGTGGGCGTGGCGCCCATGGCCGCGATGTCAGCGAGGTTCTCCGCGGCGGCCTTGCCGCCGATGTCGAAGGCACCCGACCAGTCCCGGCGGAAATGCCGCCCCTCAACGAGCAGGTCCGTGGTCGCGACCACCCTCCGGTCCGGCGCGCGGACCACCGCCGCGTCATCGCCGATGCCGACGACCTGGAAGCTGCCGACAGGCAGCAGGGCCCGGATCGCGGCAATGAGACCAAACTCGCCGAGCTCAGCTACGGTGATGGAGAGCCTCCCGCCAGTCTTCGGGCCTGCCGCCTGCACCAAGCCTGCTCCGTGCCCGGGCCGCAGACGGCCCTGGCCGGGCACAATCATCAGGCCAGCCAACGGGTACCTAAGGTAGCGTGGCCACCACACTTGGCGCCTGGGAGGACCGCATGGTTCAGGCTTATATCCTCGTTCAGACAGAGGTTGGTAAGGCCGCCGACGTCGCCGTGCACATCGGGCAGATCGGCGGCGTAACCCAGGCGGACGACGTCACCGGTCCCTACGACGTGATCGTCCGGGCCGAGGCGGACAACGTCGATGATCTCGGCAAGCTTGTCGTCGCCCAGATCCAGGGGGTTCCCGGGATCACGAGGACGCTGACCTGCCCGATCGTGCACATATAGCACTTCCATAACGCGGCGGGCGGGGCGCGGGCCGGTAACCGGCTCGGGGCAGCGGGCAGGCTACGCGAGTGAGCCCGCGGCGGCCGCGGTGTGCGGGCCGAGTCCGATCCGGGCCGCGTCACGCAGGTCGTCGACGGTGTCCACGTCCCGCCGCAGCCCGTCCAGGCCGGGAAGCTGAAGCTCGACCGCTCCCCCGGACAGGTGCGCCGCACGCGACCCGGCCCCGAACCTCGGACAGAACGCGGTACCCGGCCGCGCGGTGTACAGCGTCGTGCCGGTGCCCGCGGCGTCGGCCACGAAGGCCTCGGGCACCTCGGCCGCCTCGGTGAGCGCCCGGCCGAGCTCGGCCGGGGCGAGCGCGGGCAGATCGGCCGCCAGCCCGGCCCTCCCCCGGCCCGGCCAGAACTCATCCGCCTGCGCCGCGCCGAACGTCAGGGCCGGGTTGAGCCCGTCACCCGGCTCGTCGGGCACCACCAGCGCCCCGAGCCCGGACAGCAGCGCCGCGGCGGCCGCGTCGTCGGTCACCACGACCACCGCGTCGACCACGGCACAGGCGGCGGCGGCGGCGACCGTGTCCGCCGCCATGGCCAGGGCCAGCTCGGCCCGGCGCGGCCCGGCCACTCCGGTGAGCCGGGACTTGGCCAGGGCAAGTACCTTGACGGGGATCACCAGCGACCAGCGGAGCGAGGAAACGGGCGGCATGCATCTGATCCTGCCTCGACACGGCGTCGCGCGAACCACGAGACTGTCGGAAGGACGAGCTTGACGAGGGTCACGAGCGGGAGGCAGCCGACATGAGCCAGCGCACGGACGGCAGTTACTCACCCGCCTGGCGGCGGCTCACCGAGATCGTCCTGCCGCCGCTGATCAACGGGCTGATGAAGCACGACTGGCACGGCCAGGAGAACATCAGGAACGTTCCGGCCGACAGCGGCCTGATCCTGGCCATCAATCACCTGTCGTACGCGGACGTGCTGGCCATGTGCCTGTTCAGCTACAAGTCGGGCCGCTACCCGGTGTTTCTCGCCAAGTCGTCGCTGTTCGAGATGAAGGGGCTCGGGTCGGTCATGCGCGGCACCGGCCAGCTGCCGGTCTACCGCGGCCAGACCGACGCGGCACTGGTGCTCAGGGACGCGGAACGGGGGCTGCGGAACGGGGCCTGCGTGATCTTCTACCCGGAGTCGACCGCGACCCGCGATCCGGACCTCTGGCCGATGGTGGCCAAGACGGGCGTGGCCAGGCTCGCCCTGGCCACCGGCACGCCGGTGATCCCGGTCGCGCAGTGGGGGGCGCAGCGGATCCTCCCCTACGGCAGCGTCCGCCCGCACCTGTTTGAAGGTCCTCCGCGAGGCCACCGAGGTGATCATGAAGGACATCACCGGCCTGCTGGCCGGGATCCGCGGCGAGACGCCTCCCGCCGAGCCGTACCATCCGGCGGTCGAGCGCCGCAAGGCACGGCAGGAAGCCCGGAAGAGTCACGAGCAGGCCGCGGCGCCTGCCGACACAGGCACAGCCGACACAGGCACAGCCGACACAGGCACAGCCGACACGGGCACAGCCGACACGGGCACAGCCGACACGGGCACAGCCGCCTCTGGCACAGCCGCCTCAGACACGGGGGCCACTCCGACGTGAGGGCGGCGGTGATGGGCGCCGGATCGTGGGGCACCACGTTCGCTCAGGTGCTCTGCGACGCGGGCACGCCCGCGGTGCTCTGGGCCCGCCGGGGCGAGCTGGCCAAGGCGATCAACGACAACCGCGAGAACTCCGCCTACCTGCCGGGGATCACGCTCACCGACGCGCTGCGCGCGACCGAGGACCCGACCGAGGCCCTCGACGGCGCGGACCTGGTGGTGCTGGCCGTGCCAGCGCAGTCGCTGCGGGAGAACCTGGCCGACTGGGCTCCGCTGCTGCCGCCCGGTGCGCTGCTGGTCAGCCTGATGAAGGGGATCGAGCTCGGCAGCTGTGAGCGGATGAGCGAGGTGATCGGCCAGGTGGCGGGGGCGCCCGCGGACCGGATCGCCGTAATCTCCGGCCCGAACCTGGCCCGTGAGATCGCGCAGCGCCAGCATGCCGCGACCGTCGTCGCGTGCACCGACGCCGGTGCGGCGGAGCAACTGCAGCGAGCCTGCCACGCCTCCTACTTCCGCCCTTACACCAACCCGGACGTGGTCGGCTGCGAGCTGGGCGGCGCGGTGAAGAACGTGATCGCGCTGGCGGTCGGGATCGCGGTCGGCATGGGGCTCGGCGACAACACCACGGCGATGCTGATCGCCGCTGTCCCGCAACCGCACCTTCGGCGAGAACCTGGGCCGGGGGATGGCGTTCGCCGACGTGGCCGCGATGACCCAGCAGACCGTCGAGGGCGTGAAATCGTCGCAGTCGGTACTGGAACTGGCCCGGCGACACGGCGTGGAAATGCCAATCACCGAGGTCATGGTGGGGGTGGTGCACGATGGCCTGGAGGTCGGCCAGGCGGTGGTCCTGCTGGCCAGCCGATCCGCGAAGCCGGAACGCTATGGAGTCTGAACGCCGGTCGGGGGCTGGCGGCTCCGGCACGCTCACGGAGTAGGAGCAGCGTGAACGAGCAGCGCAAGATCCGGGTGGCGGTCATCTTCGGCGGCAAGGGCCCGGAGCACGCGGTGTCCTGCATGGGGGGCGGCAACGTGCTCGGAGCGATCGACCGCGACAAGTACGAGGTCATACCCGTCGGCATCACCCGCGACGGCAGCTGGATACTGGCCGCCGACGAGCCGGCGAAGCTCATGGTCACGGCCGGCCGGCTGCCCTCCATCGAGACGGCGGCCAAGCCGGGCACGCGGGTGGTTCCGTGGGCCGACCCCAGGTCCGGAGCACTCACCGCCAGCGCTCGCGGGCAGATACCGCACCTGCTCGGTGAGGTCGACGTGGTGCTGCCGGTACTGCACGGCCCGTTCGGCGATCTTCCGGGCCCGGGGGCTGCCGGTAGGACCATACGTGGTGGTGCGCGAGCGGGACTGGCCGCCGGATGTGGCCGACAGCGCCACCGGGGCAGCGGACCCGGAACGCAAGCGGGTACTCGATGCGATCACCGAACTGGGCTGGCCGCTGTTCGTCAAGCCCGCCCGTGGCGGGTCGAGCATCGGCACGTCTAAGGCCTCGGACATGACGCAGCTGGGCACCGCCATCGAGAACGCGCGGCAATACGACCCGAAGGTGATCGTCGAGGCCGCGATCGAGGGCAGGGAGATCGAGTGCTCGGTGCTCGAGGGAGCGGGCGGCGCTCCGCCCGATACCAGCCTTCCGGGGCAGCTGCTGATTGAGGGCGGCGAGGAGTTCTGGGACTTCGAGGCCAAGTACCTGGATGAGGCCAGCGAGATGGCGATCCCGGCACCGATCCCGCCGGAGCACCAGAGAGAGATCCGCCGGATGTCCGCGCTGGCTTTCGACGCCGTGTCCTGCGAGGGCCTCGCCCGGGTGGACTTCTTCTACACCCCTGAGGGGCAGATCCTGATCAACGAGATCAATACGATCCCCGGGCTGTCGCCCGCGTCCTACTTCCACAAGCTGTGGGCGGCGAGCGGCCTAGCGTTCCCGCAGCTGATCGACCGGATGCTGCAGACCGCGCTGAACAAGCGCCCCGGCTTGCGCTAGCACTGCTCGCGGGGCAGCCGGGCTCGCCCAGCGCGGTGACGGGCACCTTGCTGTAGTAACAGGCTGGTGGTGACAGCCACAGCAAGGTGCCCACGACATCTTCGAGGAGGCCGGCCCGCTGCGAGAGCGCTTTACTTCTTGGCGGCGACCTTCTTCTGGCCGTTGACGATGGCCTTGAAGTCCGCGCCCGCGCGGAACTTGGGCACCGACGACTTGGGCACCTTGACGGCCGCGCCGGTCGCCGGGTTACGTGCCGTGCGGGCGGGCCGGACCTGCTTCTCGAATACCCCGAATCCCGTTATGGCGACCTTGTCGCCTTTCGCGACGGTCGCCTGGATGGTGTCGAGCACCGCGTTCAGCGCTTCGGTCGCGGTCTTCTTATCTCCCATCCGGTTTGAAATCGCGTCGATTAGGTCACGCTTGTTCATTCTTCACTCCTGCGGTTCCCCCAACGGGAGGTCGCGCGGACAGGGCAGCCGGCTCTCGCGACCTCTGACGTGCCTGAAATTAGGCGATCCAGCGCCGCGGCACAATCACATCCGCATGAAATCACGGCGTGTCGACGCCAGAACAGCTCCTAATGCTACGGGAAAGGGGAATCCGCGGTCTGCGCCGGGCCCCGGGTGCCGCCGCCGCCAGGCCCGAGCTCCCTCGCGTGCGCCGCGCTAGCCGGGGGCTGGGCCCGGCTGTCCGGCGCCTGGGCCAGGCCGGCCTGACCGGTCCTGGCGAGATCGCTGAGGAGGCGGTCGAGTCGCCGGGCGCAGCGCAGCGCATCGGCGCCCGGTGTCTTGATCGCATCGCATATCGCCACGAGCCTGCGCTGCAGTCGCATTCTGACGTCGCCGGACAAGCTGGCGGAGCCGAGAAGGCGCTGCGCCATAAGCAGTCGCCCGGCCATCGCCTCGCCGCCGCGAGCCCGACTATCAGACTCGTTATCATTGTTGCCCGCCGGTGCCGTCGCCCGCGGACCCCCCGGGAGACTAATCGCGAATCGCGCGAGGCGTTCTCCCCGGGCCCGCAACTCTCCCCCGGCGACATCAACACTCAGCACAATCCCCGGGTCCGACTCGACCGTATCCTGCACCTTTGCCATGGTCACCGGGGCCAGGCATACCGCCAGTATGCCTGCTTTTATCAAGTTATCATAAGCCTTATGATTAAATTCCGCTGATATGACGACCCGGAAGCCGCACCTGGCGATCAACGGAATCACACGTGCCGGCGCGGACCAGAAGCTGGGACCCACGATCAGGATCGTGGCGCCGCCGCGGCTGGCCCCGCGCAGAACGTTCCCGAGATCGGGTATCGCATCGCCGCGCCGGATCGAGATGGCGTGGCCGGTGCAGGAGACGAGGTGGCTCCCGACCGTCATGCTCTGACGGTACCGCCAGGTCCGATGAGCTCCCGCAGCCACGTCCCGCTAGAGTGCGGCCCACGAAAGTCCTCGACCGGCACGCTCACCTCCGGGAGCAGGTTGCATACTGGCCTACCGGTACCCTCCTTACTGTGGATTGCAGCCGGGCGGGCCTGGCGCGGGCTCGTCGGCGGCGACCATGCCCAGGCTCCCGAGTCATGAGGTCGCGTGCATGAAGGTCGCTGTTGTCAGGGAGTCAGCACCGGGTGAGCGTCGGGTTGCCTTGGTGCCCGACGCTGTCGCCAAGCTGCGCGCCGCCGGGATCGAGGCCCTGGTCGAGACTGGGGCCGGCGACGGCGCCTGGCTGAGCGATGACGCGTTCACCGAGGCGGGCGCCACCATCGCGGCCCGCGGGGAGCTCGCCGTGGCGGCCGACGTGATCGTGACGGTCGGCCGGCCGGACGAGGAGGTGGTGACCGGGCTCCGCCCGGGCCAGGCCCTGCTCGGCATGCTCGCCCCGCTCGGGGACCCCCGTTACGCTCGCCGCCTCGCCGAGGCCGGCGTCACGGCCATCAGCCTCGACCTGATCCCGCGGACGCTGCCGAGGGCTCAGCCGATGGACGCCCTTACCTCGCAGGCGAACATCGCCGGCTACAAGGCTGCGGTGGTGGCCGCGGGCGCGTTCGGCCGGTTCTTCCCGCTGCTGATCACGGCCGCCGGCACCGCGCGGCCGGCCAAGGTACTGGTCCTGGGGGCGGGGGTGGCCGGCCTGCAGGCCATCGGCACGGCCCGCCGGCTTGGCGCCGTGGTCAGCGGCTACGACGTGCGGCCGGAGACGAAGGGCGAGGTGGAGTCGCTCGGCGCGGCCTTCATCGAGCTGACCTCGGTGGGACCGGCGGGCGGCGAGGGCGGATACGCCCGGGCCCTGACCGAGGAAGAGCGCGAGGCGCAGCAGGACGAACTGGCCAGCCACATCGCCCGGCAGGACGTGGTGATCACGACTGCGCAGGTTCCCGGGCGGCGGCCTCCGCTCCTCGTCACCGCCGACGCGCTCAAGTCGATGACGCCCGGCTCCGTGGTGGTGGACATGGGCGCGAGCCCGCTCGGCGGCAATGTCGAGGGATCGCAGCCAGACGAGACCGTGGTCACGGAGAACGGCGTGACCGTCATCGGTGCCGGGAACCTGCCGTCGACGATGCCCGCCGCCGCGTCAGCGATGTACGCGCGCAACGTCAGTGCCCTGCTGCTGTACCTGGTGAAGGAGGGCTCCCCGCCCACCCTGGCCATCGATCTTTCCGACGACCTGCAGCGGGGTGTCGTGATCACGTCTGAGGGCCGGGTGGTTCATCCCGCCCTGGCCGAGTCCGCTGGAGGTACGGCCCGTGTCGACGGCGCTTCTCACTGACCTGACCATCTTCGTGCTCAGCCTCTGGGTGGGCTTCGAGGTGATCAGTAAGGTTCCCGCCACGCTGCATACTCCGCTGATGTCGGCCGCGAACTCCATTCACGGCATCGTCCTCGTCGGAGCCATGCTCGTCGCGGCCGCCACGAACAGCTGGGTCGGCTATGTGATCGCCTTCGTCGCCGCGGTCTTCGCCTCCGCTAACGTGGTTGGCGGCTACGTGGTCACCGGGCGCATGCTCAAGATGTTCCGCAAGCGGACCGCCGCCCCGGCCGTCCCGGCGGCCAAGGCCGCCGTGTCACAGGACGGCCGGCCATGAGCGAGCTGGAGGGCCTCAAGGCGCCCCGGAAGCGAGCGGGGAAC
>WNFN01205234.1_pt2 | contig 14720 bp, 15 predicted proteins | sample 5400161 | NCBI WGS metagenome assembly WNFN01 (sample SAMN13153353, study PRJNA577476) | soil metagenome | isolation source: 80 cm saprolite on Douglas fir-dominated hillslope | place: USA:California | collected 2013-09-17
GCGGTGAGCGCACGGCCGGTGAACATCATGTCCTTGGCGAGGCGCTTGCCGAGGATGCGCGGCAGGCGCTGCGTAGCGCCGACGGTGCCGCGCTGGGCTTCCGGCGTGCGGAACGTGACGTCCGGCGTGGCGACGATAAAGTCGCACGCCGCGGAAATCTCGACGCCGGAGCCGATCGCGGCGCCGTGCACCAGCGCGATGCAGGGCATCGGCAAGGCTTCGATGGCTTCATAGGCAGCGAAGGCCTTCAGCCGCCGCTCGCGGATCCACTGCTCGCTCTTGCCCTGCCGTTCTTTCAGATCGGCGCCGCCGCAGAACACCGGGCCGTTGCCGCGGACGAAGACCACGCGGACGTTTTCTTCGATGATCCTCCGGGTAACGGCCAGCAGCGCTTCGCACATCTCGAGGTTGAGCGCATTGCGCACCTCGGGGCGATCGAGCGCGATGCTCGCCACGCCATCGGCGACGGTATAGGCGATCGTCATATCGCGCGGCGCTCGCGCAGCTCGGCGATGCGCTGCGCCGAATAGCCGAGCTCGCGAAGCACGGCGTCGGTATGCTCGCCGAGCAGCGGCGGGCGGCCGATCTCGGGGTTGTCCCAGCCGAGAAACTTGTACGGGATCGCGAGCGCCTTGAATTCGCCGACGCCGGGATAGTCGAAGCTGCCGACCAGCCGGCGCGCGCGCACGTGCTCGTCGGCGAGGATCTCGGCGACATCGTTCACCGGTCCCACCGGCACGTCGACGGCGTCGAGCTTCGCGATCAGCTCCGCGCGGGTGAGCGCCGAGATGCGCTCGGTGAGCTTGGCCATCACCTCGTCGCGGCGCTCGACGCGGATCGCATTCTCCGGAAACGCCGCGCCCCAATCCTCGAGGCCGAGCGCCTGGCAAAGCGGCACCCAATGCTGGTCGCTCGCGGTGATGTGCGCGAACTTGCCGTCTTTGCCGCGGAACGTGGCCGACGGCACGCGGCCCGGGTGCTCGGTGCCTAGGCGCGGCGGCACTTCGCCCAGCGCGAAATACCGCGCCGCTGCGAGCGTGAGCAGGGCGACCTGTCCGTCGAGCATCGAGAAGTCGATCTGGCATCCCTTGCCGGTGCGGCTGCGCCCGGCGAGCGCGGCGAGGATGGAGATCGCGACCCAGAGTCCGGAGGTGAGATCGGCGACCGGCAGACCCGGCTTCACGGGGCCGCCGCCGCGCTCGCCGGTGAGGCTGAGGATGCCGCCCATCGCCTGGAACACCGTGTCGTAGCCCTTCTTGTTCTTGTAAGGCCCGGTCTGGCCGAAGCCGGTGCACGAGACATAGACCAGCCGCGGGTTGAGGCCGGACAGGGTGGCGAAGTCGAGCCCCTGGCGGCCGAGCGTGCCGGCCGGAAAGTTCTCGACCAGCACGTCGGCCTTCTGCGCCAGCTCGCGAATCAGCTTGCGGCCGTCGTCGGCGCGCAGATTCACCGTGATGGACTCCTTCGAGCGGTTGCAGGCGAAGTAATAGGCGCTGTCGCGCGCCAGCTGCGGCTCGAAGCTGCGCGTCTCGTCGCCGCTGCCGGGCTGCTCGACCTTGATGACGCGCGCGCCGAGCTCGGCGAGGATCATCGACGCGAACGGACAGGCGAGCACGCGCGAAAGATCGAGGATGGTGATGCCTTCGAGCGGTTTCATCCCTTGTCGAGCTTCTCGAAGTTGCGCATGCGCTTGTTGACGTCGCGGCCGCGCTCCAGCGCGGTTGGGAGCGGCAGATCCACGACCTCGTGGAACAGCCGCTTGGTCTGCGCCATCGCCGGGCGGCTGACGGCCGCGAGCTGGTCTGCCAGCCGCAGGGTTTCGGTCATGAGGGCGGAGTCAGGCACCACGCGATTCACCATGCCGAGCTCGAGCGCGCGCGCGGCGCTGATCGGCTCGCCGAGCGCCACCAGCTCGAAGGCGGCCTTGTGGCCGATCTGGCGCACCAGGTTCGCCATCACGATCGCGGCGACGATGCCGTGCTTGGTCTCGGGATAGCCGAGCTTCGCGCTCTGCGCCATCACGGCGAGATCGCCGGCGATGGCGAGACCTGCGCCGCCGCCCATCGCCGCGCCGTTGATCGCCGTGACCACCGGCGTGATCATTTTCGAGAACGCGAGATTGAGCTGCATCGTCAGCTCGGCGCGCGTCTCGGCCGCCTTCGGATCCATCAGCACCTTGAACTCGTTCAGGTCCGCGCCGGCGCAGAACCCCGGCCCCGCGCCGGTCAGCACCACGCAATGCACCGCATCGTCCGCGTCCGCCGTGCGCAGCGACTCGAGCAGCGCGCTGGTCAGGGCGGTGTCGAGCGCATTGCGCTTCTCCGGCCGGTTGAGGGTCAGCACGCGCACTGCGCCTTTGTCTTCGATCAGCAGGATCATAGGTTCGCCAGGCGCCGACGCGCCGCCTCCAGTTCGTTCACCAATTGCCGCATGACTTCGGCCGCGGGCAGGATCTCGTGCACCAGGCCGGCGCTCTGCCCCGCCTCGACCTTGCCCCACTTGATGTCGCCGTCGAGCGCGGCCTGCTTGAGGCTGTGCTTTTTGAACAGCTCGTCCAGCTCCTGCATCGACGCACCCGCGCGCTCCAGCTCGGCGTACTTCTCTGCAAAGGAATTCCTGAGCTGGCGGATCGGCGCCATGCCGCGGCCGATGAACGCGGTCTGGTCGACCTCGGCCTCGAGCACCGCGCGCTTGTAGTTCTCGTGCACGCTCGCCTCGGGCGTGGCAATGAAGCGTGTGCCGAGCTGCACCGCGTCGGCGCCGAGCGCGAGCAGCGCAGCGATGCCAGCGCCGTCGGCGACGCCGCCGCTCGCCACCACCGGCAGCTTCACTTCCTGCAGCACGCGCCGCACCAGCACCAGGGTTCCCACTTCCGAAGGCGGCGGATGCCCGCCGGCTTCGGCGCCGTCGACCACGAGCGCATCGACGCCCGCCGCTTCCGCCTTGCGCGCATGCTCGACCGAGGCGACGACGTGCAGCCACTTGGTGCCGATGGCGCGAAAACGCGCCAGATGCTCGCGCGGCCCGCCCTGCGACGCCACCATCACCGGAATGCGTGCCTCGTAGGCGATGTCCAGCATCTCGGCCGCCTTGGGACTGTTGAGCGGGATGTTCAGCCCGAACGGCTTCTTGGTTCCTGCTTTGATCTCGCCCAGGATGCGGCGGAAGTCATCGATGCGCAGCGGCCCTGCCGCCAGCACGCCCATGCCGCCGGCGTTCGACACCGCGATCACCAGCGCGGAGTTGGACGACGCCCAGCTCATCGCCGCCTGGAAGATCGGATGCTCGATGCCGAGCAGCGCGGTGATGCGCGTTTTCATTTCGCCACTTTCTCGCGCTGGATCAGGTCGCGCGCCTGACCCGCAAGCTTGGTCAGCGCGCGGTCGAACACCGCGTGCTCCTTCTCCGACAGGCAGCCGCGAAAGGCAGCGTCTCGCTCGGCCGCGGCGCGGATCAGCGCGTCGTAGATCCGCCGGCCCGATTTGCTGAGCGCGAGGTGCACGCCGCGCGCATCGGCCGGGTCGGATGCGCGCTTCACGACGCCGCGCTTGGCGAGGCCGGAGACGACGCGGCTCATCTGGCTCTTGTGGATGCCGGCCGCATGCGCTAGATGATTCAGCGACAGCGGCTCGCGCACCGCGCCCAGCAGCGCGATGGTGCGCCATTCCCACAGGCTGACGCCGAACTCGCGCCGGTAGCGCAGCTCCGCGCCGCGCGACAGCAGGTTCGCGACGCGGTGCAGCTTGTAGGACAGCAGGTCGCGGATCTCAGTCATCGAAGAACGGCGTTTCGCCGTCGCCGCGCAGGCGGATGTCGAACCGATAGACGGCGCCCTCCCTTTTGGCCACCAGTCGCGGCCGAGCGGAAGCGGGGACGGCGTCCAGCACCGGATCTTTCGCCGGCTCGAAGAACATCACCGTCTGGAGCTGGCGCATCAGGCCGGAGTAAAGCAGCAGGAAATTGATATGCGGTGCGCGCCCGTCGTACGAGCCCGGCTTGACGGTGCGGAAGCGGTAGACACCATTGGCATCGCTGGCGGCGCGGCCCCAGCCGTAGAACTCGGCGTTGTCGTAGCGGCCCTGGCTGTCGGCCTGCCAGATTTCCACGATGACGTTATCGAGCGCCTTGCCGTCGAGCTGCGTGATGCGGCCGGTGATCTCGATGACCTCCGTCTCTCTCACGCCGGCGGCAAGGTCGTTGGCGCCCTCGGCGAACTCGCGCGGGAAGAACGGGCCGAGCGTCATCTCTCCCGTCGGGACGAGGCGCGTCATGGAAGCGAAGGCACAGCGCTGCGGCCGCGAACCACGAGCTGGTATTCATAGACCAGCGCGTTCTGCGGTCCCTTCGCGGTGAGCGCGAGGCGCGCGATGCAGCGGCTGCGCGCTTGCGGATCGCGGATCGCGTTGAGGATCGGATCGGCATCGTTCAGCGGCTCGCCGGGAAAGAACATCTGCGTCACCAGGCGCGAGAGCCACACCCGGCCCCACACCGAGAAATGCACGTGCGGCGGCCGCCACCAGCCCGCGGTATCGGGCACCGGGTAGGCGGCGGGCTTGATGGTGCGCAGCTCGATCAGCCCGCTGTCTCCCGCGACAAGGCGCGCGGCGCCGTAGAAGTTCGGATCGGCCGGCGCATCGTTGGTGTCGTTGGGATGGATGTACTTGCCGGCGGCATTGCAATGCCAGACTTCGACCACCGCTCCGGGGACCGGCGCGCCGTCCTCGTCGACCACGCGCGTGCGCAGGTGGATCAGCTGGCCGAGCGCGCGCTTCGCGCCATGGCCGGCAAGATCGCCGCGCACGCTGCCCAGGCGCCGCGCCAGGTTCTGCGGACCGGTAAGCTCGGAGTGCGTCTGCGGCCGGCGCACCAGCGGCTGCGACGGCCAGCGCTGAAAGGTCTGCGCGTAGCCCGCCACGGTGCCTTCGGATTGTGTTTCGGGGTCGCGCCGCGGCAGCATGGTTGACACCGTAAACGAGGTCGTTGATAGTGTCAACGATGGACGCGGTGACGCTCTGCGAGTGCTTCGCGCGCGACGGCCTGCAGCACGAGAGCGCCTTCGTGCCGACCGCGACCAAGCGGGCGCTGGTCGAGCGCTTCGCGGCGCTCGGCTTCAGGCGCGTCGAGGCCACCTCCTACTCCAACCCGAAGGTCGTGCCGCAGTTCGCCGATGCCTCCGATCTGCTGCGCTCGCTGGAAAGGAAAGCCGGCGTGCACTACAAGGCGACCTGCGCCAACGTGCGCGCGGTCGAGCGCGCGCTGGCGGACCTCGATGCCGGCTTCGGCGCGAACGAGATCAGCCTGCTCGCCTCGGCGAGCGAGGCGCATTCGCAGAAGAACCTCAACCGCTCGCGCGGCGAGCAGTGGCAGAACATCGAGCAGATGGCGCGCGCGGCCAAGGGCCGCTTCCGGCTGATCGGCACCGTCTCGGTCGCGTTCGGCTGCCCGTTCGAGGGCAAGGTGGATCCCGCGGTCGTGGTTGCCGACTACGAAAAGTTCAGAAGCCTGGGAGTCGAGCACGTCGCGCTCGGCGACACCATCGGCACGGCAGCGCCTTCCGCGGTCAGAAACATCTTTGGAAAGCTCAAAGGCGGGACGCCGATCGCGCACTTCCACGACACGCGCGGCACCGGGCTGGTGAACTACGTCGCGGCGTATGAGGCCGGAGTGCGGTGGTTCGACAGCGCGTTCGGCGGGGTCGGCGGGCATCCGGCGAAGGTCAAATACGGCGGCGGGCACACCGGCAACGTGTGCACCGAGGACCTGGTGAACCTGTTCGAATCGATGGGCATCGCCACGGGCGTCGACCTCGACGGCCTGCTCGCCACCGCCGAGCTCTGCGAGCAGGCGCTCGGCCGCGAGCTCTACGGCCGCGTGACGCGCAGCGGGCTGAACCCGCTGCTATCGGCCCGGTAGACCGTTTCAATCCCTTTTGTGACGTGCGCTACGGAGATGTTGCACCGGTAATTCCATTGCGGGAGCGCGAAACGCGCCAGCAATGCGCGCGCCTCAGCATCCCGTCATGCGTACGCTTTTGCTGACGATCACCAGGCCGAGACCAACCTCGAGCCCTGGGACAGTCCGCAGGCCGGCGGCGCCAAAGCCGACTGGCAGGCGGACATCAAGGCGCGCATGCGCAACCAGAGTGACTACGACAGCACACGATAGGAGCCCGCCGGACATGGGCAGCAACGCCAAGTTTCTCGATCTCAACATGGAATTCGCCGCCATTCCGGGCAGCGGCGTCGAAATCTCGCGCATCGCGCTGGGCACCTGGGCGATCGGCGGCTGGAAGTGGGGCGGCAGCGACGTGATGGAGTCCATCTGGACGATCCGCGCCGCCCTGGACCGCGGCATTACCCTCATCGACACGGCGCCGGCCTACGGCTTCGGCCACTCGGAGGAGGTCGTCGGCAAGGCGCTTTCCACGCCGGGATTGCGCTCGCGCGCGGTGATCGCGACCAAGGCCGGCCTCGAGTGGCGCGATGGCCAGGTGTTCCGCAACGCGAGCCGTGCGCGCATCCTGCACGAGGTCGACGAGTCGCTCCGGCGCCTGCGCACCGACTACATCGACATCTATCAGGTGCACTGGCCCGATCCTTTGGTGCCGGTCGAGGAAACCGCCTCGGCCATGGCCGAGCTGTACCGGCAGGGAAAGATTCTCGCCATCGGCGTAAGCAATTTCTCGGTCGCGCAGATGGAAGTGTTCCGGCGCGAGGCGCCGCTGCACGTGCTGCAGGCGCCCTATAACCTTTTCGAGCGCGGCATCGAAGACGAGCTCCTGCCCTATTGCCGCAGGAACAGGATCGCGGTGTTTGGCTACGGCGCGCTATGCCGGGGGCTGCTCTCCGGGCGCATGCGACGCGATACGGCCTTCAGCGGCGACGATTTGCGCCAGAACGACCCGAAATTCCAGCAGCCGCGCTTCGACCAGTATCTCGCCGCGGTCCAGCGCCTCGACCTGCTTGCTGAGTACCGCTATGCCAAGCACGTGGTCCATCTCGCGGTGCGCTGGATGCTCGACCAGGGCGTCACCGCCGCGCTTTAGGGCGCGCGCCATCCGAACCAGCTCGGCCCGGTTGCCGAAGTGGGCGGCTGGTCGCTCGGCGCCGACGTCAAGGCCGAAATCGACCGCGTGCTGCGCGAGCGGATCACCGACCCGATAGGGCCGGAGTTCATGGCGCCGCCGGCGCGAGCGCAATGAGGCAGCACATCTTTCTAGCGGGGTTGCTGCTCAGTATCAGCCTCGGGACTGCGCGGGCGCAGCCTGCGCCGGCCGACGCGGCACTTCCCGTGTGCGCCGCGTGCCACGGCAGCCAAGGTGAGGGCGGCCCGAACGGCGTGCCGCGCCTCGCGGGACAGAACGCCGACTACATGAGCCACGCCCTCTCCATGTTCAAGGCGGGGACGCGCGCCAGCCCGATCATGCAGCCGATCGCGCGGAATCTCAGCGACGCCGAAATCGCCCGCCTCGCCGACTATTTTTCGCAGCAAAGCCCACCGCTGGTACGGGCCGCCGTGTCACCGTCAGCGCAGCTGGTGCTCGCGGGAAGGCGGCTTGCGCAGACCGGAGCCGACAATGCCGCCGCATGCTTCAGCTGCCATGCGGCGCAAGGCGCCGGCAACGGCGCCCGCTTTCCGCGGATCGCGGGCCAACCCGCACAGTTCGTGATCGACCGGCTGCACGAATTCCAGGCGCGCGCACGGGAAAAGACCCCGCAACCCGGCACCATGACCGCGGTCGCGGCGACGCTGGACGAGCAACAGATCCAGGAAGCAGCCGCGTACCTGTCGCAGCTCGAGATTCAAGCGAGCCGCTAGTCCCTGTGTTTCAGCTGTAACCGTCGCGCAATGGCGCAGACATGCGCAGGCAGTGCAATGGCGTAAAGGAGGCCCGCGATGGCCACAACCCATGTCCTTGCGATCGACGACGATCCTGCGATGCGCCAGCTGGTTGCCGAATACCTCGGCAAGAATGACCTGCAGGTCACTACGGTGGCCACCGGCGCCGAGATGGCGCAGGCGCTCGCCGAGCGCGCGATCGATCTCGTAGTGCTCGACCTGCGCCTGGCCTCGGAGGACGGCATGCAGCTCGCGCGCAGGCTGCGCGAGGAGTCCGAGGTGCCGATCATCATCGTCACCGGCAAGCAGGACGAGGCCGACCGCGTGATGGGCCTCGAGCTCGGCGCCGACGACTACATCACCAAGCCCTTCAGCGAGCGCGAGCTCCTCGCGCGCATCCGCGCAGTGCTGCGCCGCCATCGCATCGCGCGCGAGCTGCTGCCGTCGAAAACCGACCGGCGCCGTGCCTATCGCTTCCTCGGCTGGGAGTTCAACCTCGGCCGGCGCCGCCTGATCTCGCCCGACGGCAGCAGTGTCGAGCTGACCCTCGGCGAATACAACCTGTTGCAGGCGTTCTGCGCCGCGCCGCAGCGCGTGCTGTCGCGCGAGCAGCTGCTCGATCTGTCGCGGCTCAACGGCGCCGAGGTCTACGACCGCTCGGTCGACGTGCAGATCCTCAGGCTGCGGCGCAAGATCGAGCCCGACCCGGCGCGCCCGCAATACATCCGCACCGAGCGCGGCGCCGGCTACGTCTTCAGCGTGGCGGTGCAAGCGCTCAACTGAGATTCTTATTCGGTATGACTGCCCGCGCCTGAGGCCCGCTCGGTAATGGACACGGCTTTGACGTTGACGAACTCGCGAATGCCGTCGCGTGAGAGCTCGCGCCCATAGCCGGAGCGCTTGACCCCGCCGAAGGGCAGGCGCGGGTCCGAGACCACCATGGCATTGATGAAAGTCGAGCCCGCTTCCAGCTCGTCGACGCAGCGCCGGCGTTCCTGCTCGTCGTTGGTCCAGACGCTCGAGCCCAGCCCGTAAGCGCTGGAATTCGCGAGCTCGATCCCCTCGCCCAGATCGCGCACCTTGAAGAGCAGCGCCACCGGACCGAACACCTCTTCCCGATAAGCCGGAGCGCCCTGCGGTATCCCGGCCAGGGCCGAGACCGGGTAGAAATTGCCCGGACGGTCCAGGCGCTTGCCGCCCGCGAGGAGGCGCGCGCCGGCCTGAACCGACTCGTCGACCTGGCGCTGGACGGTTTCCAGGATTTGCGCGGTGGCGAGCGGGCCGACGTCGGTGTCCTCGCGCATCGGGTCGCCCACCTTGAGCCGCTCGAGCCCCTGCACCATGCGCCGCTCGAACTCGTCGTAGATCTGCGCGTGCACGATGAAGCGTTTTGCGGCGATGCACGACTGGCCGTTGTTGAGGTTGCGTGCGGTGATCGCGGTCCTGACGGCCGTGTCCAGGTCCGCGCTCGGCAGGACGATGAATGGATCGGAGCCGCCCAGCTCCATGACGCTCTTCTTGATGTGCTTGCCGGCCTGCTCGGCGACCTGCGAGCCGGCGAGGTCCGAGCCGGTGAGCGTGACGGCCTTGACGCGCTCGTCGGCGATCACTCGCGCGACGCGCTTCGAGCTCATGAGCAGCGTCTGGAACGCGCCCGCGGGGAAGCCGGCGCGGCGAAAGATCTCCTGCAGCGCAAGCGCGCAGCGCGGAACGTTCGAGGCATGCTTGAGCAGCCCAACGTTGCCTGCCATCAAGGCCGGAGCCGCAAAGCGCATCACCTGCCAGAACGGGAAGTTCCACGGCATCACCGCGAGCACCGGCCCGAGCGGCAGGTAGCGCACGTAGCTTTTGTCCGCATCGGTCTCGATCGCCTCGTCGGCGAGGAAGCGCTCGCCGTTTTCTGCAAAATAGCGGCAGGCCCAGGCGCATTTCTCCGCTTCCGCCACTGCCGCCTTGTAGGTCTTGCCCATTTCCCGGGTCATCACGTGCGCCCACTTGTCCTTCTCGCCTTCCAGGATCTGTGCGGCCTTGGAGAGCCAGCCGGCGCGCGCAGCGAACGAGGTCGTGCGGTAGGCACGGAAGGCCTGCTGCGCCCGCGCCAGAGCCGCTTCCAGCTCCGCGTCGCTGATCTCGTCGAAGCTCTCGATGAGCTCGCCGGTGCTTGGATCGATGCTTTGCAATTTCATGCCTGATCCTTTCAGTACGACAGCGTGCGCGCCTTGCCGCGGAATACCCAATAGGTGTACGCGGCGGAGGCGGCCATCACGGGCAGCGTGATGAGCGCACCCACGAGGATGAAGATCAGCGACTTGGGTGCGGCCGCGGCCTGCCAGAGGGTCATGCGGTCGACGATGACGAACGGGAAGATGCTGAAGGCGAGCCCGAAGAACGCCAGAACGAAGATGCCTACCGACCCGGCGAACGGAAGCCACGCCCAGGCCTCGTCCGCGCGCGGCTGGTGCGCGAGCGTGACGCCGACCATCGCGAACAGCACGGCCGTCATCAGCGGCACCGGCGCAAGCAGCACGATGTTAGGGAACGAGAACCACTTATGGAACACGAAGCTGCTGACAAGCGGCGTCGCCACGGAGATGGCCGCAATGCCCGCAGCCGCAAGCCACAGACTGCGCCGCGCCCAGGCCACCGCGCGGCGCTGCAGCTCGCCTTCGGTCTTCATGAGCAGCCAGCACGCCCCGAGCAGCGAGTACCCGGCGGCAAGGCTCACGCCGACGAACAAGGCGAATGCCCACGCCCAGGCCCCGGGCTGAAACCCGGTGACGTAGCGGCCGAGCATCACGCCTTGCGCGAGCGCCGCGATCAGCGAGCCGGCATGGAAGGCGCCGTTCCACCAGCCTTTCCGAACGGCGCGCGCCTTCATGCGGAAGTCGAAGGCGACGCCTCGCAGGATGAGCCCGAGCAGCATGATCGCCACCGGCAGGTAAAGCTCGCCGAGGATGATGCCGTGCGCGATTGGAAACGCCGACAGCAGCAGGCCGATGCCGAGCACCAGCCAGGTCTCGTTGGCATCCCAGAACGGTCCGATCGACTCCACCATCGCGTCCTTCTCCCCGTCGGCCGCGAAACCCAGCAGGATTCCGACCCCCAGGTCGTAGCCGTCCAGAACGACGTAGACGAGCATCGCCATGCCCATCAGCGCCATGAACACGAGCGGCAGCCAGCCGCCGGGTTGGGAAAGCTCATGCATGCTGCATCTCCAGGGAAGCGCGTAGCGGGCTCGCCTTGCCGGCGAGGTAGAACAGAACCGAGACGTACGACACGAGAAGGAAGGCGTACAGCGCCACATACATCGCAAGCGTGGTCGCGATCATCGGGGCGGGGACCAACGAAGCTGCGTCCGCGGTCCGGAGAACTCCGGTCGCGAGCCAGGGCTGGCGTCCGACTTCCGTCGTGTACCAGCCGGCCAGCACCGCAACCCAGCCCGCGAATGTCATGGCGACCAGAACGCGCGCCAGGCCTGCGGTCAGCGGTCTTCCCCGGCGCAGCTTCCACGCCGCGAACCACGACACGAAGAGCATCAGCATGCCCATGCCGACCATGACGCGAAAAGCGAAGAACACCGGCGCCACCGGCGGATGGTCGGCGAAGTCGTCGAGGCCCTTGATCTCGCCGTCGAGCGAGTGCGTCAGATAGACGCTCGCCAGATGCGGGATCGCAATCTCGTAGCGGTTGGCGCGCAGCGTTTCGTCGGGCACGCCGAAGAGGACCATCGGCGCGCCGCGCGCGCTCTGCCACAGGCCTTCCATCGCCGCAATCTTGGCCGGCTGGTGCTCCAGCGTATTGAGGCCGTGCCGGTCGCCGGCAGCGATCTGCAGCGGGATGAGCACGGCGGCGAGCCGCACTGCGGTGCGCAGCGCCGCCTGGACATCCGCGCTGCGCTGCCCGCGCAGCCAGCGGTACGCCGAGATTCCCGCGACCAGGAACGCCACAGTCAGCCCCGAGGCGAGCAGCATGTGGGTCAACCGATAAGGAAAGGACGGATTGAAAATCACCGCCAGCCAGCTCGTGACGTGCGCCTGGCCGTCGATCATGGCGAAGCCGGCCGGCGTCTGCATCCAGCTGTCGAGCGCGAGGATCCAGAACGCCGAAATCGTGGTGCCGAGCGCGACCAGGAAGGCGGCCACCGCATGCATAATTTCGTAGGAAAGCAGGGGGCCCGCGATATTGCCGACCGTCTTCATATATCCCGGCCAGTTGGTGCCGAACTGGAAGCTCATCGTCACGCCGGAGACCACGCCCAGCGCGAAGCTGAGGGCGAAAATCTTCACCCAGAAGGTGTAGGTCTCGGCCCAGCGCGCCTCTGCGCTGGACGCATCTCTACTCCAATTTGCGCGGAGGCGAAAGTAGAGGACCAGCCACGCCAGCCCGATCGAGATCGCCGGGAACAGGATGTGGAACGACATGTTGGTGGCGAATTGCAGGCGCGCCAGGAGCAGTGCATCGGCAGTAGCGGTCATGACGTGATCCTCTGTAAAGCTCGGCGAAGCACCTCGGCGCTTTGGGCGAGGGAGCGCCGTTCCTCGTCGGACATCGCCGGCTGGAGGATGCGGCTGACGCCTTCGCGGCCGACGATGCTCGGAAGCGACAGCGTGACGCCGTAGCCGGCGTTGTAGGCGCCGATCGGCAGCACCGCCCGCTCGTCGCGCAGCACGGCTTCGGCGATACGGGCGGAGACGATGCCGATGCCGAACTGGCTCGCCTCGTTGCCTTCGATGATCGTAATGTTGGCGTAGCGCACCTCGCGCTCGACGGCGCTCCGCACGTCGTGCATCAATGCCTCGGTGACCGGCATGCCGCCCACTCGGGCCGACGACCAGAGCAGTACCTCCGAAGTGCCGTGCTCGCCGACCGTGCCGGTGCTGACCACGCGGTCGTGTCCCGCCAGCCGGCGCGCGAGATCCGCCAGCGGATCGGGCGGGTCGGTGACCACGAGAAGCACCGCAGCAGGCGCCGCCGCCACCACCTTGGGGACGATGTCCCGGTAGATGCCGGCGTTCGTGTCGAGAAGCCTGAGGCGGCCTTCGGGATCGCCGCGGTCCGTGGCGCCGCCGCTCTTTTCATTCACCCCGGCAGTGAGCATCACCAGGTCCGCGCCGGCAAGCTGAGCGTAGTCACCGTCGTGCAATGCAACCTCGGGACAAAGCGGCGCGCCGTAGCGCAAATCGGCGGCGACCGCCTTGGCTCGCGCGCGGGTCCGATCGACGATGACAATTTCGCGCGCCGAGCCGCGCGTAACGAGCGCCAGCGCGCAGGCCGCGCCGACCCTGCCGGCGCCGACGATTCCAACTTTCATAGCCCAGCTTGAAACCGCGCGATTGCGCGAGGATTTCCGGCTGCGTTTCGGGCGTAACCGCTTTGAAATCGATGCGACATGCACGCCGACTCGAGCGCCACGCGCGTAACGCAGGCCGCACATTGCGTTGGTAATGCGAGCGAAATGCTCGGTTCATCGGGGGGCGCGATTCTGCGCACGTTTACAAGGAACCCAGATGAACACACCGAAGCATCGCCTCATCGCGCTTTGCGTCGCCGTCGCCCTCTCTATGAGCGCCTGTGCGCAGGACCCCGTCGTCTACGGCGCCGAGCAGTACGGCACGCCGCCGCCCGCCGCCTTCGCTGCGCAGCCTTCGGAACAGGTGCTGCAGCTCGTCGCGCCGATCGCGTTGTATCCCGACGAGCTCGTCGCGCAGGTGCTCGCCGCCTCGACCTATCCGTCCGAGATCGTGCAGGCCTCGAACTGGGTGAGCGCGAACCCGAGCCTTAAGGGCGCGCAGCTCGCGGCGGCGGTCGACTCGCAACCGTGGGATCCGAGCGTCAAGGCGCTCACGCCGTTCCCGTCGTTGCTCGACAACGCGGCGCGCAACCTCGCCTGGACCTCCGCGCTCGGCGCCGCCTACACGAGCGACGCCGGCCAAGTAATGAACGCGGTCCAGGTCCTGCGCCAGCGGGCGCAGGCGGCGGGAACGCTGCGCAGTACGTCGCAGCAGACGGTCAGCAACCAGGGCGGCACGATAGTGATCGAGCCCGCCAATCCCGCGGTGGTCTACGTGCCCGCCTACAACCCGTGGGCAGCGTACGGCCCGCCGCTCGTCGCGTACCCAGACTGGGTGGCCGTGCCGGATATCTACTATCCGGGGCCGGGCCTGTATTTCGGCTTGGGCTTGGGCATCGGCCTGTTCGGCGGCTTTGCCTGGGGCTGGCACCACTGGGGCTCCGACTGGCACCACCACGAGGTGATGCACGACCACGCCCCTTGCGCATTCGGCGGCTTCGACCACGGCGGCATCGCGCACGGATACGCAGGGCGCGGGCATGCCAGCCTGGGTGGCGGCTTCCATGGCGGCGGAATGGCGCATGGAGGCGCCGGCTTCCACGGCGGCGGCGGCCACGGCGGCGGCGGCCATCGCTAATCGTTCATCAGACAAGGAGAGACCTAGCATGCGCAACTTGAAAATCAGCGCGATCTTCGCGCTGCTCATCGCCCTGTACGCCCAGCTCTGCGCGGCGCAGCAACCCGCGAGCGCCACCTTTGCTTCGGCCGAAGAGGCGAGCCGCGCCCTCTACCAGGCGGCTCGCAGCAACGACCAGGCTGCCCTGGCGAAGATCCTCGGCGCGGACAACGAGTTCGTGTCCGGCCAGGATCAGGCCGAGGAGCGGCGCGAGCGCGAGCAGTTCGCGCGCAAATACGACGAGATGCACCGGCTGGTGAGCGAGGCCGACGGCACCTTGGTGCTCCATGTCGGCGCGGAGAATTGGCCGTTTCCGTTTCCGCTGGTGCAGGAAAACGCCACCTGGCATTTCGACCCGGAGGCGGGAATGGAGGAAGGGCTTGCCCGCCGCATCGGCGAAGATGAGCTTGCCGC
>WNFN01231854.1_pt1 | contig 14709 bp, 11 predicted proteins | sample 5400161 | NCBI WGS metagenome assembly WNFN01 (sample SAMN13153353, study PRJNA577476) | soil metagenome | isolation source: 80 cm saprolite on Douglas fir-dominated hillslope | place: USA:California | collected 2013-09-17
GCCCACTTTTCCATCTGTTTTCAGCAATCGTCCCTCCTTCACCACAGGCCATCGTCGCCAGGTCAGGCTGCCGGACTCCGCTTGCCGGCGCCTGCTTCCGCCGGGTCTGCTGCTTCCAGCCGGACCTCGCACAGTTCGGCAATCAGATTTCCCGCCCAGCGATAAACATTGTGCTCTTTCACGGTCCGGCGCATGCGCTGCATGCGAGCGCGGCACTCATGCGGATCCATCTCCAGGGCAAAGCGGATGGCTTCGGCGGTTTGGTTAATGTCATACGGATTCACCAGCAACGCATCGCGCAACTCGCGGGCCGCGCCGGTAAAACGGCTTAGGATCAAAGCCCCGTACTCGTCGTGGCGCGCAGCCAGGAACTCCTTGGCAACCAAATTCATGCCGTCGTGCAGGGACGTGACCAGGCACAGATCTGCGGCCCTGTAGAAGCGCTGGATTTCGTGATGGCTGTGCTGCCGCTTGAGAAAAATAATCGGCTTCCACTTGCCTGCCTGGAACCGCCAATTGATGCGCTCCGCCTCAGCTTCCACTTCGTTCAGCAGATCGTGGTAGCGCTTGATATGGGTGCGGCTGGGAGCGCCAATTTGGACAAACGTAAATCGTCCCTGGTACGTAGGGTACTTTTCCATCAGGCGCTCCACGGCGAGGAAGCGTTCCAGGATTCCCTTAGTGTAGTCAACCCGGTCCACCCCCACTCCCAGGAGGGTGGCTTCAATTCCCAGTTCCTTCAGCAGGGCCGGGCACTCCAGAGTGCTAGAGCCCGAAGTAGAAATTGTGTGCTCGGGCTCGGTGAAGTCCACGCTGATGGGAAAGGGCTGGACCATAGTGTCGTGGTCATGACGCTTCACGGAGAAGCGCTCCCAATCAATGCGGGACTCCAGGGCCCGGTCCACGGTCTGCAAGAAGTTGGTGCAATGCGACTGGACGTGAAAGCCGATGAGGTCTGCTCCAAGAAGTCCGTCGAGCAGTTCCCGCTGCCAGGGACAGATGCCGAAGGCCTCGGGATTTGGCCACGGGATATGCCAGAAAATAGCAACCCGCGCGTCAGGACGCTTCTGCTTGATGAGTTGAGGCAGCAGCACGAAGTGATAATCCTGGACTAGAACGATTGGCCGCTCGGTGCCTTTTATTTCCTCGAGGACCGCAGCGGCAAACTTGCGGTTGACCTCTTGGTAATGTTCCCAGTCGGAGGCACGGAACAATGGCCGCGTGTGGGCGATGTGACAGAGTGGCCACAAGCCTTCATTGGAAAAGCCGTAGTAGTACCCTTCTTCCTCTTCCTTCCCCAGCCAGACGCGGCGCAGCGTGTAGCGCGGGTCTTGGGGTGGGACCGGCAGGTGGTCCCTCGCGTCCACCGTTTCACGATCAGCATTGCCGCTGCCATGAGCAACCCATATGCCATCGCAAGCGCGCAGCACGGGTTCCAGGGCAGTCACCAGACCGCTCGCCGGGACCATTACCTCCAGTGTCTTGCCCTGGCGTGTATGGATGTAGGGTTCGCGATTGGAGACCACTAACAATCGGCTGTTTCCCAAGCGAGACTGTATGTGAACAGCCAGCCGTTCGGCGGTCCACAAAGACTCACCAGCATCCCGGAGGCGAGCCTCGTTTTCGGCCGCGGAGCGTGCCTGATTCAAACTCTCCGCCAAGGTGGCTACTTCATGGGCCAAGGGCCGGAGGAAATCCCAGTCGGGCGGACTCTGGCGCCCCGAGACCCGGCCTGTGCGCAAGGCCCGCATCCACTGGGCCGCGCGGGCGATTGGTCCGGTAAGGCTCCAGCGCACGATCAACAAGGTGATCAGGGCGATGAGGAACACCTGGGCGAGGGCGCGTTGAAACGTCTGTCGCCACAAGCGCCGGCTTTGTTCCCGGATGTAAGAGGCATCGTGTACAATCGCCAGCACGCCGATGGTCTGGTTGTCGCGATGAAGAGGCAGCGTGTAGATGTGTACCGACTCAGGGCCCAATGAGAAAAAGGTTCCGCTAGGATGGTTTTGCGCGATTGCTTGATCAATCGCCAGCGGACTGCTGCTAAGCCGCTCACCCAGTCCCGGGGTCACGGCCAAGCTGGCCCCCTGCTCGTCGTAGATCGCGATGCCAACCAGATGCTCGCGGTTCCCAAAGCGCTCCACGATACGGGGCAACTCTCGCGTGGCGCCTTTTTCCAGGGAACGCTCCACGTTGCCGGCCAGGCTTTCGCCCAATACCTCGGCGCGCCGTTCAAGATCGCGACGGAGACTGGATTTTTCGAGCTGGACTTCGTAGTACGAAAACGACAGGGACACCAGCGTGATGCCCACAATCAGCGAAACGATCAAGCGCGCACTGATGAGTCGCAACGTTACTCCTGGCTGGAAGACGCAGTCCGTCCCACAGGAACTAGTGCAAGCCACGTGCCAAACACGCCAAACAACCCAATCACTCGTATCTGATTGATCTTTCATCAGTTACATGAGGTCCAGATAGCATCTACTGTGAAAATTTAGGATGCCCAGGGAAATTATTCCATGTAAACGGGAGTGGCCTTGTCCAGCAGCGGTGCGTGAGTTATTGCTTGCACAGCAGACCTGAATTTTTGGCAAGGGACAGCGGAGAAGCCGGCGCCGCAAGTAAAGAAGTGTTAAACACAGCTGCACAACTCGGGCTAAAACACCAGGGACTATATAATCCCTGAGTTGAATCTTTGCCTGCCGGTGGGGAGTCAAACCAGGTTGAGTCCTGCCAACTGCGAGTCCGGATGCGCTTGGTCTGGCGGATGCGAGGTAGGTTTCTGAAAAGGTCCTAGCAGATGTGGATTGTAGCCCTGGCGCTTCGGCGCCCGTACACATTCGTGGTCATGGCGCTGCTGATATTGATTCTCAGTCCCATCGTCATTTTCCGCACTCCCGTGGACATTTTGCCGGAGATCAACATTCCGGTCATCAGCGTGATCTGGCAGTACCAGGGGCTCTCGGCGCAGGAAATGGCGGACCGCATCGTGAGCAACACCGAGCGCGGGCTGACCACGACCGTGAACGATATTGAGCACATCGAAACCCAGGTCATGGACGGCCGTGCCATCGAAAAGGTGTTCCTCCAACCCAACGCGAATCTGCAGATCGCCCTCGCGCAGTTGACGGCGATTTCACAAACCGCGGTGCGGCAATTGCCTCCTGGCATTACCCCGCCGNNTGCCGGAACAGGCGCTCTTCGATCTTTCAGTCAACTTTATCCGCCCGCAGTTGACGACGGTGCAGGGCGCCTCCATCCCCTGGCCGTATGGCGGCAAGCAACGCTTGGTGGCCGTTGATATTGACACCGCAGCGCTCCAGGCCAAGGGACTGGCGCCGGTGGACGTGGTCAACGCCGTGAATGCGCAGAACCTGATTCTGCCTTCGGGTTCGATCAAGATGGGCTCGCTGCAGTATTCCATCGCCATGAACGGCAGCCCCGACAGCATTGCCGAACTCAACGACCTACCGCTGAAAACAACAAACGGGACCACCACTTACCTGCGCGATGTGGCCCAGGTGCGCGATGGTTTCTCCCCGCAGACCAACATAGTCCGCCAGGACGGGTTGCGCGGCACCCTGATCACGGTGACGAGAAACGGCGGGACTTCGACGCTGGACATCGTGGCCAACGTCCGTGCAGCCATCAAGAAGTTGGCGCGGCAGATGCCAGACGACCTGGACATCCGGCCGATGTTTGACCAGTCTCTGTTCGTGCGCGCGGCCATCCAGGGAGTGGTGCGAGAGGCGCTCACGGCTGCCTGCCTGACCGCGGGCATGATCCTTTTGTTTCTGGGCAATTGGCGCACCACGCTCGTCATTGCCATCTCCATCCCGCTCTCCATCCTTTGTTCCATCATCACGCTGAGCGCTCTGGGCCAGACCTTTAACCTGATGACCCTGGGAGGACTGGCGCTGGCCGTGGGCATATTGGTAGACGACGCCACCGTCGAAATCGAGAACATCGATCGCAACCTGGCCATGGGTAAGGAACTGAAACAGGCCATCCTGGACGGCGCATCGCAAATCGCGGTGCCGGCTTTCGTTTCCACACTGTGCATCTGCATCGTTTTCGTGCCCATGTTCTTCCTCACCGGCGTGGCCAAGTTCCTGTTTGTGCCGTTGGCGGAAGCCGTGGTCTTTGCCATGCTGGCTTCGTATCTTCTATCGCGCACACTGGTGCCGACCATGGTCATGTACCTGCTGCGCGGCCACGAACATGAATCGCATGGCGCGGACGGCAAACCTGCGCCAAGGCTACCACCAGGCGCTGGCCGCTTGCTTCCTGCATCGCCGCGTCTTCATCCCTTGCTTCCTGGTTTTCTGCGTGGCGTCAGCAGGATTGGTGCCCTTCCTGGGCCAGGATTTCTTCCCGCCGGTGGATGCTGGCATCTTCCGCTTGCACGTGCGCGCGCGCGCCGGCCTGAGGATCGAAGAAACGGCGCGGCTCTGCGACGAAGTGGAAAAGGTGCTGCGCCGGGAAATTCCCAAAGAAGAGCTGGTGACAATCCTGGACAACATCGGCCAGGCCTACAGCTCCATCAACAACTCGTACAGCACTAGCGGGACCATCGGCACCTCAGACGCTGAGATTCTGGTGTCGTTGAACCAGGAGAAGCACCGGCCCACGGAAGAATATGTGAAACATCTGCGAGAAGAGCTTCCGCAACTGTTTCCGGGAGTGGAGTTCTTCTTCCAGCCGGCGGATATCGTCAGCCAGATCTTGGACTTTGGCCTGCCCTCTCCGATTGACATTCAGGTGGTGGGCAAGAGCCAGGCGCAGAATTACGCGCTGGCACAGGCCATTGCCAACCGTTTGCGCCACGTGCCTGGCGCGGCCGACGTCCATGTGCAGCAGTTGATGAGTTCTCCAGCCCTGAAACTGAACGTGGACCGCAGCCGCGCGCAGCAGGTTGGACTGGACCAGAGAGACGTGGCCCAGAACCTGCTTGTCTCGCTGAGCGGCAGTTTCCAGACTGCGCCCACGTTCTGGCTCAACCCCGAAAATGGGGTGACTTACAGCGTGGCCGTGCAGACGCCGGAATACCGGGTGGACTCGCTGCAGGCGTTGATGAACACGCCGATGAATGCGGCTCACGCCCCGGCGCCGCAGGTGCTGGCGAATCTGGCAACGGTGCGGCCCGCGGTCACGCCCGTGCTGGTTTCGCACTACAACACCCAGCCGGTCATGGACGTCTACGCCAGCGTGCAGGGACGCGACCTGGGCGGTCTGGCCAAAGATACGCGCGCAGTCCTGAAGCAATTTGAAAATAATTTGCCCCGCGGTACGGACATTGTTCTTCGCGGTCAGGTTGAAACCATGCGGTCGTCGTTCGTGGGGCTCGGCTTCGGCCTGGTGATGTCCATTGTTCTTGTGTACTTGTTGATCGTGGTGAACTTCCAATCGTGGCTGGATCCGTTCGTCATTATTACTGCGCTGCCGGGAGCGCTGGCAGGAATTGTCTGGATCCTGTTACTCACCCATACCACACTGAGCGTGCCCTCACTGACCGGGGCAGTGATGTGCATGGGCGTGGCCACGGCCAACAGCATTCTGGTGACTTCATTCGCGCGCGAGCGCATGGCCGAGGGGCTCAGTGCCTGGGACGCCGCACTGGAAGCCGGGACCACGCGCATGCGGCCGGTCATTATGACCGCGCTGGCCATGATCATCGGCATGGTCCCCATGGCACTGGGGTGGGGCGAAGGCGGCGAGCAGAACGCGCCCCTGGGACGCGCCGTGATTGGCGGGCTGGTCTTTGCCACCGTTGCGACTCTGTTTTTCGTGCCGGTGATTTTCAGCGTCATGCACGGAGGCAGAGCGGCGCAGCACGGCGTTTCCGCACCGGAGACGCAGCCGCAGGCAAATTGATCTTTTGAGTTTCTTGATATTGTGATTGCAGGGCATCTATGACACAGCTCGCTGAACAAAGTCCGCCGGAAACAGGAATGCAAGCTCCTCCATCGGCGCCTACCCAGGCTTCTCACCGGGCTTCTCATCGCACGAGGGCCGCACTGATCGCGCTTCTGGTGCTGGTGGTGGCGGGAGGGTTCTCTGTTGCCCGCCGATTCTCCGAGCGCCGCGCGCTGGTTCAGGAAACGGAGAAGCTGGCTGTGCCCACGGTGTCGGTAACCATGCCCAGCGCGGAGCCGGCCCAGGATGAGCTGATGCTTCCCGCACAGCTCCAGGCGTACGTGGAGTCTTCTATATATTCCCGCACCAACGGTTATGTGCGGCGCTGGTACAAGGACATTGGCAGCCATGTGAAAAAAGGCGAATTGCTGGCCGAGATTGATGCGCCGGAAGTCGATCAGGAATTGTTACAAGCCAAGGCAGCGCGCCAGCAGATCGTGGCGCAGCTTGAGCTGGCCAGGACCACCGCCGAACGCTGGACCAACCTGCGCAAGACCGATTCCGTTTCTCAGCAGGAATCCGACCAGCAAACCAGCGCTTATACCCAGGCCCAGGCCAACTTGGCCGCGGCGGACGCCAATGTACGCCGCCTGCAGCAACTTGAATCCTTCAAACGCATCGATGCGCCTTTTGCCGGCGTGATCACGCGGCGCAACATCGATGTGGGCGCGCTGATCGCGGCCGGAAACGCCGGCGGGCGAGCCAAGGAGCTATTTGACTTGGCCCAGTTTGATCCCCTGCGCGTTTATGTGAGCGTTCCCCAGAACAACGCGTCCTCGATTCGGCGCGGCATGCCCGCATACATAGAGCTGCGCGAGTATCCTGGCCAGAAATTTGTTGGGACGGTGGCGCGCACCGCTGACGCTATTGATCCGGCAACGCGCACCATGCTCGCCGAGATTGACGTTCCCAATCACGATGGACGCCTCCTACCCGGAGCTTATGCGCAACTTCACTTTAACGTGCCCGTTCAGATCACGCGCATTTCCGTCCCTGTGAATGCTCTGCTCTTCCGTGCTGAAGGTCCGCGCGTGGCGGTGGTTGGAGCGGACCAGAAGGTCCACCTGAAGACCATCATCATCGGTCGCGACTTCGGCATTAAGGTGGAGATCCTTGGCGGCCTGGAGCCAACGGACCAGATTGTGGTCAATCCGGCTGATTCGCTCGAGGAAGGGCAGCCAGTCCGGGTGAAAACCGGGGGTGGCACATAATCTTGAGACCCGCGATCTTTCCGTCCGCGGCCGCCCTGGTGTTCCTGTTCTTGGCCGGATGCGCAGTGGGACCCAACTACCACCGGCCCGATGTGCCCGTGGCCCCTGCCTGGAAAGAGCAGCCGCCCTGGCGTGCCGCCAGCCCCAAGGATGGGCTGCCCAAAGGCCAGTGGTGGACTATTTTTGGCGACGCGGAGCTGAGCCAGTATGAGTCGCAGGCCATCACCGCTAATCAGACCGTCGAAATAGCGCGCACGCAATTGCAGCAGGCGCGGGCCTCGGCGCGCATCACTCAGTCCGGATTGTTTCCGCAACTGATGGCTGGAATCACCGGCCAGCGGTCACGCGCTTCCGCCAACCAGCCTACGGCTTCCGGCATTCCTTTATCAGGCGTGGCCGCGCAGAACAACGTGGTGATTCCTTTCAACCTGAGCTGGGAAGCTGACGTGTTTGGCGGAACGCGGCGCAACGTGGAATCCGCCAAGGCACTGTATCAAGCCTCGGCGGCCAATCTGGAGAATGTCCGCCTGGTGGTGACCTCAGAGCTGGCGGTTGATTATTTCACCTTGCGCGAGCTGGACGCCGAGATCGCCGTGGTCGATTCCCCTGTCGTCTACCAGGCAAGAGCTTTGCGCCTGGTGCAAAACCGCCACGCCGGCGGCATTGCCTCCGGACTGGACGTGGCACAGCAGGAGACGCAACTGAATGCTACCCGCACCCAGGCCACGCTACTGCGCCGGCAGCGGGCTCAGTTCGAACACGCGATAGCGGTGCTGGTCGGAGTTCCCGCGTCCACCTTCGCCGTGCCGGCCAAGCCGCTGGCCCTGGAGGCGCCGGCGATTCCCACGGGTGTGCCATCGGACGTTCTGGAACGCCGCCCCGACGTCGCTCAGGCAGAGCGGCAAATGGCCTCGCAGAATGCGCAGATCGGCGTGGCCAAGAGCGCGTTTTATCCCAGCATCGGCGTCTCTGGCGGCGGTGGCTTTCAGAGCAGCGACCTGGCCAACCTTTTGACCGCACCCAGCGCTTTCTGGGCCATCGGTGCCAACGTCGCAGAAATCGCATTCAGCGGTGGACGCAGGAAAGCGCAGCTCGACTTTGCCAAATCGGCGTACGGCGGTTCGGTGGCGAATTACCGGCAAACCGTGCTCACTGCGTTTCAGGAAGTTGAAGACGGCATTTCCGGGCTCAGCGTGCTGGCCCAGGCCGCGCAGACGCAGCAGCAGGCCGTGGACGCCGCGCAACGCGCCCTGACCATCGCCAATGATCGCTATGTAGGCGGGCTGGTTACCTATCTGGACGTGATCACCGCGGAGCAGATCCTGCTCGACAACCAACGCCTGGCGGCGCAAATTCTGGGACAGCGGCTGGCCACATCAGTCTTCCTGATCAAGGCTCTGGGCGGCGGATGGGATGCCTCAAGCCTCCAGGAGATCCAAGTGAAGGCCAATCCCGATCAGGCTTTCCACTAAGAGCGACATGGGCAGCGCGCTAACTTTGGCTCTGACAATCGCCGCTGAGCGTATCGGTAGGGTTGCACGCAACAAGGAGAGACCGCAATGTTAGGGTCCAACAAAATAGTTGCCTTTGTGCCCACGAGAGACTCTGAAAAGGCGCGGGCCTTTTACGAAGGCGTGCTGGGACTTCGCTTTATCAAGGATGATGGCTTTGCCCTGGTGCTGGACGCGAACGGGATCATGGTGCGGGTCGCGAAAGTCCCGGAGTTCCAGCCAATGCAGTTCACCATTCTTGGATGGGAAGTTTCAGGCATAGAGAAAATGGTCTCGGGCCTCCAGGAAAAAGGTGTCCATTTTGAGATATTCGGTTTTTTCGAACAAGACAAGCTCGGAATTTGGACGGCTCCCACGGGTGACAAGGTAGCCTGGTTCAAAGACCCGGATGGCAATATTCTCTCGCTCTCACAACACGTCTGAAAAAAATGCTAAAGCTTTTTTTCTTGCGCGCTTTCAAGCTGCGTGTCCGGCACCGGCCGGCTCTGGGAGACACTGAAGTCGGCCACGTTTTTCAACGCGAAGGTCGGCGCGTCCGCAGCATGTGCCGCCCGCACGTGGAGGAAGTCGGCGCCTTTCACGTCTTGTAAAACAAATGCCGGGCGCAAGTCTTCCTTGGCGTAAGCAATTTCGATGTTGCTCATGTGGAGCCTCTTGGCGTGGCGGATGAAAAAGCCATGGCTGGGCATGGTGCCGAACATCGTCGGTTCTGGATATGCATTTTCCTTCTCCGCCGGCTGGAGGAGGGCGTCGTCTTTGCCGCCGCCCGCTGATGATTGAGCTAAGTCCGGAAGCGGCATTCGAGCACATGATGTTGCTGATGATCACTCGCCGCAAGGTTCCCACCGGGACGCCCTCTGGCCCCCGCATGCGGCTGCCCAGCCGCAGAAAGATGGGCGAGTTGACGATGTCACGCATGGTGATGTTGGTAATGGTCACGTCTTCGAGCAGCCCGCCATCCACTGTTTCCAGGGCCAGCCCGCGGCAGAAATCAAACACGCAGTTCGATACCGTAATATTCTTGAAACCACCGTTGGATTCCGTGCCAAATTTGATCCGGCCCGTGGGGCGGAAGTTTTCGCGCGGCAAGGTGCGCTTATAGGTCGCATCCAGCAAGGACCCCTCCTGGAATCCGCTCACCAGACAATTGGTGATGGTGACCATTTCCGTGGCCCGGGCATAGCCCAGCCCAAAGCAACTCTTGAGGCAGATTGCATCGTCAAACGGCGAGTTGACGCTGCAATTGGAAACCCGCACATTGCGGCAGCAATCAATATCGATTCCGTCGCGATTGGTATCGATCGTAAGGTTGTCGATGGTGAAATTATCCACGCCGATGGCCAAAATGCCGAAGTGCCCGCCGTGCAGAATGGTGAAATCGCGCAGAATAACGTTGCGGCAGTTTCTTAAGGAGATGGCTTTGTTCGCAACGCCGGGGTCTTCTGCTTTCGGTGTGTCTGTGCCGCTGCCCCGGCTCAGCCCTTTGCCCCAAATAAGACCAGGGCCGAGAATGGAGACGTTCTCAATCCCCTCGCCCCAGATCAAGCTGTTGTGCCAATGGCTATGACCGTAGTCCTGAAACTTGTCCCACTGGTACGGCTCGGCCGGATCATATTGGCCGGCGGGTCCTGAGTCGGCGGCCAGGATGGTCGCGCCGGGATCCAGGTACAACGTGACCTTGCTCTTCAAGTGGATTGAGAAGCAGGCATACGTGCCGGCAGGGAAACGGACGATGCCGCCTCCGGAACCCGCAGCGGTTTCGATCGCTTTATTGATAGCAGGCGTGTCAATCGTTTTGCCATCGCCTTTGGCGCCGAAAACTTTCACGTCGTAAATGGTTGGCGCCTGAATAGCAGACCGCTTGCTGCCGCCGGCAGAAGCAGACTGCGGAACTTCTGGACCATTCGGCAGGACCAGGGCGCTGGCCCACTGAGCCGAGCCCAGTGTAGCGCCGGCAATTCCTGCGCCCGCGAGTTGCAGAAAATTTCGGCGTGAATTTCGGTCCCGTGAATTGCGTTCCATGGACATCAGGCATCTCCTCTGGAGTCTTTCTGGGCCAACGGTTCTACCAGATCAAAGAGACTACCAGATGAACTGCGCTCCCCGATTCGATTGTCGTTTTAATTAATTAAAGATGGAGTTGAGAAAAATGGAATTGAAAAAATGCCAAGGCTCCCTGGTTACACTGCCTGCTTTTGCGTGTCTGCCGATGAAGCCGGCACGGCTCTTTGGCCGGCCCAGTCCCGCAAAGCTTGAATCTCCTCGGCGCGCGTGGTGGAAAGCGGCACGGTGGATCGCAAAGCTTCGATCAAGCCTTCCGTAGTCAGGGTGTTCTTGGCAGCGTAGGCAGAGTACATGGCCGTCTGCACCGCGGCATCGATCTCAGCGCCGGAAAAACTCCGGGCGGCAGCGGCGAGTTTGTCCAGATCAAACTTTGCCGGGTCCTGCTTGTGGCGCTTCAGGTGAATGGCGAAGATGGCCTTCCGCTCCAACTGGTTGGGAAGATCGACAAAGAACAGCTCGTCGAAACGGCCCTTGCGGATCAGCTCGGGGGGAAGAGCGTTCACGTTGTTGCAGGTTGCCGCGACAAACACTGGCGCTTTGCGGTCCTGCATCCAAGTAAGAAACGACGCCAGTAATCGTGACGACACGCCGGCATCCACTGACGCCGAGTCCGGGCCGCTGCCGGCAAAGACTTTTTCCAGCTCATCGATCCAGAGCACCGCGGGCGCAAGCTCCTCGGTGACCTGGAACAACTTCTTGACGCGCTTTTCCGTTTCGCCGATGTACTTGTCGTATACAGCGGCGGTGTCAAACTTAAGCAGAGGCAATTGCCACTCTCCGGCAATGGCCCGCGCGCACATGCTCTTGCCGCATCCTTGAACGCCAAGAATGATCACTCCGCGCGGAGGCTCCAATCCAAAGTTGCGCGCGGATTCCTCCCAGGTGCCGCGCCGCTGCTGCAGCCACTGCTTCAGGTTGTCCAGGCCGCCGACGCTGGCCATGGTGTCCGATGCCTCAATAAATTCCACCATGCCGGAACGGCGTAGCAGGTTCTTCTTCGCGTCCAAAACATCCACGGCAACTTCCGGCACCAAACCATAATGGGCAATGATGGCTTGTGACACCGCGCGTTCCGTTTCGTCTTCCGTAAGACCGCGCAGGTTTTCTACCACGGCTGTGGCGCCCGCGGCATCGAGCTTCTGTTTCAAATTGTGTTTATTGGCCAGGCGGGTGAATATCTGGTCTACAAGCTGGCGCAAACGCTTCACGTCCGGCAGAGGCAGATCAATATATTCGATCAGGCCCTCCAGCTCCGGCGGAAAGGTGATGGCTGGCGCGGTGATGACCAAGGTGCGGCGGTCGGTGCCAAATTGCTGGGCCACGTCGCGGAGACGGCGGATGACGATCGGGTCATCCACGTGGCGGTGAAAGTCCTTGAGCACGAACGCCGCATCCGTGGTCATGGTTTCCATATGGGCCAGCACCTGCGCCGGCTCGCGGGTATTGATGATGCCTTGGGCTTGGCCATACGCATTATTTCCCGCGTTCACTGGAAGGTTGCTGCCGCAACGGCTTAGGCCATCGGCAATGCTCCACTCAAAGACCGGCAGGTTCAACTGGCCGCAAGCGGCCCGCACCAGTTCAACCGCGCGCGTCTCTTCCGCCGTTTCAATCACCACGACGGGCGTGCTGGAATCAATGAGGACTTTGAGGCGCTCTAATGGATCGACCATGGGCTTGCGCAAGCATAGCTTATCAAAGAGGCATATATCAGGCCATGGAGAAATTTGGTAACTTGGTAGGCGCAAACCGCGCTGAAGCCGCCTGGCTGAAGGAGTTTAAAGATGAAAACCATTCGCATGTTCTTCCGCAGGAGCATAGATATGCCATCGAGCACTCGGTGCTGCGCTTTTTTCTCGGCTTTTTTCTGGTTGCTCTTTCCCGCCGGCGCCTGTCCGCAAGCCTCTTCTTCTTCTGGACAACCGAGCCAGCCTGATGTCTACCAGTCGCAGACCACGCTAAAGGCCAGCACCCGGCTGGTGGTGGTGGACGTGGTGGCGACAGACAGCAAGGGACAGCCCGTCAGCGACCTGAAAGCGGAAGACTTCATCATGCTGGAGGATGGCAAAACTCAGAAGCTCAGCAACTTCAGCTTCCAGCATCCCGGCACGGCGCCTGCTCTGGTGCCACGCCAGCTTCCTGCCAACGTGGTTACCAACGCTCCGCAATACCAGTCCAGCAGCCTGAACGTGATCCTGTTTGACAGCATCAACGGCGAATTGATATCCCAGGCTTATGCCGAGGACCAACTGGCGAAGTTTTTCGCTGCCACCGAGTTGGATAGGCCGGTTGCCATCTTCGCCTTGGAGAGTCGTCTGAAGCTTTTGCACGACTTCACCACCGACGCAGGAGCTCTGAAGGCGGCGGTTGAGAAATACCGACCGCCAGTGCAGGCGGCAAACACCGAAAGCGTCGAGTCCCGAGCATCAGCCTTTACCACCAAAGGCGATTATCACACCAATGCGAGAGACATTGAGACCACGTTGACCCAGCTGAACGTTCTGTCCAAGATCCTGGGCGGCTACCCTGGGCGCAAGAACCTGATTTGGCTCTCGGAGAGTTTTCCTCTCGACCTGTTCCCGGAAGAGGTACTCCCTGCTGGGGCCAAGGTTGGAGATGGTGGGGCGGGAAGGGGAGGAGCAACAGTGAAATCCGACGCCGACACCTTTTCGGTGATGGTACGGCAGGGAGCTTTTACGGACTATGCTGCGCTGGTGAAGAAAATGGCTGATGCGATGATGAACGCGCAAGTGGCAGTCTATCCCGTGGACGCTGCGGGAGTGGGCAGGAATGATCACCTGGCCTCGCAGCACACCATGAAGGACGTGGCAGCACGCACTGGCGGAAAGGTGTACCTTAACACCAATGATCTGACCATGAGCGTTCGTGCCGGCCTGGACGACGGCTCCACTTACTATACGCTGGAGTACTATCCCGATAACAAAAAATGGGACGGCCAGTTCCGTATCATCCAGGTGAAGACCAGCCGTCCCCGCATAAGCTTGCACTACCGACTGGGCTACTATGCTCTGGACCCGGAAACGGTCAACAAAGGTTAGTTGGACAAGGTTGCTGAAAATTTCAGCCGCTCGCTCCAAGTGCGCAATGACGGCTCAGAGCATGCCCGGGTCAGTTGCACCATTTGGGCCTATGCCAAGGGCAAAGATAAGCCCATTATGTCGAACGGTGACACCGTGAATGCTGACCTTTCGCCGGAAGTCTACCGGCAGATGATGGCCCAATATCTTCCTTGCAAGCGTGAGCTGGACCTCAAACCGGGCACATACACTCTGCGACTGGGCGTTCTGGACAGGACCACCAACCTCATGGGGACCACCAGCGCCCAGGTCATTGTGCCTTAGGACTGAAATGCTGATTATTTCGAAGCTAAGGAGAAGCGCAGCGACAAAGAAAAGAAGTTCTTTGACAACTGAATAACTGAGATTGGTTGTGCTTAGCTCAAGTCCCGGCGGGAAGCACAGGGTCCGTCTCTTGCATCGGTTCGGGCGCTGCTTTCACCGGCCATGTGCCGGCCGCACAGGCAAGAAAGTAGATCGTCCCTACAATGGCAAAGCCTGCAGCCAGACCCTTGATATGCGCTACCGCGCCAATCGCAACCGAGACCGCCAACTGCAGCAAGGTGCCGGCAAACAGGAAGGTGTTCTGCACCCTTCCCATGAAATGCTTGGGGACCAGTTCCATCATGCTGCTGGTGATGGCCGTGCCGCCCAGCGCGCGGCAGCAGCCCATAAGACAATAGACCAGCACGGAGACCAGCAACGCCACACTCATCGCAAGAGCCAGGGGCAGGTGAATGGTCCCGTGCAAGCGGGCGCCCAGAAACGGCAGCGCGATCAGGGAAACTCCCAACAGCGCCAGGGAAACGCCGATGGCGCGGCGGTTTCCGGTGCCGCGAATCATCGCCGGCGTAGCGAATGCGCCGAGAAAAGCGCCCGTGCCCCAGCCGGGGTTCAGCCAGCCATAGCCCACCGCGCCGGGTTTCAGGA
>WNFN01037178.1_pt1 | contig 14708 bp, 10 predicted proteins | sample 5400161 | NCBI WGS metagenome assembly WNFN01 (sample SAMN13153353, study PRJNA577476) | soil metagenome | isolation source: 80 cm saprolite on Douglas fir-dominated hillslope | place: USA:California | collected 2013-09-17
AATCACGACGAGCTGCGCACGAAGCTGCGCGCAAATGGCTACGTGTTCGTCTCGGACACCGACTCCGAGGTCATCGCTCACCTCGTGCACTCCCATCTGAAGAAGGGAAGCGCGCTTTTCGACGCGGTGCGCGCAAGCGTCACCGAGCTGGTCGGCGCCTACGCCATCGCAGTGATCGACGAGACCGATCCGGCGCGGCTCGTGGTGGCGCGCCACGGCGCGCCCTTGCTCCTCGGTCTAGGCGAAGGCGAGAACTTCGCCGCCTCGGACACCTCGGCGCTCATCCAGGTCACGCGGCGCGTGATCTATCTCGAGGACGGCGATTGCGCCGAAATAACGCTCGAGGGCGCGCACGTGACCGATTTTCACGGCAAGGCGGTGAGCCGTCCGGTCCACGTGTCGCAGCTCACCGCCGATGCGGTCGAGCTGGGGCGCTACCGCCATTACATGCAGAAGGAGATCTTCGAGCAGCCGGCGGCGATCGCCGCCACCCTGGAGACCGTTACGCACGCCACGAGCATCGTGCCCCAGGTGTTCGGCGCCGAGGCCGAGCAGGTGTTCGCCGGCAGCGACTCGGTGCTGATCCTCGCCTGCGGCACCAGCTTCCACGCCGGCACGGTGGCGCGCTACTGGATCGAGGGCCTCGCCGGCATCCCGTGCAACGTCGAGATCGCGAGCGAGTACCGCTACCGCGAGTCGGTGCCGAACGGCCGCTCGCTGGTCGTGGTGATCTCGCAGTCCGGCGAGACCGCCGACACCATCGCCGCCCTGCACCACGCGCGCGCGCTCGGCCAGCCGAACGCGCTCGCCATCTGCAATGTGCCGGAGTCGGCGCTCATCAGAGCCTGCAAGCTGCGCTTCCTCACGCGCGCAGGACCGGAGATCGGCGTCGCCTCGACCAAGGCCTTCACCGCTCAGCTCGCCGCGCTCTTCGTGCTGGCGATGGTCCTGGCGAAACAAAGAAATCGGTTGACCAGGGAAAAAGAGGTCGAGCTGCTCGAAGCACTGCGGCGCCTGCCGGCATGGATCGCCAACGCCCTGCGCGTCGAGCCCGAGATGGCCGCCTGGGCGGCGAAATTCGCGCGCTGCGAGCACGCCCTGTTCCTCGGCCGGGGCGTGCATTACCCGATCGCGATGGAGGGAGCGCTGAAGCTCAAGGAGATCTCTTACATTCATGCCGAGGCGTATGCCGCAGGAGAGTTAAAGCACGGCCCGCTCGCGCTTGTCGACCGCAACATGCCGGTGGTGGCGATCGCGCCGCGTGACCTGCTCCTCGACAAGCTCAAGTCGAACCTCCAGGAAGTGCGCGCGCGCGGCGGCGAGCTTTATGTGCTCGCCAACGGGGACACCGCGTTGAACGACGGCGAAGGCGTGCACATCGTGCACTTACATGACGATCCGGGCGTGCTCTCGCCGATCGTGAGCACGGTGCCGCTACAGCTTCTGGCTTACCACGCCGCCCTTCTCCGAGGGAACGACGTGGATAAGCCGCGTAACCTGGCTAAGTCGGTTACGGTGGAGTAACTAGGCCGCGATATTCGCGGTCTGCAGATCGGGCTTGAAGCGATAGCCGGTACCGCGCACCGTCTCGATCAGTTTGTCGTGCCCGGTCGGCGCGAGCGCCTGGCGCAGGCGGCGGATATGGACGTCGACCGTGCGCTCTTCCACGAACACATGCTCGCCCCACACCTCATCCAATAGGCGCGCCCGGGAGAAGACCCGGCCGGGGTGCGTCATGAAGAAATGCAGCAGGCGCAGCTCGGTGGTCCACAGGTCGATCGGCTTGTCCTGCGCCGTCACCTGGTGCGCCGCCGGGTCGATGCGCAGGCCGGCGATCTCCACGACGTCGTCGGCAAGCTGCGGCGCCCTTCTCCTCATCACCGCCTTGATGCGGGCGAGCAGCTCGCGCGCGGAGAACGGCTTGGTCACGTAATCGTCGGCGCCGCTCTCGAGCGCCGTCACCTTGTCCTGCTCCTCGGCTCGCGCGGAAAGCAGCACGATCGAGATGTCCTTGGTGCGCTGGTCGCCGCGCAGGCGCCGGGCGAAGGTGAGCCCCGGTATGCCGGGCAGCACCCAGTCGAGCAGCACCAGGTCGGGCCGCGACTCGCGCACCAGTGCCTCCGCCTGCGGCACGTCGCCGGCGCACATGACGCGATAGCCGGCGCGCTGCAGGTTGGCAGCGAGCAGATCGCGGATCGCTGCTTCGTCTTCGACTACGAGAATGGAACCGCCCATGGTGTCTCCTGGTGTTGTTAGGCGGAGTCATCCTAGGGCGGCGTCCGAAGGCAGCATATCGCCGCCCCCTTATTTAACAGTCGTGTCATATTGGCGTCATGTCGTTATAAACCGACACGAATTGGGCTCTGCCGAACAAATGAACGGCTTGGCTGCCGGGGCGGACACGGAATGATTGTTGCGGTGCCTCCCCCAATGAGAGTGCTCGTGATCGAGGACAACGAGGGCCTGCGCGATTACCTGCGCGCGGCACTCGAAGCCGAGGGCTACGAGGTGCTGACCGCCGCGCACGGACAGGAAGCGCTCGGCTATCTGAACGGGCATCGGGTCGATGCCATCGTCACCGATCTGTTCATGCCGGAGATGGACGGCATCGAAGTGATCGCCGCCGTGCGGCGCCAGTTCCCCGATGTGCGAGTCATCGCGATCTCCGGCCGGCCCGGTGTGGACTATCTCACGATCGCGCGCGAGCTCGGCGTCACGCATACCCTGCGCAAACCCTTCGAGTTCGACGAGCTGCTCGGTGCGCTGAAGGGCCTCGGGTGACGCGCCGCCCGGTGGTCTATCACATCATCGCCGCGGGACGGCGCCACGTCAGCGCGGCGTCGGGACTGGTGCTGCGCGAGCGGCGCGTGGCGGTCGAGCTCGATCCGCAGATCGTGCACAGCAAGGGCGTGTTCGTCGAGATCGATCCGCGCAAGCTGCGCACGCTGGACGAGGAAGGCTGGGTGTTCGGCTATCCCGAGCTGGTCGACCGCCGCAACGCACGCGCGCGGCGCCGGCATTACCAGTCCGAGCCGCCCCGCGGTCCCGGAAGGCGCAAGACCGATGCGCCGCGCCGGGAGCAGCCTGACGTGCCATCACGACGCCCGTAGCCCCGATACGCCGCCCGAAACCGTGGGAAAGTGACGCCGCCGAGCGGCGCCCGGCGATAGCCGGCTCGCTCGAGCGCCGCCACACTGAGGGCATGAAAACCGTTCCGCTGCAGATCGCTTCGCTCTTCGAGCGCCACGCCGCGCTCTCCGGTTTCTCGGTGCGCGGCTGCGACGAGGTGCCCGACAGCTGCCCGCGCAGCGGCCACGCGGCGGAGCTGTTCGTCGGCGACATCGGCATCTCGCCGGCGATCAGCGAGCAGCAATACGCCGAGATCTTCGAAGAGGTGGTGGACGCGGTGGCCGAGGTGCTCTCGGAGCAGCCCGAGTCTGCGGAAAACCTGCGCGGGCGCACCTTCGCCCGCGTCCTGCACTAACGGCGCACTAAGTCCTGGATTGCGAGCCCGGCAGGGTCGCGCGCTCGACCGGGCGTCCCTGCTCGATCGCGCGCTGGATCTCGCGCGGATCGGTCGGCTTGACGAAGTGGTAGTCGAAGCCGGAGTCGGCGGCGCGCTGCTTGTCGTCCTTCTGCCCGTAGCCGGTGACCGCGATGAGCAGCGCATGGCTGGTATCGCCGCGCTCGCGCAGCTGGCGCGCCACCGCATAGCCGTCGATTCCCGGCAGGCCGATGTCGAGCACGATGACGTGCGGCGCGAACACGCGCACCGAGGCGAGCGCCTCGTTGCCGTCGCACACTGTCTTCACCTCGTGCCCCTCGAGCCGCAGGAAGGCCGCGGTGCTCTCGGCGGCATCGAAGTTGTCGTCGACCACCAGCACGCGCCGGCCATAGACATCTGACGACACCGGCAGCAGCGCGGGCGCGAGCTCGGGCTGCACCGCGCTGATGCTCGGCAGCACGACCTTGAAGAGCGCCCCCGACCCCGGGCCGTCGCTACGCGCCTCGACGTTGCCGTTATGCAGCTCGACCAGGCGCTTCACCAGCGTGAGGCCGATACCCAGGCCGCCCTGGCTGCGATCCAGGCCGCGCTCGCCCTGTACGAACAGCTCGAAAACGCGCGGCAGGAGCTCGGCGTCGATGCCGCTGCCGTTGTCTTCCACCGAGATGGTGGCGGCGCCTTCGCCGGCCATGGCGGAAAGCCGGATGCGGCCCCCTTCCGGGGTGTACTTGGAGGCGTTGTTCAGCAGGTTCGCGATCACCTGAGACAGGCGCGTGAAGTCGCCGAGCAGCCAGACCGGCCGGGCGCTCACCTCGACCGAGAGGCGCTGCTCGCGCGCGTCGATCATCGGCCGCACCGTCTCGACGCTGTGCGCCACGATCTTCGAGAGCTCGACCGGCTCCTTCTTCAGCACGATCTTGCCCTGGCTGATGCGCGAGACGTCGAGCAGCTCGTCGACCAGGCGCGCGAGCTGCGTCACCTGGCGGTCGATGACGTCGCGCGCCATGGTGATGCGCTGCTCGGTGCTGCCGACGCGGCGCATCAGCTCGACCGCGTTCCTGATCGGCGCCAGCGGGTTCCTGAGCTCGTGCGAGAGCATCGCCAGGAACTCGTCCTTGCGGCGGTTCGCGTCCTGCAGCTCCTCTTCGGCCTGCCGGGAGCGCGCGATCTCGCGCTTGAGGCTGCGATAGAGCCGCGCGTTGTCCAGCGCGATCGCGGCCCGGCCGGCGATCTCCTCGAGCATGTCGCGGTCGCGTGGGGTGCGGCCGACATAGCCGAGTGCGAGGGCGCCGATCACGCGTTCGCCCACCTGCAACGGGTGGCACAGCACCGCGGTGATGCCCGCCTCGTGCTGGGCCTCGTATGCCTTGTGGTCGCGCAGCACGATCTCGGTGGCCGCGGCGAGCGGCTTCGGCACGAACTCGCTCGAAGGCGCGCTGCGCGTCTCGAACCTGCCGGGCTCCTTTTCCAGCGTCACCGCGGCGACGTCGCAGACGTGCGGCACCACCAGGTCGACCAGGCGCCGCATGCCCTGCTCGAGGTCGAGCGAGGCGCCCAGCTCCTGGCTGGCGTGCGCCAGCAGGTTGGCGCGCCGCCGCGCCTCCTCGGCCAGCGCGCGCGCCGCCTCGTGCTCGGCGATCTGGCGCGTGCGCTGCTGCATCTGGTAGAGCTCGACGAACACCTTCACCTTGCTGCGCAGCACGTCGGGGCGCACCGGCGACAGGATGTAGTCGACGGCGCCGAGCGAATAGCCCTGCGCGGTCTGCATCTCGTCGGCGTAGGCGGTGATGAAGATGATCGGCGTGTGCGCCGATTTCTTGTACTGGCGGATCAGCTTCGCCGTCTCCAGGCCGTCGATGTCGGGCATGTTGACGTCGAGCAGGATCACCGCGAACTCGCGGTGCAGCACCTCGCGCAGCGCCTCGGAGCCCGAGCGCACCATCACCAGGTTCTGCCCGAGCTCCTCGAGAATGCTGCTGAACACCAGCAGCTTCTCGGGCAGGTCGTCGACGACCAGGATGTTCGCTTGTTGTTCTTTGTCCATGCTTATCTGTGCCGAAGGCGAACGGGGGGTTGGGTTTTGAAAATCAACCCCCCGGCAAGACGCGCGCTCACCTATGCAGCCAGCCGCGCAGCACCGAAAGCAGGTGCAGCCGGTCGACCGGCTTGGACAGGTAGTCCCAGGCGCCCGCGGCGATGCACTTCTCGCGGTCGCCCTTCATCGCCTTCGCCGTCACCGCGATGATCGGCAGGTCGACGCCGCGCTCGAGCTTGCGGATCTCCTTGATGGTGGTGATGCCGTCCATCTCCGGCATCATGATGTCCATCAGCACGATGTCGATGTCGGCATCGCGCTTCACGATGTCGATCGCCTCGCGGCCGTTGTTGGCCGAGACCACCTGCATGCCCTCCTCGTCGAGCACCGTCGCCAGCGCGAAGATGTTGCGCATGTCGTCGTCGACCAGCAGCGCGCGCTTCTTCTCGAGCACCCGGTGCGAGCTGTGCAGCTCCTCCAGCGTCTTGCGCTCCTCTTCCGACATCGAGGCGGTGCTGCGATGCACGAAGAAGTAGATGTAGTCGAGCAGCCGTTCGGTGGTGCGCGCCTCGCGCAGCGCGAACGTACCGTCGGCGGCGCGCCACTTCGACAGCATTTCGTCGCCCTTGGCACCATAGAACACCACGGGCAGCAGGCGCATCACCGGCCTTTGCTCCAGCGCCTCGAGCACATCGCGCGCCTGCAGGTCGGTGATCGACTCGTCGATCACCAGGCAGTCGATCGGCGAGTTCTTGAGGATGCGCATGGCCTCGTCACGCGACCACGCCACCAGCATGCCGATGTCGGCGGCGCCGAGGCGCTCGACCACGTCGGTGCGCGTGCCGCCTTCCGGCATCATCAGGAGGACCTGGCGCGCCGGCCGGGAGACAAACTCTTTGAGCTGCTCTATCGCCTGATCGACCAGATCGCGGGAAGTCAGGGGCTTGGCGATGAAGCCGAGCGCGCCCGAGTTCAGCGCGCGGTCGCGCGCATCGTCGGTCGACACCACGCACACCGGGATGTGGCGCGTCGCGAGATCCGCTTTGAGCCGCTCCAGCACCCGCCAGCCCTGCATGTCGGGCAGGTAGATATCGAGCGTCAGCACCGAAGGCTGGTATTCGCGGATCATCGCCAGCGCCGCCGCGCCGGTGGTGGAAACCACCGCCTTGAAGCCCTTCAGCCGCGCGGCATCGAGCAGGATCTTGGCGAAGCCCAGATCGTTCTCGACGATCAGCAGCACGCGGTCGCCGGGCTGGATCTCCTCGCGATCGTCGCCGGCCTCGTTGATGAAAGTCGGTGCTTCGTCTTCGGCCGACAGCGGTGCCACCGCCTCGATCGCTGCCTCGACGACCTCGGACTCGATCGTGGGCGCCGGACGCAGGCGTGCAGTCCGCGAGGGCGCATAGGTGACCGGCAGATACAGCGTGAACACGCTGCCGGCGCCCGGCGCGCTGACCAGCTTGATGTCGCCACCGAGCAGCTTCGACAACTCGCGCGAAATCGCGAGGCCCAGGCCGGTGCCGCCGTATTTGCGGGAGGTGGAGCCATCGGCCTGCTGGAACGCCTCGAAGATGATCTGCTGCTTCTCGGTGGAGATGCCGATGCCGGTATCGCTCACCTTGAAGGCGATGACGTGCTCGGCGCCCTCGAGGGCCTCGGCGTCGTTCGACCAGCCCGAGACCGCGGGCGCGATCGAGATCGATACGTTGCCCACATGGGTGAACTTGAACGCGTTGGAGAGCAGGTTCTTGATGATCTGCTGCAGCCGCTTGATGTCGGTGACCATGGTGCGCGGCAGCGAGCCATCGAGCGCGACGCGGAAGTCGACCTTCTTGGTGTCCGCCACGTGTCTGAATGTCCGCTCCACGTAGCGCTGCAGGTCGTCGAACCTGAGCTCGCTCGGTTCCACGGCGACCGTGCCGGATTCGATCTTGGACAAATCGAGAATGTCCGCGATCAGGGCCAGCAGCTCGTTGCCCGAGGAGTGGATGGTCTTGGCGAACTCGACCTGCTTCGGATTCAGGTTGCCCTCGGTGTTGCGCGACAGCTGGTCCGAGAGAATCAGCAGGTTGTTGAGCGGCGTGCGCAGCTCGTGCGACATGTTCGCCAGGAATTCCGACTTGTACTTCGAGGTGAGCGCGAGCTGCGCGGCCTTTTCTTCCAGCGCCTGGCGGGCCAGCTCCACCTCGCGGTTCTTGCGCTCGACCTCCTCGTTCTGGTGCGCCAGCAGGCGCGCCTTCTCCTGCAGCTCCTCGTTGGTCTGCTGCAACTCGACCGCGAGAGACTGCGACTGCTTGAGCAGGTTCTCCGTCCGGGTGTTGGCCTCGATGGTGTTGATCACGATGCCGATCGACTCGGTCAGCTGATCGAGGAACGCCTGGTGCGCCGGGTTGAAGCGCTCGAGCGAGGCGAGTTCGATCACGCCACGCACCTGGCCTTCGAAGATCACCGGCATCACCAGCACGTCGGCCGCGTTCTGCTCCGACAGGCCCGTGGCGATGCGGAAGCCCTTCGCCGGCACGCTCGAGAGCACCAGCTTCCTTTTCTCGATCGCGCACTGGCCGACCAGGCCTTCGCCGAGGTCGACTTCCTTGCCGTGCGAGCCCTGGCCGCCCGAGGCGAACGAGGCCAGCAGCTTGAGCTTCGGGTTCTCCTCGCCCGCCAGCACGTAGAACTCGGCCTGCTGCGCTCCCACCACCGGCGCAAGCTCCGAGAGAATCATCTGGCCGACCGCGACCAGGTCGCGCTGGCCCTGCAGCATCCGGGAGAACTTGGCGAGGTTGGTCTTCAGCCAGTCCTGCTCGGTGTTCTTCTGCGTGGTGTCCTTGAGGTTGCGGATCATCTCGTTGATCGTGTCGCGCAGCGCCGCCACCTCGCCCTGCGACTCCACCGAGATCGACCGCGTCAGGTCGCCCTGCGTCACGGCCGTCGCCACCTCTGCAATCGCGCGCACCTGCGTGGTGAGGTTGGCCGCGAGCTCGTTGACGTTTTCCGTCAAATCTTTCCAGGTACCCGCGGCGCCAGGCACCTTTGCCTGTCCGCCGAGCTTGCCTTCGACGCCCACCTCGCGCAGCTTGAGCTTGAGGTCGCCGTTCGCCACCGCCGTCACCACCTTGGCGATACCGCGCACCTGGGAAGTGAGGTTCGACGCCATCGAGTTCACGTTGTCGGTGAGGTCCTTCCATACGCCCGACACGCCCGGGACGTCGGCCTGTCCACCGAGGCGGCCTTCGGTTCCGACTTCGCGCGCCACCCGCGTCACCTCCGCGGCGAACGACCGGAGCTGGTCCACCATCGTGTTGATGGTCGACTTGAGCTCCAGCACCTCGCCCTTCACGTCCACCGTGATCTTCTTGGAGAGGTCACCGGCCTGCACCGCTTTCGTCACGTCGGCGATGTTGCGCACCTGCGAAGTGAGGTTGCCGGCCATGAAGTTCACCGACTCGGTGAGGTCCTTCCACGTGCCCGACACGCCCTGCACATCCGCCTGGCCGCCGAGCTTGCCTTCCGTGCCCACCTCGCGCGCCACGCGCGTCACCTCGGCAGCGAACGAGCGCAGCTGGCCCACCATCGTGTTGATGGTGTTCTTGAGCTCCAACACCTCACCCTTAACGTCCACCGTGATCTTCTTCGAGAGGTCGCCCGCCTGCACGGCCTTGGTCACGTCGGCGATGTTCCTCACCTGCGAGGTGAGGTTGCCGGCCATGAAGTTCACCGACTCGGTAAGGTCCTTCCACGTGCCCGCAACGCCCTGCACGTCGGCCTGGCCGCCGAGCTTGCCTTCGGTTCCCACCTCGCGCGCGACGCGCGTCACCTCGGCGGCGAACGACCTGAGCTGGTCCACCATCGTGTTGATGGTCGACTTCAGCTCTAGCACCTCGCCCTTCACGTCCACCGTGATCTTCTTCGACAGGTCGCCCGCGGCCACCGCCTTCGTCACGTCGGCGATGTTCCTCACCTGCGAGGTGAGGTTGCCGGCCATGGAGTTCACCGACTCGGTCAGGTCCTTCCACGTGCCCGCAACGCCCTGCACGTCGGCCTGGCCGCCGAGTTTTCCTTCGGTACCCACCTCGCGCGCGACGCGCGTCACCTCCGCGGCGAACGAGCGGAGCGTGTCCACCATCGTATTGACGGTGTTCTTGAGCTCGAGAATCTCGCCCTTGACGTCCACCGTGATTTTCTTCGAGAGGTCGCCCGCGGCCACCGCGGTCGTCACCTCGGCGATGTTGCGCACCTGCGAGGTGAGGTTGGCCGCCATCGAGTTCACGTTGTCGGTGAGGTCGCTCCATACGCCGCCGACACCCTGCACGTCGGCCTGGCCGCCAAGGCGTCCTTCGGTTCCCACCTCGCGCGCCACGCGCGTCACCTCGGCAGCGAACGACGAGAGCTGGTCCACCATCGTGTTGATGGTGCTCTTCAGCTCCAAAATTTCTCCTTTCACGTCCACCGTGATCTTCTTCGAGAGGTCGCCCGCGGCCACCGCCTTCGTCACGTCGGCGATGTTCCGCACCTGAGACGTGAGGTTCCGCGCCATCGAGTTCACGTTGTCGGTGAGGTCCTTCCACACGCCCGACACGCCGCGCACCTCGGCCTGACCGCCAAGGCTTCCCTCCGTTCCGACTTCCCTGGCCACCCGTGTGACCTCGGCCGCAAACGAAGAGAGCTGGTCCACCATCGTGTTGATCGTGGATTTCAGCTCGAGCACCTCGCCCTTCACGTCCACCGTGATCTTGCGCGAGAGGTCGCCCGCAGCCACTGCCTTGGTCACGTCGGCGATGTTGCGCACCTGCGAGGTGAGGTTGCCGGCCATGGAGTTCACCGAGTCGGTCAAATCCTTCCACGTGCCCGATACGCCCTCGACGCCCGCCTGGCCGCCGAGAATTCCTTCGGTGCCGACCTCGCGCGCCACGCGCGTCACTTCCGCCGCGAAGATGTTCCGCACCTGCGAGGTGAGGTTGCCGGCCATGAAGTTCACCGACTCGGTCAAGTCCTTCCAGGTACCGGCAACACCCTGCACATCCGCCTGGCCGCCGAGTTTTCCTTCGGTGCCGACCTCACGCGCAACGCGCGTCACCTCGGCAGCAAACGAGCGCAGCTGGTCCACCATCGTGTTGATGGTGCTCTTCAGTTCCAAAACCTCGCCCTTGACGTCCACTGTGATTTTTCTGGAGAGGTCGCCCGCGGCCACGGCCTTCGTCACGTCGGCGATGTTCCGCACCTGCGAGGTGAGGTTGCCGGCCATGGAGTTCACCGAATCGGTCAGGTCCTTCCAGGTACCGGAAACACCCTCGACTCGCGCCTGACCGCCGAGAATTCCTTCGGTACCGACCTCGCGCGCGACGCGCGTCACCTCGGCAGCGAACGAACGCAGCTGGTCCACCATCGTGTTGATCGTGCTTTTCAGGGTCAAAAATTCACCCTTGACGTCCACCTCGATCTTCTTCGAGAGGTCGCCCTTGGCTACTGCCGTGGTCACGTCGGCGATGTTGCGCACCTGCGAGGTGAGGTTGCCGGCCATCGAGTTCACGTTGTCCGTCAGGTCCTTCCACACGCCCGCGACGCCCTTCACCTTCGCCTGGCCGCCGAGCTTGCCTTCCGTGCCCACCTCGCGCGCCACCCGCGTCACTTCCGCGGCGAAGTTGCCCAGCTGCTCCACCATCTTGTTGATGGTCTTGGCGTTCCTCAGGAACTCGCCCTCGAGCGGCCGGCCGTCGATCTCGAGCGCCATGGATTTCGACAGGTCGCCCTGCGCCACCGCGCCGATCACGCGCGCCGCCTCGTTGGTCGGATGCACCAGGTCGTCGATCAGCGCGTTGATGTTCTCGACCGACTGCGCCCAGAAGCCCCGCGCCTGCGGCAGCGTCGCGCGGCGCTTGAGCTTGCCTTCCTTGCCCACCGCCTGCGAAAGACGCGACAGCTCTTCGGCCATGGCGACGTTCTGCTCGACCAGGTCGTTGAACACGTCGGCGACCTTGCTGAACTGAGGGCTGCCCTGGATCGGCAGCTTCGCTGCCGGATCGCCTCGGCGCAACGCGACGAGCGCGCCGTGGATGGCGCTCAGTTCCTCGGCATGGCCGAGGGCATTACTTTCCGAGTCTTTAAGCGGCAGGTTCACAGGGGCCCCGTACGTTGATTGCTAGGTGAAACAGACTGTCGGAAGATACCTTGTGCGGCGTGTAGAAAGGCATCGAGTTCGGTGTCGTTGCCAGCACTACAACCTTGTCGTTTCCCTTCAACGCTGCCGCGCCCGGTATCCGCTATGTAGATTTCCGGTGGCGCGAGGGTAGCCTGAAAGACAACCGGTCCTTGCAGGCAACACCTGCGGAGGGCGCAGCGCTCGCTCGCCGCAAGCTGCGCATCCTCGTCGCCGACGACGAGCGCGACCAGGTCGCGACGCTCGCAGCGATCCTGCAGGACGAGGGGCATGAGGTGCGCGAATGCTACCGGGGCGCCGAGGTGATGCGCATGGTGCGCGACTTCGATCCCGACGTGGCGCTGGTCGACATCGGCATGCCCGGGATGACCGGCTACGACGTGGCGCGCGAGCTGCGGCAGGCCTATGGCAAGGAGCGGCCGATGCTGATCGCCATCACCGGGTGGAAGCAATCGTCCGACAGGATCCTCGCGCGGCTCGCGGGCTTCGATCACCACCTCGCCAAGCCGTTCGAGACCAAGGCGCTGCTCGAGCTGATCGAGCCGCTCGCCTCCGGTAACACGCCCTAGGTGCTGGCGGACAGATAGTCCAGCCGCGCGCGCCGGCGCGGCGGGCGCAGCTGCAGCTCGCGCCGCACCACTTCCAGTATTTCCTCGGTGGTGAAAGGCTTCATCAGGCACTCGACGCCGAGTGCCTGCGCGCGGCCCAAGACTTCGCCATGGCCGGTGATGAACACCACCGGCACATCCGGCACCGTGGTATCGGCCTTGAGCGCCGCCACGAAATCGACACCGTCGAGATACGGCATCGCGACATCGACCAGCATCAGGTCCGGCGGCGTGCGCATCAGCGCGCGCCCGGCCACGATCGCGTCGTCGGCCAGCTCGACCTCGTAGCCTTCGCCGACGAGCCGCAGCTTGAGCAGCTCGCGCACCGACGCATCGTCGTCGACGATCAGAATGTAGGCGCGCGTTTCTTCACTCGTGGTGGTCATCGTAACGAGCGCTGCTAATCCAGCGATACCAGCCCGCGCTGGATGGCGAACTTGACCAGGCCGGCGACGTCGCGGATGCCGAGCTTCTCGACCAGCCGCGCGCGGTAGGTCTCCACCGTCTTCTGCGACAGCGCGAGGCGCGTCGCGATCTCGGCGCCGGTGCGCCCTTCCGCCAGGAGCTGCAGCACCTCGCGCTCGCGGGTCGAGAGCTTCTCGAGCAGATCGCCCTTGCCGTCACCGGCGTAATCGTCGATCACCACGTCGGCGACCCGCGGGCTGAGATAGCGCTGCCCGGCGTGCACGGCGCGGATCGCGTCGACCACTTCCTTCGCCGCCGAGCGCTTGACGACGTAGCCGGCGGCGCCGGCCTTGAGGGCGCGGCGCACGTACTCGCGCTCGGCGTACATCGACAGCACGATCACGCGGCACTTGGGATCGTGCTCGAGCACCGCGCGCGTCGCATCGGCGCCGTTCAGCTCCGGCATCGAAAGGTCCATCAGCACCACGTCGGGCTGGGTTTCCTTCGCCACGCGGACCGCCTCGCGGCCGTCGCCGACGGTGGCCACGACCTGCATGTCCTGCTGCGCCTCGATCAGGTGCTTGAGGCCTTCGGCGACTACACCGTGGTCATCGGCGATGAGGATGCGAATCGGCATATTCAGAATCAGAAAGGCACGCGAGCGGTAAGTGTAGTCCCTTTGCCCAGCGCGCTTTCGAGCTCGAGCGAGCCGCCGGCAGCCACCATGCGCTCCTGCATCGTGGTCATGCCCAGCCGGCTGGCGCGCGCCTCGGCCGCCGCGGGATCGAAGCCGCTGCCATCGTCGCGGATGCTGAGCCACATTTGCTCATCCTGCACTTCGAGGCGCAGCCAGACGCATTTGGCGTTGGCGTGCTTGGCGACGTTGTTCAGCGCTTCCTGTGCGATGCGGAAAAGCGCGACGCCGGCTTCGCGGCGCAGGCGCCGGTTGCGCTCGCGCGCCAGGTCGTCGAGCTCGATGGTGATCGCCGTGCGCTTGGCGAATTCCTCGGCATACCAGGCGAGCGCCGCGCCGAGGCCGTATTCCTCGAGCAGCGGCGGGCGCAGGTCGGCCATCACGTCCTCGATGGTCTGCAGCGTGCCGTCGACCAGGCCGAGCGAATCGCGCAGCCGCAGCCGCAGGTCCGGATCGGCGCCATCGCCGAGCGCGCCGAGCACGATGTCGAGGTTGATGTTGAGCGCGGAAAGGTTCTGGCCGACGCGATCGTGCAGCTCCCCGGCGATGCGCCGGCGCTCGGCCTCTTCCACCTGCACCAGGCGCCGGGTGAGCGATTGCAGGCTGGCGGCCGCGGCGCGCTGGGTGATTTCGGCATTGCGGCTTTCGGTCACGTCGAGGCAGGCGCCGACCAGCTTCGCCACCCGCCCGCCGCCATCCCGCACCCGCGGCCTTCGGCCAGCGCGCGCGCCAGCGCCGTCGCCGTCAGCACGCGATCGGCGGGATGCACGCGCTCGAGATAAGCCTCGAAGGTCGGCTGCGGGTCTTTCTCGGCGACGCCGAAGATGCGATAGAGCTCCTCCGACCAGGTCATGCGGCCAGTGCCCGGCTCCCATTCCCAGCAGCCCAGGCCGGCGACCTTCTGTGCTTCGGCCAGCAGGGTGCGCTGCTCGACCAGCGCCTGCTCCGAGCGCTTGCGGTCGGTGATGTCGCTGGCGATGCCGCCGATGCCGGCGACGCCGCCGTCGGCGTCGAACACCGGGAATTTCACCACCATGAGAAGGCGCTCACCTTCGGTCGTCACCGCGGGCTGCTCGAGCTCCACGGCGGCGCGCTTCGCCAGCACTTCGGCATCGCTTTGCGCGAAGCGCGCCGCCTGCTGGGCGGGAAAGATCTCCTGATCGCGCCGGCCGAGGATCTGCTCGCGGCGCAAGCCGAAGCGCGCGAGCAGCTCCCGGTTGACGAAGCGATAGCGGCCGCCGGCGTCCTTCAGGAACATGCTCGCCGGGCTGTGATTGGTAAAGGCCTGCAGGCGCTCTTCGCTTTCG
>WNFN01256948.1_pt1 | contig 14697 bp, 9 predicted proteins | sample 5400161 | NCBI WGS metagenome assembly WNFN01 (sample SAMN13153353, study PRJNA577476) | soil metagenome | isolation source: 80 cm saprolite on Douglas fir-dominated hillslope | place: USA:California | collected 2013-09-17
CGCAGTATTGCTCCCGATCAGAGCGTGCGCGAGGCAGCGCAGCTCATGCTGGAGACGGGTCTGCGCAGCCTGCCCGTGCTGGAAGCCGATGGCCGGCTGGTCGGGATGCTCACCCGCATGAATCTGCTCCAGGTGGTGGTGACCAGCCCCCTGATGAGCCCGCACGCCAGCACGCCGAGCCAGCCCCTGCGCAAGACCGGCGCATTGGAACAGGCTCCTGCCCCGAAGCTCCCAGTGGGTGCGTATCTGCATCCCGATATCACGACCGTGGAGGGAGAAACCCCTCTTGCGGACGTGATTGATGCTCTGATCAGTTCCCCCTACAAACGCGTCTTTGTGGTAGACGGCGAGCGGCGTGTGCAGGGCGTGATCAGCGATGTGGATATCCTGCGCAATGTGCAGACACACGCGAGGCCGGGCTGGCTCACCGCCCTGGCTGGCCTCGCACGCGGCAAGCCTGAACGCATTCCGACCACCACGCTGCAAACGCCTGGAGGCCGGGCGCGCATCGCTCGCGACGTGATGAATCGCCAGGTGGTGAGCGTCGCCGGAGACGCGACGGTGGAGGAGGCGATTGAGCACATGCTGCACACGGGGCGCAAAATGCTGCCCGTGCTTGATTCACAAGGGCATCTTCAAGGTCTTGTGGGACGAACGGATTTGTTACAGCTTTTGGTAGAAGGATAAACAGCGTTGATGACAGAGAGACACAGCGTCTTCTTGCCAGGTCTGCGCCTACGCATTTTTCTGGGAGAGTCGCAGGAGTGGCATGGGAAACCACTGGCCCAGGCGTTGCTTGAACTGGCCTGGAACCAGGGGATTGCCGGCGCGACCGTTTTCAAGGGCGTGGAGGGCTTTGGTCCGGAACACTACCTCTCGACGGAACGTTTGCCGGATGTCGCGGTCAATTTGCCGGTGGTGGTAGAAATGATAGATCGAGAGGCGGCGATTGAGCGCCTGTTGCCTTTGCTCGATGAGATGGTCCCCAGAGGAATGATCACAACCACGCCGGTGCGTATCCTCCAGAGAGGAGCCCGAGAAGGAAAGAAGCGATGAAACCAGCCTCCATGAAATCGACTGTGCCCTCTGTCGGTCCCACTCCTCCTCAGGGCTACCCTGCTGCTTTGGGCGTCTCGCTACTGTGGATGGCTGGCTTTGTCGCGGTGAGCGCCGTGGTGTTTCGGCGTCAGGACGTCGCGGAAAGAGAGTTCGCTTCTATGCGGGGCGAATAAATGCTCTCAGCTCTTGCAAGAACTTTTGGGCAAGCTGGTCAATAGTTGAGTATTTAAAGTAGCGCGGGCTAAACCGCCAGATTACCCTGAGTTGTCCCTGTTCAATGGCCACCAGGCAGTCCAGGGATTTTGAGACGACGCTGGCATCAGTCTCTTTCCATAAATCTATGGTAGTGGGACGCAGTAATTGCTTCTGAGCAGGCAACTCCAGGGTATCCAGGCGCCCCTGGAAATTTAACGTCACCTGCGGGTTATATTTGTCGTAAATGCTGACATACTTTTCTTCGTTGTTATCGGCTTCACAGGCCGTCTCTAAGGAGCGGGAAAAGTAAAGAAGCAGTTGGGCATAACGCAAGCGTGGATCTGATAAGGGCGAGACCTGGGGCTGGACATTGTCTTTGATCTCGATGACTTCCAGCACCCCGGTGGCAAAAGAGCCGATGGTACGTGAAACATCCATATCGTCAAAGATGGGGTCGCGGCCATGAATCATCACACACATAGGGAGTGAGGTAACTCCGGCCCAGGGAGCAATGGTTTTGACGAGCGTGACTTGTAAAAGATCTAACAGGCGAACTCGCCAGATTTTGCCTGCCTGCCTCACAAGTTTTAAGCTTTCCTGGACTTCTAGAGCAACCCGATATTCTTCATAAGGCTTTTCGTCGATTTTCTCTTCAAGGTAATCAAAGGGCAGGGTCTGTAAGGAAGCGGGTGGCCAGGTGCGCTTGTAGGCAGTGAGCCTCTCACACTCTTCTAGCCATTCTTTAGAAGAAAGCATGGCCTCCATACGCTCTCCCCAGGCTTTAATCGAGGTGCCTTTTGGGGGTAATTGAATGGCCTGACCACGGGAAAGCTGCTCAATAGCCGTGTGAAGATCTGATCCCAGGATCTGAAAGGAGACCCCATCGGCGATCACATGGCTGAGAATAAGGAATAAAAGCCCATGCTCTTCTCCACCCAGCTTCAGATAGACGCATTTCATGGTAGGGCCCCGGCTCAGGCTCAAAGAGCGAGCTTCGTGCAATAAGAGGACCTTCAGGGTCTCCGAACGCTGCTCGCCAGACAAACTGGAAAGATCCTGCCAGACAAAGTTGGCTTCGTCAGCAGGTGGGACAATCCGCTGGACCCAGCGACCGTTTTCTTTCGCAAAGCGAGTGCGCAGGCCATCATGATAGACGAACATAGCCTGGACCGCCTGCTCCACTATTGCTGGATCAAGATCTTCCAGGACCGCAAAACACTGGGTCATCACATAGTGATCAGCAGAAGGAAATTTATTCTCTATATGCTCAGGCAAGTCATAGTCGGCCCACTGCCGATCCAGATAGATGATCTGCACATCAGGGAAAGGGACGACCCCTGTGACCACATCGTGTTCAAGCAAACTCATGATATGTACTCCTTTGTGTTGTCTTATTCTTCGCTCTCAATAGCCAGCGCCAGTTCGGTAATAGTCTGGTATTTTAGAATTTGCTTCTGGGTAACGCGAATACCAAAATTGCGCGCTAAAGCTACCATACGCACGCCTACCAGTGAATCGCCACCTAAATCAAAGAAATTATCGTTAAGCTCTACTTGCGGAACTCCCAAAGCGCGTTGCCAGAGAAGCATCAATTGTTGCTCTAACTGCCGGCGAGTAAGCACACCGTCATTTTCGGCAGTTGAAGGTGACGCTATGGCATTGGTTTCCTGGGCTTTGAGCCACTTCTCTCGGCGCAAGAAGCTCTGCTGGCGTTGCGTCTGAAGATCATGCGCGGAGATCAGGATCTGGCAGAGATGGGAGTTGGAAGCATAATCCAGAACACGGGCAAAGGCTTTGACAGCTTCTCCTGGCAGAATGCCTTTGTATTCGTCTGCCTGACTGTCCCTCTCGTTCTGTGTCCGGGCGCCCATGCCTACTTCTTGCCAGAGATCCCAGTTAATAGAGAGGGTAGGTATACCATGCAGAAACGTATTATAGTGAGCAAAGGCGTCAAGATAGGCGTTGGCTCCACAATAATCGGCCTGTCCAAAACCGCCTGCCAGAGCCGAGGCTGAGGAGCACAAAATGAGAAAATCCAGTTCGACCTGTTGGAAAACAGCAGCCAGGACCTGTGTGCCCCTGACTTTCGGGGTGAGCACCTGCTCAGCCTGGGCACGCGTTTTATTCTCAATGCGCGTATTTCCAGGAACGCCGGCAGCATGGATAATGCCGTTGACCGGGCCAAAGCGTTCAGCGATACGCACTGCGGCGGTCTGCATTTCTTGATAATTGGAGACATCGGCCTGTAAGACCAGAACCTGAGCTCCCAACTCCTGTATGGCCTGAAGCTGGCGAATTTTCTGACTTGTCGCATCATGATCGTCATGGGAAGCCAGCCAGCGGGACCATTCGTCCTCTGCTGGAAAGGAGGAACGTCCCAGCAGCACCAACCTGGCCTGGACCTGTTGCGCCAGATAGCGAGCAAAGGTGAGACCCATACCACCCAGGCCACCTGTGAGCAGGTAAACCCCACTCTCGCGTAAACTGGTAACCGGGCGATCCGGCAATTGAACCGTCTCAAAGGTCTGGACCCACCGCTCAGACCCGCGATAGGCGACGACTTCTGAGGTCGGGGCCGTTGTCAATTCTTTGAGCAAGTGTCGCAGAAGTCTCTGCTCCTGTTTGCTTCCTGGAACAGGCAGAAGCATATCGATACTCTGACAGGAAATATGAGCATATTCCTGAGTAACGGCGTTGCAGACGCCTGAGATGGTGGCCTTCTCTGGATGCAAGGTGGCTTCACCACTGATGGCTTGCATATTATTGCTCAGAACCCAGATATGGAGAGGGTCCGTCTCGCTCTGTTCTCCAAGGGCCTGCGCCAGGAAAAGGACACTATAGAAGCCTTGATCCTGAGATTGTTCAAACAGTTGCGTGTTGTCTGCATTTTTATCCGGCGCAGAAGGATCAGTGATTGACCACATATGCAGAATTTTGCGCGGTAGCACGTTTTGCCGGCGTAGTTCTTGAAGGAGCGCCTGGTAGTCAGCGCTATTACGCGGATCAAGGGTAAACGTATACTCGCTCTGCTGGCTCATGTGCGAACCTGGCAGGACACGGATGACGCGCTGATTGGCTTGCTCTAACTGCGCAATCAGGCCAGTTGCCAGTTCCCCTTCATGGCAGAAGACCAGCCAGCACCATTGCTGACTGAACAGATTATTCTGGTCAGCAGGTCCAGGGAGCCAGGATTGTTTCCAGGATGGCAGATAGAACCAATTGGCCAGATCTCCCTGTGGCGTGCCCACAGGAAGAGCGGGTCTGACTGCTTCCTGGACAGGAGGAGAGGGAACCCAGTAATGCTGTCGTTCAAACGGATAAGTGGGTAATGGAACCCGGCGAGGTTGCTCAGGGGCATGGACGGCTGGCCAGTTCGGCAGACAGCCGACAAGCCAGAGAGTGAAGAGAGGATCAGAGGCGAAGGAGGATCAGACGCAGACCCGTTGTCTGGCTGCAGGGCCAGGGAACTCAAGGTACGTCCTGGCCCTACCTCTAGCAAAACGCGACCTGGAGTTTGCAAGAGGAGTTGCAAACCATCGGCAAAGCGGACCGTCTGGAGAATATGTTGAGCCCAGTACTGGGGACTCTGGGCCTGTTCAGCGGTAATCCACGTCCCGGTAACATTCGATATATAAGGCATACAAGGGGCATGGAGACGCACCTGGCTAAACAGGTGAATGAACGCCTGGACGATGGGTTGCATCATAGGTGAGTGGAACGCGTGAGAGGTCTGGAGTCTCCGCGACTGGATATTCTGGTCGGTTAGCCTTGTTTCCAGCGCTGTGATAGCTTCATCGGAACCCGCAACCACGCACTGTTCCGCAGCATTGACAGCAGCCAGGGAAATCTCCGCGTTGAGCAAAGGCAAAAGATCCTGTTCAGGCAGCGAAATAGACAGCATGGTGCCACCGGGCAACTGCTGCATGAAGCGCCCGCGCATGCCCACCAGCCTCAAAGCATCTTCCAGACTAAACACACCGGCCAGGCAAGCAGCCACATATTCACCAATGCTGTGACCAAGCATAGCCTGGGGATGGACTCCCCAGGAAATCCACAATTGGGCCAGAGCGTACTCGATCATAAAGAGCACTGGTTGGGTAAACCGGGTTTGATTCAGTTGACCGGAGGCAACGGCGCGGTTCTCTGCGTCTGGATAAAGCAACTGGCGGATATCAACATCAAGGTAAGGGCTCAGGAGTTCAGCACAACGATCAATATATTCCCGGAAAACCGGTTCGTGCTGATAGAGGTCCTGAGCCATGGCCACATATTGCGCTCCCTGACCAGGGAAAAGAAAAGCAACAGGACGAGTAAGCGTTTCTTGAGGTCCGCTCAACAGGCGTTGAGGGTCCTGGGTTTCCAGAATCTCGCTAGCCTCAGCACGGTCGCGGCACACGAGCATCTGCCGGTGCTTCATGACTTTACGGCCAAGCTGGAGCGTATACGCGACATCAGCCAGGGAAAGATCAGGAGTGTTCCTGAGATGCTGTGCGAGCCGGGTGGTAGCGGTTTGCAACGCCGAGGGAGTGCGAGCGGAAAAAACCAGGAGCTGCCAGGGTTTCTCATGAGCATGGCCTGTTGGAGTGAGAGCAGGAGCCTCTTCCAGGACCACATGCGCGTTGGTGCCACCCATACCGAAAGAGCTAACGCCAGCGCGGCGTGGATAGGCTCCGGCCTCCCAGGCCACCGATTGGGTATTGACGTAAAAGGGACTATGAACAAAATCAATCTGAGGATTGGGTTTCTGATAATGGAGACTGGGCGGAAGCCAGCGATGCTGCAGGGCCAGGACGGTTTTGATAAAACCAACGATCCCGGAAGCATTATCTGCATGTCCTATATTCGTTTTTACAGAGCCAATAGCGCAAAAACCAGTTTTCTCAGTGTAAGAGGCAAACGCCTGTTTCAGAGCCTCGATCTCTATCGGATCACCCAGAGCGGTACCCGTTCCATGTGCCTCGATGTATGTCACGGTCTCAGGAGAAATCCCGGCCAGTTGCAGGGCACTGGTAATAGCAGCAGTCTGGCCCTGAACACTGGGCGCTGTAAAACCAACTTTCATCGCGCCATCGTTGTTGATAGCTGAACCTTTGATGACGGCATAAATGGTGTCGCGATCCGTGAGCGCGTCTGCAAGACGTTTCAGCACCACCACACCCAGGCCATTGCCAGGAACAGTGCCATGCGCATCAGCATCAAAAGCGCGGCAGTGACCGTCAGGTGAAAGAATGCCACCTTCGTAGTAGAGATAACCACTTTTTAAGGGCAGGTGAACAGACACCCCACCAGCCAGAGCCATCTGGCATTTGCCCTCTAACAAGTCCTGAACAGCTTCGTGAATAGCCACCAGGGAAGAGGAGCAAGCAGTCTGAATAGTCAAACTGGGACCGCGCAAGTCCAGCTTATAGGAGACACGCGTGGTCAGAAAATCATTGGCATTCCCAAGCATAACCTGGTAGCCATCCATCGACTCCATAGGCTGAAGATGAAGTGCAGGATTGACGGATTTGTAACTGCTTGAGCTCATACTTCCATACATACCAATGGAACCCGTGTAGGTATCAGTGCTATATCCCGCGTGCTCCAGAGCCTGCCAGGAGCATTCCAGAAAGAGGCGTTGCTGAGGATCGATCAATTCCGCCTCTCTGGGAGAGTAGCCAAAGAATGCGGCATCGAACAGATCAATGTCATCCATCAGCGAGGCAACCCGCACATAATTGACATCGTTGAACAAGGCAGGGTCTATCCCATCCTTGAGAAGATCTTCAGGCGTAACAAAGACAAGCGATTCGACCCCATTACACAGATTAGCCCAAAATTCATCGATAGTAGAGGCACCGGGGAAGCGACCGGCCATCCCAATCACCGCGATTGCTTCAGATTGGACGGTTAAGGGTTCAGTGTCAACCCTCACATGAGTTGGATTGGGAGAGGTATCCTGTTCGAGAAATTGGACCAGCGTACTGATCGTGGGATACTTGAACAGATCCGTAATGGAGAGCGTGCGCTGCAACGTTTCCTGCAATTTGCTACGGACGCGTACCAGTAGCAATGAATGTCCACCCAGATCAAAGAAATTATCCTGCAACCCGACGTGTTCGATCCCCAGAATGCCTCTCCAGATGTCAACCAGAACTTGCTCCAGGGGGGTGCGAGGCGCAGCAAAATCAGCACCGTGTTCTGTCTGAGTATGATCCAGAGCCAGCAAAGCGCGCAGATCCACTTTCCCGTTCGGCGTGAGAGGCATTGCATCGATCATGACAAAGGCGGCAGGAAGCATGTAACTGGGAAGTGTTCTCTGTAGGAATGCGCGCAGATCCGTGCTAAAAAGCTCCGAGTCCTTCTGTGGTACAATATACGCGACCAGACGCCTGTCCCCAGGCACATCTTCACGCACCAGCACCACGCACTCTTGGATCGCTTGATGCTCTCCCAGGCAAGCCTCGATCTCTCCCAACTCGATACGGAAGCCACGTACCTTGACTTGATTATCCAGACGGCCGAGATATTCAATTGCACCATCGCTGCGGTAGCGATTCTGCCGTCAGGTCTGCCCGTTTCAGATAGCCTCGCGCCAGGCCAATGCCTCCAATAAAGAGTTCAGCGGGCGTACCAATTGGCACCGGTTGCCAGTAGCGGTCGAGGAGATAAATGTGTGTATTGGCGATTGGGCGACCAATTGGCACAGTTGCGTCCTGGTGGTTATCGCGCTCGCACTCCCAGAATGTCACATCTATTGAAGCTTCCGTTGGTCCATACAGGTTGTGCAACCTGACCGCAGGCAGGCGAGCGAAAAACCGCTCTTGCAGCTCCAGGGAGAGAGCCTCGCCACTACAAATAACCTGGCGGAGGCTGCGACACTGGTTGACCGCCCGTTCTTGCAGGAAAACGCTTAACATAGGAGGAACAAAATGCACCGTACTGATCTGTTGCTCCTGAATAATGTGTACCAGGTAGCCGCTATCCTGATGACCGCCAGGGCGCGCTATCACTAATCTGGCTCCTGTGATTAAAGGCCAGAAGAATTCCCATACCGAGACATCAAAACTGAACGGTGTCTTTTGTAAGACTGCATCATCTTTTGTCAGCTTGTACATGTCTTGCATCCACAAAAGCCGATTGCGCATCCCCCGCTGGGTATTCATGGCACCCTTTGGCTTCCCCGTTGAACCGGAAGTATAGATCATATAGGCCAGGTGTTCGTCATGAAGCTGAACACCTGGACAAGAAGGACTTTCCTGAGCCAGTTGTGGCCCGAGCTCATCCAGGCAGAGGCAGGTTACCTGTGGGGCAGTAATCTGCTTAAGCCACTGGCGCTGAGTTAACAACACGTGCGCCTGAGAATCTTCGAGCATAGAGCACAACCGGTCCTGAGGGTATGTCGGGTCCAATGGAACATAGGCCCCACCCGCCTTCAAAATGCCCAGCAGTCCGATCAGCAATCCGAGCGAACGTTCCATACAAATTCCCACGAGCACATCAGGGCCAACGCCCAAATGTTGTAAATAATGAGCCAGCTGATTCGCGTGCTGATTGAGTTCAGCATAAGTAAGCGATGTATCTTCAAAGATCAACGCAGTAGCAGTTGGAGTGCGCTCTACCTGCATTTCAAAGCACTGATGGATCAGGGGTTCCTGATAGTCAATGCGAGTAGCATTCCATTGTGTGAGCAATTGATAGTGCTCGCCAGGGGATAGAAGTGGCAGACTGGCTATCTGCTCGTCAGGATTCGCTACAATACTTTCCAGAATATTCTGCCAATGCGCCATCATCCGCGCGATTGTAGCCGCATCAAACAGATCTGTATTGTATTCCACTGATCCATTCAGACCAGTTTCTCGCTCAACCACTTCCAGGAGCAGATCAAATCTGGCTGCCCCATTCTCAACGGATAAAAGCTTGCTGGTCAGATTGCTCAATTCCAGTGTAAACATCTGTCTGTTTTGTAAAACAAACGCAACCTGGACCAGGGGTGAATAGCTCGAATTACGTTCAACCTGCAAAACATCGATCACTTGCTCAAAAGGAGTATCTTGATGAGCATAAGCATTTAACGTGACTGAGCGAACCCTGGTTAGCAACTCACGGAAACGGAGGGGCTGTGAAAGATCCATACGCAGAGCCAGTGTATTGGCAAAATACCCGATCAGTGATTCAAGAACTCTATTCTCGCGGTTAGCCCTCTGGCTGAGTACTTTCAGTTGTTGCAATAACGACATGGGAAGCAGAAAAGCATAATGAGCGCCATGATCGCTCAGGACTGGCGGGCGCGGACGATCCGTCGGCAACGCCAACAGAGTCGGAGCGCCCTTGAGATGCTCCGTCCACCAGGCCAGTTTGCGCTCCAAAATCTCAGCGCGCAGCCACTGGCGCTGCCAGAAGGCATAATCGACATACTGCACTGGCAGGTTCGGCAGAGGTGAAGCCTCATCCCGCCCAAAAGCAGCATACAGAGCCTCCAATTCACGATAAAAGAGATCCATCGACCAGCCATCCACAAGCATATGATGGAAGGAAGCAAGAAAGATATGTTCCTCTTCCGCCAGGCGCAGGAGGGTAAAACGCACCAGCGGTCCCTGAGCCAGATCGAACGATCGCTGGATCTCCTGGGTCAGACGCTGTTCGACTTCGCGAGGCTGAGTTTCTGGTGAGGAGGTTTCGAGATGAATCAGCGTAAGCTCAAGCTCCAGATGAGGAGTAAGCACCAGAACAGGCGCTCCATCCTGAGTGTGAAAGGTTGAACGCAGGGTTTCATGGCGCTGGATAATCTCTTGTAAACTTCGCTGCAAGATAGGCAGACGCAGTTGACCTTGAAGGTGAAAGGCTCCGCATACAGAGTAGGAGACGCTTCCAGGATTCAACTGGTCCAGAAACCACAAACGCTGCTGCGTAAACGAAAGGAGCAGGGAACCCTGGCGCGCAGCTGGCAGCAGGGGGGGTATCTGTCCGGCGCGGGCTTCCTCCTGATACCTGATAACCTGCTGAGCCAGAGTTGCCACAGTGGGAAAATCAAAGACACTGCGAAGCGGAAGGACTACGGCAAAGTGTTCTTGCACACGCGCCAGCAGACGCATCAGGATCAACGAGTCTCCACCCGATTCAAAGAAGTTAGTATGCCGGCGGATATCTGAACGCTTGAGTGCCTGTTGCCAGAGAAGGAGCAGTTCGCGTTCGACTTCACCAGCCATGCCTGGCTCGTTGATCTGAGGATCATGCGCGGCCTGAGCAAGGAGGAAATCCATACGAGCACAAAGGTCAGCAAAGACACCATCCTCAAATTGTTGTTTGAGCTTGTTGCGCTGAATTTTACCGGTCTCGGTCTTGGGTATGGCCTGTTGCTCCAGGGGAAGAAGGTAGGTCGGATTAATACCCACGGCGCTCACCACGCGGCGGCGAATCTCCTGACATTGTTCCAGGAGAGCTTGTTCCTCTATTATGTGAGTGCAATAGAAGATAGCCAGAGTATCGGTATTGTCTGTGGTTGAACGCACTGCACATGTGCCCGTAAAGGTCACCTCTACGCCAGCGACTTCCTCGACCACCGCCTCGATTTCGTGGCAGTAGTAGTTAAGACCATTGATGATAAGAATGTTTTTGGTCCGCCCGGTAATGGTGAGTCGCCCCTCTCGTAAGAAACCCATGTCACCGGTATCAAACCACCCATCCTCAGTAAATACCTCTTGATTGAGAGCCGAATTTCTATAGTAACCAGGCGTCACTGTGGGACCTTGCACCTGAATGCGTCCACTCTGCCCTTCCTCCAGAATGGTATCGTGATCATCGACCACCCGGACCCAGACATCAGGAATGAGCTCCCCAACATCAACAAAGCGATCATCATCGCTGGTGGTTTCCAGCGAGAAACGACTGGAGAACGTAACACCAGAGGAGGTTTCAGACATGCCCCAGGAGGGGTGAATAGCCGTGGAACGCAGCCCGTAGGAGCCTAACGCTTCAAGAAAGCGGCGCGCGGTTTTCGGGACAATCGCTTCTCCCGCGTTGAGAATATAATGCAACGCAGAGAGATCCCACGACCTCGACGGACCAGATGCCAGCCGTTCATTGAGCAAACTAAAGGCAAAATTGGGGGCCCAGGTACAGGTGGCGTGATAGCGATCCAGGCAATCGAGCCAGAGCAGGGGTTCTTGCAGAATAGTTTGCGGGCTAGCTTGAACTTGCTGACAGCCCAGATAGACATCACGCAAATGAAAAGTCACCAGACCACCTATATGATCCAGCGGCATCCAGTTAAACGTTCTTTCCTGGTTGGTCAGTCCTTCAAGTCGGGTGTAACCTCGCGCCAGGCTAAGCACATTACGATGTGTTAGCGTCACGCCCTTGGGCAGACCAGTGCTCCCCGACGTGAAGAGAATCATAAAAATATCATCTGGCTGGCAGATCTGCCAGCGACGGTCCTCAGATGAGGAGAGAGGATAACGCACACTCTCGACAGTTTCAATGCGCGCGGTCTCCATCCCCAACAGAGGAGCCAGTGTACGCAGAGCAGGGGCCAGACTCGCACTGGCAATCACAAGAGGTCGTTCACACAATTCCCAGGCTTTCTGCAATTTGGTCGTAATCACACCAGGTTGCGCGTAACTGGGGGCAATAGAAATAGGCACAGCTACCAGGCCACCCAGGATACAGGCCCAGAATACAGGCAGATACTGAGCGTTTTCTTCCACCTGGAGCACAACTTTGTCCCCTGGGCGCAAACCCAGTGTACGCAAGCCAGCCAGCATGTATTCGGCCTCTGTACAGAGCGTCGCATATGATTGAGCCATCTCGGTGCCATCTCGGTGCAGATAAATGATGCCTTTTTCTTCCTTTTGATGTGTCGCTCGTGTGAGTGCTTCTTGCAAAGTCGCTGGCTCATGCACATCTTTCTGAAGCGTGCCACCGCAGGCGATAGCAAGATTCTGGTTGATCATATTCTCCTGTCCTCTTTCCGGTTTGCCTCTCTGCGTCTTCTTGCTCAGGAGCACGACCCCACCCCAGGAGTAATAGGGCTGCATTTGTGAGCGCGGAGCGCTCACAAATGCAGCCCTATTACTCCTGGGGTGGGGTCGTGCTCCTGAGCAATGGAAAGCCCTGGATGAACGCTCTTATCTCTTGCAGATACGTCTGGGCAAGGTTCTCGATTGTCGAGCGCTTGAAATATTGCGGACTAAACCGCCAGGTCATCCGAATATGGTCTGGTTCAAGCACCATAAAACAATCCAGGGTTTTCGTGGCTACCCACGTATCAATAAAGGGAAAGTTTTCTGGGGGCATAAGTTGTAATAGTTTCTCTGGTCCAGGTCTTTCAATCTCTGCCTGTCTCCGCAGAGCAAACGTGATCTGCGGGTTATACCGATCGTAAAAACTGACGTATTTTTCCTGACCATCTGACTGGTAGATCATCTCCAATTTCCGCGAAGAATTTAAGAGGAGTTGAGCAAAGATCAGGTTCGGATCAGAAAGAGGAGAGATGCGAGGTTCATCTTTCAAGATTAAAACATCCAGTACCCCGATAGCAAAGCAACCTAAAGTGCGCGAGACATCTATATCCTCAAAGACCTGGTCTCGACCATGGACTACGTTACATAGTGCCAACGATGAGACTCCAGCCCACGGCGCAACTGCTCGCACCAATGCCGTTTGCAAAAGATCTGAGAGCCGCACGTTCCACACTTTTCCCGCTTGCTCAAGCAAAGCTGCTGTCTCCTGCTGGTCTAGAGAAACCTGGATTCTAGCAGAAGGCTCCTCGTCACTTTTCTCATCAGGATAATCCAGTGGCAACGTTATCAACTCAGGTAGGGGCCAGGAGCGGTTATACGCAGTTAAGCTTTCAAGATGTTTTTTCCACTTCTCTGAAGACAGGCACGCTTCGATGCGCTCAGCCCAGGTTTTAATAGAGGTGCATTTGGGGGGGAGAAGCGGCTCCTCGCCTCTTTGAAGCTGCGTCAGCACATCCAACGAATCCTCTCCAAGGATTTGCAATGACATCCCATCGCCCGCGATATGGTTGAGGATGAGAAAGAGCAGCCCGGACTCTTCTTTTCTTTGTTTAAAGTAGACATATTTTACGACGGGTCCATGCTTGAGACCAGACGCATGGAGTTGCTGCATCGGGCGGAGCAATATATTGTATCCACTTGCCATCTCGTTTCTCCAGACGCAGGCGTAAGCCATCGTGGTAGAGCAACAGAGCATTAACACCTTGCTCTAGAACCTCTCGACTGAGATCTTCCCGCACTGCGAAAACCTGCCAGGTTACATACTCATCGGCCGAGGGAAATTTGTGCTCGATGTATTCAGGATACTCGTAGTCGTTCCACGATCGGTCCAGGTAGAGGATCTGGATATCAGACATGGGTACTGGACCAGTGACGACTTCCTGCTCGGCTTTACTCATAAACAAAACCTCCTGTGTATGGTGCGGTAGCGCTCCCTTAACTGGTGGACAGAGAAAACATTCCTGAATATCCGCCCTAGCAGGGTATGCTTTTCCCTGACATATATACATTAATTCATTCAATATGCAATAGAGGGCCGATTTATCGTGTCCTGTCCCGATTTATCGTGGACCTCCGCCCTTGTGCGCATCTCGCCATGGCTCACCATTTCAGGCAGTGGCGAGATTTCAGGTATCGAAAAGGTCCACGATAAATCGGGACAGGACACGATAAATCGGCCCTCTATTGCATTTACGGTAGATCATGAATGTTTTTCTCCTCCACCAGTTTAGGGAGCACTACCTCTTGTGCGTTGCTCAACTGTTTACTGTTCACTCTCCTGAAATTTAAGACTCCTTTATTGATAGCAACTCGGATGATTCTCCACTTGTACCCCAGAGTTGCCGCATTTCTTCACTTGTAGCCAGGAGATGCTCTAGCGTTCCCTGGGCCTCGATCCGTCCATCTTTCAAAACAACAATATGGCCCGCGCGTTGTAAAACAGTCGAGCGATGAGAAACGACCAGGCAGGTACGCGTTGGTAAAGCAAACAAGCGCTGATAGAGTTCATGTTCTGTTTCGACATCCAGGGCGCTCGAAAGGTCATCGATAACCAGTAATTGACTGGCGCGGATCAGCATACGCGCCGCAGCGCTCCGTTGAACCTGTCCACCCGAAAGTTTACTGCCACGGGGTCCTACGACTGTTTCCAGGCCATTCTGGAGTTGCAAAAGATCCAGTTGCATCATCGAGGTAGAGATAGCCTGTGCCAACGCTTCCTGGTTCTCAGGTAAACCCATGAGAATATTTTCCTGCAAGGTATCACTGAAAAGTTTCGGAGCCTGAGGCGTATAGGCACTGCGTGGTGGGATAAAAAAGGCCGCAGGATTATCTACGTGCGTGCCATTCCAGCAAATCTCGCCAGCCTGGCCGGGCAAGAGACCAAGCAACGCCCGCAAGAGCGTAGTCTTGCCTGAACCGATCCGCCCGGTGATCACAGTGAAAG
>WNFN01093754.1_pt1 | contig 14685 bp, 13 predicted proteins | sample 5400161 | NCBI WGS metagenome assembly WNFN01 (sample SAMN13153353, study PRJNA577476) | soil metagenome | isolation source: 80 cm saprolite on Douglas fir-dominated hillslope | place: USA:California | collected 2013-09-17
TAACTCTCCTCCAGACAAGCGAGCTCACGCCGGCTCCATATCCGCAGGTCTCCGAGCAAGAGTTGAGTGTGTTTCAGCGCGTCATCATGCACCCGATGCTGGCCGTCTATCACGTCGACACGTTCCCGGTCTTTTCGGACGAATATGAAGGCTCGCGTCGGAGTGCCTCCCAGCAGCGAGCAAAATACGCCAAGGCGCGGGATTGGCAGGAGGTCTTTCTGGCGATGCTCCAGGATGCCTATCAAAAGAAATTCGTCACGGAGACTTCGGGCGAGCAACTGGACCGGGTGCTCGAAGACTGGGAAGCAAGAAACGATTTCGAACAATTGCTGCGAAATTTTTGCATGCTGCGGCAGCGTCGGACTCCTGACTGCTATTCTGCGCTCACGGTAGCGTACGGTGTCATGTGCAAGGAGTTCTGTGACGCACTTGCCCAAACCTTCATGGACATCCCGTGGGCGATGCCGGACGCATACCCGGACCTGCCCATTCTTGGGCCGGCACCGTCGCCTTCACCAACCAACCGGCGCCTGAGAGCGGAACTGATTGAACGCGATGGTCGGAGTAGCAAGGGATTCTTTGTGGAATCCTTGCCTGGCCGAACCGGATTCCTCATGAATATCCCCATTGCCTGGGTGTGGAAGGACGCTCCCCCGCCAAATGTTCCATCGAACGATGGTTCAAATGAAAGCTGGGTGCCAACCGAGGACCTGATAAATGCTTTTCTATTCCGGGCGACGCGGGTTGCCCGCGAAGAACGTGCCGGGCCGCACGTCGAGGCATTTGAAGGAAGTCTACTCGACGGCGTCGATGTGAAGAGCACATTGCGTAGCGCCGCCAGGGGTGAAGATCAGATATTCGTAAGAGCTGACAGGCGACGGCAGATTCGATTCCTATCTTCGGATGAAGAAACGGAGGGCTTTCCCGTCGTCTGGATCTTTCGTCTGATGAAGAGCGCGGAATTGGAATGGAAGCTCTCCGTCGATGATTTGATGAAGCTCTTTTCTGTGTCTGAACAATGGGCCGCGGCCGGTTTGCCAACGCGCGGGTGCATGGTCACTTCGGTGGCTGCCGTCACCGATTCGCATGAGGACAAGGATCTCAGCACGCCGAACTACCCGGTCACTACGGAGACTATTATCGGCAAACTGAGTTTCTGGCCGCAGTGCTGCGAACGACGGACGGCTGAATGGGCAGTTGAGACGAAGCTGATGAGGAATCCGGTGTCGCGTTCCGGGACATTTGAGAGTCTCTGCGAATTCTATCGCGAGCGGTATGGTCTCGAGATGGGAGAATCGTCGTGGGACATTGCGTTGATTCGGATGGCGATCCCATTCGCGAACAAGGCGATCACTGTCGTGGCGCCTGATGGGTATGTGCTTCCTCGCATTGTCCATCAGGAGGCGGCGGCGGCGCGCGTTGTCCTTCCGGTGTTGCGGCGAGAGTTTGATGAAGAGGCCCAGATTGATGTCCCCGTGTATCCGGAACATGTCAAGCGCTACTTCAATGAACGGATGAATGCCTATCGCGGTCTGATACCGGCGAAGTGGCACTAGGCATGCGCGGTGGCTGCTTCATGGTGAACCGAGGTGAATTCTATGCAGGATGTACCCGGCGTGATGGAAGAAGGAACAGGCTTCCGAGGTGAAACGGCCGCGGATCTAGTTTATGACGACGATCCAATTGAGGGCATCCTGTACGGGCGTGCACCGGAGCCGGCGACGCAAGCCAGTATTTTCGCGCCGGCACGCAGGTTCCTGGCGGAGCTAAAGAGCGGGGAGAATGCGACTGACTTGAATGCCGTCTTGAGCAAGTGTCGCCGATTCCTTGATGATGAAAATCCGCTGACGCCTGAGCTATTCTCCACGTTATTCGAAATCGTCAGGCTAGCAGCGGGATCGGAAACTTTGCCAGAGACAGCGGAAATCGGAGAGGCAAAAGAGGTGTTGGTCAGCCTCTATCGCGCGGCCGGAATGCATCGTCCGGAGATCACGAAGCTGGCGCACCTCCGCGCTGAACAACTCGCACTGGGAGGTGATAGTGAAGGCGCCGAGAAAATCTATTCCATGGTGCGAGATTTCGAGTGAACCAGTTTCAATAATGAGCGACGTTCGGGGCGAAGTCCTCTGCATTGACGCTGCTTCCGAGTTCGTGGCTCGCATGGGGTTCCTTATTGCTTGATGAGGTCTGCGAACAGGCTCCGCGGAAAAAAACGGCAGTGGAAGGGCTTAGTGAAAGACGAAAGAATAATGGCTCAACAATCATGGAACAGCTAGATGACTGAGAAAATGACGGACCAGGAGGCCGTGGTGCGCGCGGCCCGTGAAAATATTTGGCGTCGGGTCGAGTGGCTGATGAACCAGCCTGACGGGCTCCTTCATGAACAGCGATCGGGGCTGCACAGAATCCTGGTTATCAAAGAGGGCACTGAGATTCGTCTGCATTTCGCGAATCCCTCCATCCACGTGGGATCGCAGGGAATGAGTGGACGTATGTCCGAGCTGGACCTGAAAGATCCACTGTTCCCATTTGTCCCTTATACCCAGGGCATGATGTTAACTCTGCTATGGAGAGATACACCTCAGCGGGTGTATACGATAGGGTTTGGAGCAGGACGCTTGCCATCGATTCTGCACGCACACCTGCCCGACCTGGTTCTGGAAAGCACGGAGCTCGATGAAGACGTGTTGCCAATTGCACAGAAGTATTTCGGCTACATACCCGATGACCGACAGAAAGTAGTGATCCAGGACGGTCGAGAGTACCTAGCCACCCGGTCGCGCGACACACAGTACGATTTCATCCATGTCGATGCATTCAGGGGATTTGGCCATACCCCGTTTGCCCTGGGCACGACGGAATTCTACGATTTGTGCAAGAGGCACTTGGTGGAAGGTGGAGTCGTATGCGCGAATATGGTGGAATCGGATCCACTCTTCGGGGCGAGAATCAACACAATGTTCTCGTCATTTCAGAACGCGTATTTATTGATCCATGAGGACGCGACAGTATTCTTCGGGACAGATGCACCCAGACTTGATTGCGAGGAGTTCGTCGCGCGTGCCGAGGCCATTCAATCTCGCTACCTGTTCGCCTTCCCGTTCGAGAAACTGGCTGCGAAACTCAAACACGTCGACGAGTGTCAAACATACCTACAACCCTTTGGGCGCGGCGACGCCTTGCTCACGGACAATAACCCTCCTGCCGAACTAAGCGCCATTCCCAAAGCGGACCCCATCTTTTACCATGTCGGCCGGAATGAGATGTGTCCTTGCGGCTCCATGAAGAAGTTCAAGAAGTGCCATGGACGTTAGTGGGTCGTCTCACCGAGGGCGAGAGATTCTATCAGTCGCCGCATTCATCTTGGCTCAAAATGGGAGTAGCGGCGGCGGAAACGCGGGTGTCATCCTGCTTTTTCCATGTGAAGGGAACGCCGTGGGCCGGCGCCCTAGTGCTCGCCGAGTTTGGACCTTTGTTTTTCTCTCTTAAGAACCTTTCTTACAATAATATCCCGCTGAAGGGGAGACAAATGAGCTATGAAAAGCCTGCCGTCACAATGATCTGTTTCGTGAATGACGCAACGGGCGGCGAGATCATGCACTTCCACTTCGAACGCTTTGCCACTCAGATCGTGGGCGCGAAGTCTGGCACTCTTTGGCCGGCGTAAGTGGGAGTAAATCCTGTCAACCGAAAGACACCCTTCTTGGCCTTCTTGCATGCCGCTCGTGCCGAGGATTTCCGGGTTTGCGACAACAATCTTCAAACCTTCGCAATCCATAACGAAGAGCCGAAGACTCAAGCCTATCTGAGGGGCGGCTAATCCAACCCCATCCGACGAATACATAGTCTCAAACATATCCTCGGTTAACTTTTCCAATGATTTGTCAAAAGCGGTAATCGGATCGCCCTTCGCGCGAAGGACCGCCGCCGGATACTTTACAATCCTTAAGATTGACATACTTCGTTGTTCCTTCTTAAGTAAACTGTTGTAAACAACCGATGCGCGACAATTCCGGAAGGCCGAACGATACGATGCTCCATAGCCGGCACACCTTAGCTTGTTCAAAGGTGTCATCTCGGCTCATGGCAAGCTTCCTGAGACTTATTGTGTGATCAAAAGGCTGCCGCAGATTCTCTGAAAGACCTTCAGGCAAACCTAGCGTAGCGGATTTTAGCACTCCAGAAATCATAGATGATAGATCCGCTGAAGCCTCGTCCGACAGCAGAGGGGACGCGCCTCAAGCACCTAAATGTTGGAAGAGACCGAGCATTCCTGTTGTGGGCTTTAAGAAGAGGTTGCGAAGAGTGTCCAGTGTGGGGAGCCATTATTGCAAATAGCGCTCACAGCCATTCGTTCCTAAGCGATTTCACTCACTCTTCCTCTCTCCCGGTTTGCCTTGTGAATCAGCGCGGGCGTTCGGCGTCTCGGAAATTCGGAAATAAGGGCCATGACGACGAACTGCAATCCGATCAACGCGCCGGCAGACGAGCCAACGATGACGTAGAAGCTGTTCCAGTCGGCGAGTTCTGACACGTGGACAGATTAACCTCTCGTGTGCTGTGTGCCAGCGAAGCACGCGGTCCACAATTTGCGACCAGTGCACTGCGAGCAACAGCGCGTCCGCTTTGACCGCGGCCTCACTCGGCGTGGCGGCGCTTGCTTTGCCTTTCGCATCTCGCGCGAGCTGCTTCAGCTTTTCCTTGCTGCGCGCATAGGTGAATATGACCTCATGCCCGGCGCGCGCGAAAATCGTTCCGAGCTTTGCGCCCATCAACCCGGAACCCAGAATGCCAACTCGCATGCTGCTCCTTTATCTCGGTACGCCTTGAATCCGTAGAGTAAATCCATCCAGATCGAACTTCCAGCTCACGACTTGTGCACGGGACATTCTCTAGCGGTCAACAGTCGCCATCTGCTTCTCGGTGTAACGCGGTCCGGCCACATTCTCGGGCGAAAGCGCCGCGTCGAGCAGAGACATCTCATCACCGCTGAGCGCCACGGCCGCCGCGCCGGCGTTATCCTCGAGGTGAGTCCGTCGCGTGGTGCCGGGGATCGGGACGATGTCCGGGCCCTTGTGCAGGCGGTAGTCGCTCTCGGGATACTCCTCGGCGCGCTTCACTGACCCCGTGAGGAAGCCGCGGCCGAGCGGCGCGAATCCCACGAGTCCGATCCCCAGCTCGCGCAGCAGCGGAATGATCCGCGGCTCGAGGTTGCGCTCCCACAGAGAGTACTCACTTTGGAGCGCGGCGATTGGGTGCACCGCGTGAGCGCGGCGAATCGTCTGCTCGCCGGCTTCGGAGAGACCGAGGAATCGGACCTTCCCCTGATTAACCAAATCCGACATAACCCCGACGACGTCCTCGATCGGCACAGCAGGGTCCACGCGATGCTGGTAGAGGAGGTCGATGCGGTCAGTAGCGAGGCGGCGCAGCGAGCCCTCGACGGCTTTGCGAATATGCTCTGGCTGGCTGTTCAGGCCGGCCATCGCGCCGCCCTCGATGTTGAACCCGAACTTCGTCGCGATGATCACGCGATCGCGCTGACCCTCGAGCGCTCGGGCGAGCAGTTCCTCGTTGGCGTAAGGTCCGTAGACCTCGGCCGTGTCAAAGAACGTCACGCCCAGCTCAATAGCTCGGTGGATGGTTGCGATGGACTCGCGCTCGTCGCGCTCCTCGGCGGTGCCGTAAGCAAAGCTCATCCCCATGCAGCCCAACCCGAGAGCCGACACTTCCAAGTTTCCAAGTTTGCGCTTCTGCATTGTCTCTCCTCCTTAAAGGCAAATCAGCCACAGAGACGCAGAGTCACAGAGGATGATTCTAAGAGGCGGCAAACACACCCGTTCTTCCTCCTGCATTCTCCGTGTCTCTGTGCCTCTGTGGCGAGTCCAATGCCGACCTGTGTGCGAAAACAAAGCCTTTCGCGCCCATTAGGTTTGCAATTGCTTGAGAAAGCCTCGCACTCAAATCGAAATGTTTTCACGTCCGTGCCTGAGCGTCTGGCTCATCCAGATCAATTCACCGAGAAACTTATCCATGCGCTCCACGTGCGTGGCCTCGTCCAGCAATTTGCCATTTTCATCAAAGAGTTTTTGCGCGTGTGAGAAGTTACCGTCCCAGAAGATCGTGACGAGCCCAAGCTCGCGCAGCACCGGCAGCAGATTCTCGATCACGCGCACCCCACCAAAGCCACCCGCGGACACTCCGCAAAGGCCCACCGCTTTGTGGATATATTCCTTTAGATTGGAATCGAGTACATGCTTGAGCATTCCCGGGTAGCCGTGGTTGTATTCTGGCGTCACGATCACGATGCCGTCAGCGCGCGCAATGGTCGCCGAAAACTTCGCGTCCTTAATCTGCTCGCCGGCGTCATCGACGGCAAGGTTCAAATCGCGCAGGTCGATCAATTCAGTTTCGACACCTGCGCGCTTTTGAACCTCACCAAAGACGAATTTCGCCACGCTTTCGCTGGCGCGGCCCTTCCGTACAGTGCCCAGGATTACGGGAATAAAAAGGGGTCTTGTGTCCATTCAGTCGTTCCTGGCCGTTTGGCTCTTCGATTCGACCAACTCAATGCCGTGCCGGTTCAGTGTTTGGAGCGACCGAGCTTATATCACCTCCGCCCGGGCTTCAATAGTTCCTGGTGAGGCCAACATTTGCATTGCGGAAGTCCCGCCGTAAGCTTGGCAGAAGCCGCGCTTCGGCATCGATCGGCGCAAAGTGTTTCGGTAGAGACTGGAGGTGTTGTAGTATCCCGCCGCGGTTATCTACGCTGCAAGATTATTTTGAATCCAACTCGAGAAAGTGAGTCTAGATTTATGACCGATTGGACACGTAGAGCGAGCCGAGGCTTGGTTCGCAACCTTACTTTTCTGTTGATGGCGCTCACGGCGGTCTCGCTCAACACCGCCGCGCAACCAGCGCCGCCAAAAGCTCAGGCCTACTTCACTGAGCCCGCGATTTCTCCCGACGGCTCAGAGATCGCGTTCGTGTCCGGCGGTGATATTTGGACCGCACCGGCAGACGGAGGCGAAGCTCGCCTGCTGGTGTCGCCGGCAAATGAATCGCGGCCGCTCTATTCGCCTGACGGCCGGCGGCTGGCTTTTATTTCGACGCGCACGGGCAATGGCGACATCTATGTGCTCACTTTGGATACCGGTGATCTGAAGCGATTGACTTTCGATGACAGCAACGATCAGCTCGACGCGTGGTCGGCGGACGGCAGCTGGATCTATTTCACTTCAAGCAGCCGCGACATCTCCGGGATGAACGACATTTTTCGCGTCCGTGTCGACGGCGGCACTCCGATGCAGGTCACCGCCGACGCTTACACCAACGAATACTTCAGCGCGCCGTCGCCAGACGGCAGTGCGATCGCTTTCACCGGTCACGGCTTTGGCTTCTCGCAATGGTGGCGCAAAGGTCACAGCCATATTGACGAGAGCGAAGTGTGGCTGATGCACTTTGGAGCAAAGCCGGCTTACGAACAGATCAGCGAAGGCGGTGCGAAGGAACTGTGGCCGATGTGGAGCAAAGACGGCCGCCGTGTCTACTACGTTTCCGATCGCAGCGGCGCACAGAATATCTGGGTGCGCGAATTGGGCGGCAAGACGCGGCAGGTAACAAGCTTTACGGATGGCCGGGTGCTGTGGCCCAGTATCGCTTATGACGGGCGCACAATTGTCTTTGAACGCAATTTTCAGATTTGGAAACTGAACACTGAGACTGGCCGGGCTGACGCCATCAGCGTTACGCGACGTGGCGCGTCCGCTGGCCCGGCCGTCGAACATCTGCGTTTGACAGATCAGATTTCGGAAATTGCCCTGGCTCCCGATGGCAAGAAGATCGCTTTCATCGTGCGTGGCGAAATCTTCGCGGCTTCCGCAACCGAGGGTGGCGATGCCGCGCGCGTGACAAACTCGACTGCGGCGGAATCTCAGGTGGCCTGGTCAGCCGACAGCCGTAAACTCGTTTACCTATCGGACCGCGACGGCCCGACGCATCTTTTCCTCTACGATTTTGCCACGAACAGCGAAACGCAATTGACGCGCGAGACTGCGAGTGACGACACGCCGCGCTTTTCGCCGGACGGCAAGATGATTGCGTTCGAGCGCGCCGGCGAAGAGATTCGCGTCCTCGATCTTGATTCAAAAAAGGACCGCAGCGTGGCCAGGGCGCACCTGGAGCGGCCGCCGCTCAGCTCTGACCGGCCGTTCGCGTGGTCGCCCGACAGCAAATGGATTGCCTACCTGCCGGTCGGTGACAAGTTGTTCAAGAACGTCTTTGTCGTGGCGGTTAACGGCGGCCAAAGCCATGCGATCAGTTTCCTGGCGAACGTCGGCAGCAATACCGTTTCGTGGAGTCCGGACGGAACGTTTTTACTGTTCGACACCGGGCAGCGCACTGAAACCACGCAGCTTGCCCGCGTTGATTTGATTCCGCGGACGCCAAAATTCCGCGAGGATCAGTTCCGCGATCTCTTCAAAGAAGAAACGCCGAAGACCCCTTTGCGGCAGCAGCAGACATCTGAGCCGCCGGCGCGACCGGCACCCGCGCCTACCGCCACTTCAGCCGCCGAGGCAAAGGCGAAAACAACGCCGAAGCCCGTCGAGATCGTCTTTGATCAGATTCGACAGCGACTCAGTCTGCTACCCGTCGGAATTGACGTGAGATATCAAACGATCAGTCCGGATGGAAAGTGGGTGCTGATGATCGCCGCGGTGGCGAACCAGTTGAACCTCTACGTTTACCCGCTCGACGAGCTATCAAAGGATCCTTTCGTCGCCCGGCAGTTGACCTCTACGGCTGGGGGCAAGCGCGATGCGCAGTTTTCACCGGACAGCAAAGACGTCTATTACCTCGAGCAGGGTCATATCAACATCATCCCGCTTGAGAATCGTCAGACGCGGCCGCTCGCCGTCACGGCAGAGATGGACGTGGACTTTGCGCGCGAAAAGCTGGAGGTGTTTCAGCAGGCATGGACTTACATTCGCGACAACTTTTTCGATCCGGATTTTCACGGCGTGAATTGGGAAGCCGTGCGTGGCGAGTACGCCCCTTTGGCGGCCGGAGCGCGCACGCCGGATGAATTGCGCCGGATTATTTCAGAGATGCTCGGAGAGCTGAACGCTTCGCATTCCGGCATTAGTGCGCCGCTGAGCAGCGCGCAACCGAGATCAAGCCTGGCGATTACTTGCTCGCCGTTGACGGCAAGTCGATTGGCGCGCGCGCAAATCTTGATGAACTGCTCGCTTATAAAATCAATCGTCGGGTCGCGCTCACCGTCGCTTCGTCCGCCGATGGCGCGCAAAAGCGAGAAGTGGTGGTGCGTCCGGTCAACGGGGCAACTGAGCGAGCCCTGCTTTACCGGCGCTGGGTTGAGGACAATCGCGCCCTGGTCGCGCGCCTCAGCAACGGCCGGCTTGGTTACGTGCACATGGCCGACATGGGTACAGGCGCCTTGACGCAACTTTACCTGGATCTGGACGCCGAGAATCAAAAACGCGATGGCGTCGTCGTTGACGTGCGCAACAATAACGGCGGCTTTGTAAACGTCTACGCGATCGACGTGCTGGCCCGGCGTAGTTACTTCACGATGACGCCGCGCGGGTTCTCGACTTCACCTTCACGCACAGTGTTGGGACAACGCGCGCTGGAGTTGCCGACGATTCTGGTGACGAATCGCCACACGCTCTCTGACGGTGAGGACTTCACCGAGGGTTATCGCTCATCGCATCTCGGCAAAGTCGTGGGCGAGCCGACCGCGGGCTGGATTATCTACACCTCTGGCGTGCAGTTGATCGACGGTTCGAACTTGCGTCTGCCCTACGACCGGATCACCGCGAACGACGGTACGGTGATGGAGATGCATCCGCGACCGGTGGATCTTTCAGTCGACAGGCCCGTCGGTGAAAGCTATCTGGGGCGCGACAGTCATCTCGAAGCGGCGGTGAAGGAGTTACTGAAACAACTTGGTAGCCGCTCGAAATAGAAAGGTGTGCTGGAGAGAAAGTCCGATTCCTGAGTTGTATTGGATCTGGAACTAGATCGGGCTTTTTGGGTAGTGTCTTGGTTTCGTTTCATGTGTTTCCGCAGATTGCAGAAGAACGATCCACGAAACCACACGAAACCGCACTAACCAGGCCACTTCGTTTGACTTCGTGGATCGTTTTCCATGAGTGGCCGATCTCTCAATATCAGGAAAACAAGACACTACCGGCCTTTAACCAGTCTGCCGATCACCGCTAAGGCTCCGAGATGATAAGCATTGTGATCGGCGACCAGGAGTGCCTCTCGCAAAATCGTTTGACCGCTGCCGTGCGGAATCTTTGCAAAGAGATCGGTTGCCGGGTCTGCGACCACTTCTTCCAGCTGTTTTAGATCGTGGCGGATCTTTTCGACGGTTTGCTTCCAAAGCTCTTCGTTACCCAGTTCGTCAGGCTCCGGCCAGTAGCCCTTCGGCCATTTCGGCGAAACGTGCTTCGCGTCGCGGCAGAACTCCAGAATGTCCCACTGCGCGATCCCTATGTGCTCAAGCACCTGCCACGCGGTGTAAGGCAAGCCCTCGACCTTCTGCCCACACGCTCTTGCCGGAAAGGAGGTAACGAAATCGTCGAACGACATGTGCGCATTGGCGCCGCGCAAGAGGGAAAGCAAATGATCGCGGAGTGACTGGTCGTTGTTCTTCATTTCTTGAATGCCCTCTCCCTCAGGGAGAGAGTTGCGACGCACCTCACGGAGTCAGTACCGGCAGCGGACCGGGGTCCCCGCGCGGGCACGCCGCGTGGGGTGGTGGATGCGACCGGGTCTCAATTCACGGTACGGTCGAGGTCGCTAACCCATGACCCAGTCGCTCCGCTTCCGGTACTGACGTCATCCTCAAACTGATGTACTTCGCAGAATCACGGCCGCTTGCGGCTAATCCGGTAGGTGTCATACCGACAAACGGCTGAGAAGTCGCAAAACTTGCAAGTCGTTTTCCCCAGCGACGGCTTCACTTTGAAGTCGCCCGCCCGCATGCCATCGATGAACTGCCAGACGCGCTTGCCCACTTCGCCGCGGATCCGATTCCATTCGATGTCGTCCAGCCTGGTCTTCGGGCTGGTCACATACGTGCAGTCAGCGAGCGTCGATCGATACAAGCCCTGATTGAGGCGACCTCCCGTGCCGCGCAGACGGTAATATCCGCCACCGGCCAGCGTGAATCCCGGCAGAAACAACTGCTCGAGAGCGGCGAGATAGATTGGTATTTGGACTTGCCGTCCACTTTCGATGTCGTCCAGCTTCGCTCCGTATGACAGCTTGTAGTCGTACGCCACCGCCACGTGTTCTTCCTCGCTCGTGTCGACGCGATCGATTTGCCCCTGCACCAACGCAGTCTCCGCCGCACCGGCGCCGCCACGTTCCAGTTTAAGATAATCCGGCAAGGACGCCGCGTCAGCCGCCTGCGAAGCTCGGCCGAAGGCCAGTTCAAAGTACGCCGGACGAACGCCGTGCCTGGCGGCGCGCTCCTGCAAACGCAGCTCGTAAAGCAGAACCTGATCGAGAATCAGTTTGCGAATCTCGCGATCAATTTCCCAAATGCGCGGGTTAAGCGGCGGCACCAGACGTTCGTGCTCATCGAAGACCTGATCGGCAGTCTGAGCCAGTTCGCGTCGCAGGTCGCGCGCGTCGCGTGACGGCAAGTAGTCCCGGCGATGCTTTTCAAAGAATCGTCTTAGGATGTCGTGCAACAATTTGCCTGCGTCGAGCGCGGTTAGATCAAGCGCGGCTTCGCTGCGCGGCTCAAGCCGCAGCACGCGGTTGGCGAAGAATCGATACGCACAGTTGCCGTAGACACTCAACCCGCTGGCGCTGTGCACGTAATCGCTTCCGAAGTGGCGCGAGAGCATGGCGCGCAAGTCCGCGTTGGTAATCTCGCCATCAAACGGACCAAACCAGGCGCCGTTTCTCGCGCGTTCGACATCGACGCGCCGCGATGCGGACGCCGAGAAAATTCCCTGCGCTCGCGCGTGCGCATGCAGTTGTTCTACTTCTTTTCTCGGCGAGAGGTGCTCGCCCGAAGCCTGATGCTTGTGCCGCTCGTCCTGCCGGATCACGGCCACTGCAAGTTCCGCGGCTGTCGATGCCCGCATCACATCATGTGTGTCCACGTCGCCGCGAAATTGCCTGGTTGCAATTTTCGCGGGAGCGATAGCACGACCCAATTCTTCGAGATAGTAAGACGCAACTGATTCGTTGCCATCGCTGAGCGCCAAAGGTCTGGTCAGGTAAAGCCGATCGGTCGCGCGACACGCGGCCTGGTAGAAATAGTGTTCCTCTTTCAGCAGCGTGTCGGTTGAAATGTCTTCGAGCACCACGCCATATTTCTTCAGACGTTCGCGCTCTTCATGCGGATAAAGCCAGTCGCGCGAGGCGCGCAGGGGGAAGCCGCCTTCAACCATTCCGGCGATGAAGACAGCGCGAAATCGCAAACCGCGCACATCGGTCGCTTCCAGAACGCGCAAGCCGTCACGATTCGCCGCGCCCACTGCGAGCACCTGCGAACGCAGCCCTCCCTGACCGCCCCACCCAAGCCGGGCTGCCCGGCTGGGGACCCCCGAGTCGGGCTTCTGACACGATCTCTCCGGCGTATTTGAAACTGCGAACTGCGGCCGCGATGGCGCGACGCACAGTCTCCAGTCCGCGAATGTCGAGTGCGGCCCGCGGCAGGTCGGGCGAGATCGCGGTTCTCCGAAAAGGCTTGCGGACTTGATTTGCAAAATCGAGTCGATCGAGCAACGACGCAATCGCAACGCGCAACTCTTCAGTCTCGCCCTCTTCCGGCAGTTCGGTGATCAAGCGTTGCAGGTGTCGCAGCACCATCGCCGTCCAGGCGATCGCCGCCGGATGCACCGGCACCGGCTTTTTTCGCTTCTCGATCACCGGGGCTTCGTCGGGCGGCGGCTCGGCGTCTGGCGACGCGCTGTCTTCTTCCTCGCCGTGCTTGCCTGCGATCAATTCGCGCGCGGCCTCGGCCGACGGCAGAGCCTCGAGCAGGCGCTGCGCTCGCGCCACCCAGGCATCGACGCGCAGCTCGCTGCCGACATAGGCAATTACATTTTCAAGAATATCCGGCGACCAGTGCCCGATGCCGAGCGCGTTTCGCAGGTTCGACACAGTCGAGCCTTTGCTGACGCCGTCCGCCAGCATGGGCGCGTGCTTCTTATCGAAATCCTCGGTCAGCGCCGTTAGGTCTTCGGGTGAAATGCGAAAGTAATCAGTCTTCAACAGATGAGCGATGTCGCCGGCTTTTGGATTGCGAAAGTCTGCGCGTGCGCGCAGGATCGTATCGGCGTAGGCCGAGCGTTCACGCACCACCAGTGCGATGTCCTGGAGCTGATAGCCTTCGTTAAGCACAAGCGACTTGATCTCTTTAGCAATCGATCGAATTTCGGTTTCCCGATCGCCGCATTCGAGGAGTTGGATGTTTTGTAGGGGCAGACCTGTGTGTCTGCCCTCGGGGCGCACACGCAGGTGCGCCCCTACATCTGAATTGAACAATCGCTCACGCAGCGAAGTCAGATATCCCTGCACCGTCGCGGTCTCATCATTAATCTTGGTCTCGAAGGTAGCGACCGATTCGAGATGTTCAATCGTTGACTGGAACGGTTGAAAGATTTCTTCGTTGCGCCGGTCGTGATTCAGATTGACGATGACGTTGGGAATGGCCGGAATCAGGCGGCGCAGGATCTCTCCCTGCACCGGCGTGAAATCAAAGAAGCCATCCAGCACCAGGAGTTCTGCCTGCTCCAGCCAGGGCAGGGAAACACTGTGCCCGGCAACTTCGCCGCTCAAAATTTGGAGCGCGCGCAATTGATCCGCGTCCTCGTCAGTCAAGCCGAAACGATCCAGCGCTGCAACGTACGCTGAATAGATGAGCGCCACCTCGCGATCGAAATCGATTTGCGAGCGAGGTGAGGTTGATCCTTGCGAAACTCCTCAGGCGTCTTGCCCGCGCGTTGCAGTTCGCCAATCAACGTCGCCACTGTGTTGACACAGCCATCGCGATTAGCGAGCGGCCTGATCGCCTTCAGCTTTCCCGCCGCGCTGAGTTGTTTGATGATTTGCGAGATTAGACTACGGCGCAAGGGAAGCTCTTCGCGATCGATGGCCACCCGCGGAGCGAGGGGCGCTTCGGTTGGTGTCAGAAGCCCGCGCGTAAGCAAGGGCTCCGTGGCGTGCCAGGCTTCTGATACGATCGCGCCCGAGAGAACGCGCCTGACCAAACCTCTGAACAGATAAACCGGAAACTCGCCCCACAAGCCTTGGGCTTGCTTCCCATCGAGCAATTTTTCCGTAACCAGATCGAGCAGCGGATGCGAGGCCGCGATGTAGAGTAGTCGGCCTGCCTGGCCACTGGCGACATATTCCGCGCATCGCCGAAGCAATCGCTCGCGATTCGTTCCCAGAACCGGCCCTAACCAGATTTCTTTTGCCAAGGTGATTTATCCGCGGATCGCAGATTCGCCCACGTTCGGGGCTGTTTGAATCATCCTTGCCCAGTGGCACTCTTGGAATTCAGCAGCGGCATCGAATCGTCTTCAGGAGTTTCTGTTCCGTCGTGCACCAGCTCCGGAAACAATCCACCTTCCGGTTGTGTGCCGTCTTCCGCGAAGTCGTCCACATTCATCGCGGCAGCAATCACGC
>WNFN01256516.1_pt2 | contig 14683 bp, 13 predicted proteins | sample 5400161 | NCBI WGS metagenome assembly WNFN01 (sample SAMN13153353, study PRJNA577476) | soil metagenome | isolation source: 80 cm saprolite on Douglas fir-dominated hillslope | place: USA:California | collected 2013-09-17
CCTCCCGCCGCAGCACCGGCAGGCGCGCGCGCAGCCTCTCGATGGGCAGCCGATCGGTGGCATAGATGCCAGGCGCGCGCAGGATGAGCAGTGGTATCGCTCGGGCGGTGCACCAGCTCTCGAGCTGGCGCTCGGCATCGACGCGCCGCCAGGCGCGACTGGTCTGCGGACGCAGGGCGCGACTCTCATCGACGCGCGCGCCGCCACAATCGCCGTAAACGCCGCTGGTGCTGAGGTACACGATGCGTGCCAAGCGGGCATGCGTCAGCGCGGCGAGGAGATTGACCGTGCGCGTATCCACGTCACCGGTGGCAGGCGGCGGCGCGCAATGCAGCAGCGCATCGCAGGCACCGAGACGCAGTGTCTCCGGGCGATCGAGGTCGTAGCCCTCGCGCCGCGACAGGCGCACCACGGCGAAGCGCGATTCGAGCAGTGGCAGCGCGCGGCGCGCCACATCGCCGAAGCCGGCAATCAGCAGGCGCTTCATGCGGCTATTTTATTCGCCGAGGTAAGCCTCGCGCACCCGCGGATTGTCGAGCAAGCCGCGCGCTTCCCCCGAGAGCGCCATCACGCCCGACTCCATCACATAGCCGCGGCTCGCGATCTCGAGCGCGGCGCGCGCGTTCTGCTCGACCAGCAGGATCGTCACGCCCTGCGCGGCGATGTCGCGCACGATGTCGAAGATCTTCATCACCATCATCGGCGCGAGCCCCATCGAAGGCTCGTCGAGCAGCAGCAACTGCGGCCGCGTCATCAGCGCGCGCGCGAGCGCCAGCATCTGCTGCTCGCCGCCCGAGAGCGTGCCGGCGATCTGGCGGCGCCGCTCGGCAAGGCGCGGAAAGCGCTCGTACTGCGCCGCCGGATCGCCGCCGCCGTGCGCGTAGGCGCCCATCGCGAGGTTCTCCTCGACCGTGAGCTGCGCAAAGATGCCGCGCCCTTCAGGCACCATGACGAGGCCCTTGCGTGGCAGCTCGTGCACCGGGGCGCGGCTGATGTCCTCGTCGCGATAGCGCACGCTGCCGCTGCGCGAGGCGATCAGGCCGCAGATCGCCTTGAGCGTCGAGGTCTTGCCGGCGCCGTTGGCGCCGATCAGGCAGACGAGCTCGCCTTCGGCGATCTGGAGGTCGATCCCGGCGACGGCGCGGATGCCGCCGTAGTGCACCTGGAGGTCGCGCACTTCAAGCAGCACGCGGTGCGCCGAGATACGCCTCGATGACGCGCGGGTCGCGCTGCACTTCGGCAGGGGCGCCTTCGGCGATCTTCTGCCCGTAGTCGAGCACCAACACCCGGTCGCAGACGTTCATCACCAGGCGCACGTCGTGCTCGATCAGAAGAATCGTGATGCCTTCGTCGCGGATGCGGCGGATCAGTCTTCCTAGCGCGAGGCGCTCCGCGGGATTCATGCCCGCCGCGGGCTCATCGAGGGCGAGCAGGCGCGGTTCGGTGGCGAGCGCCCGGGCGATTTCCAGCCGGCGCTGGTCGCCATAGGGCAGGCTGCCGGAGCGGTCGTTGGCACGCGAGCGGATGCCGACATAGTCGAGCAGCGCAAGTGCGCGGCCTTCGATGCCGCGCTCCTCCCGCAGCGTCGCGCGATTGCGCAGCACCGCACCGATGACGCCGACGCGCGTGCGCACGTGGCGGCCGATCATGACGTTTTCCAGCGCCGAGAGATTGGCGAACAGGCGGATATTCTGGAAGGTGCGCGCGATGCCCGCCGCCGCGATCTCGTGCGGCGCGAAACCGCCGAGACTTTGGCCATCGAACTGAAACCCGCCTGCGTCCGGCGCGTACACGCCGGTCAGCAGGTTGAAGAGCGTGGTCTTGCCGGCGCCATTCGGCCCGATGAGACCGTAGATCGCGCCTTGGCCGATCGAGAACGAGACGCCTTCGAGCGCCTGCAGGCCGCCGAAGCGCTTGCTTACGCCTTTGACCTCGAGCAGCGCGGCGCTCATCCCACGTGCTCCGTGAGCTCGCGCTTTCTCACCGCGGAAGGCAACAGGCCTGCGGGGCGGAAGAGCATCACCAGCACCAGCGCCAGCCCGAAAAGCAGCATACGGATCACTTCGGGCTCGATCACCGAGCGGCCGAAGAGCGCCTGCTGCGCCGGATCGACGGTCCAGCGCAGGATCTCAGGCGTGAACGAGAGCAGCACCGCGCCGAGGATCACGCCCCAGATGTTGCCCATGCCGCCGAGCACCACCATCGAGACCACCATGATCGATTCCACCAGCACGAAGCTTTCCGGCGAGATGAAGGCCTGGATCGCCGAGAACATACCGCCCGCGATGCCGCCGAAGCTCGCGCCCATGGCAAAGGCGAGCAGCTTCAGGTTGCGCGTGTTGATGCCCATGGCGCGCGCCGCGATCTCGTCCTCGCGGATCGCCTCCCAGGCGCGGCCGATGCGCGAGTTCTGCAGCCGCAGGTTGACGACGATGACCGCGAGCATCACCAGGAGCAGCAGGTAGTAGTACTTGATCGGCCCGCTGAAATCGATGCCGGCGATGGTCTCGGGACGCGCCAGGCTGAAGCTGCCGATGCTGAACGGATCGATGTGCGCGATGCCCTGAGGCCCGTTGGTGATGTTCAACGGCCGCGACAGGTTATTCAGGAAGATGCGCACGATCTCGCCGAAACCGAGCGTCACGATGGCGAGATAGTCGCCGCGCAGCTTGAGCGTCGGCGTTCCGAGCAGCACGCCGAACAGCGCGGCGACGGCCGCGCCGATCGGCAGGACGATCCAGAACGGCAGGTGCAGCCCGAAATGCGGGCTCGCGAGCAGCGCGTACGTGTAGGCGCCGACCGCATAGAACGTGCGCACCCAGCTGGTACCGACCTGCGCCAGCGCGAAAGGCAGCAGCGCGAGCGTGAGCGCGATCAGCGCGCCGCCCACCCAGAGCACAGCGCGATGCGAGCGCCAGTGCATCAGGCGCGGTCTCCGACGCGCTCGCCCAAGAGGCCCGAGGGCCGGAACACCAGCACCAGGATCAGCACGATGAACGCGAACACGTCCTGGTAGTTCGAGCCGAACAGCACGAAATTGCCGCCGCCCGCGCAGTCGTCGATCCGCGCCGCTAGGCTTTCGTATGAACAGAGGTCGGTGAAGTCACCGATGTAACCCGCGCCGAGCGCCTCGACGATGCCGAGCAGCACGCCGCCGAGCATGGCGCCCGGGATGTTGCCGATGCCGCCGAGCACCGCGGCGGAGAACGCTTTCAGCCCGAGGATCGAGCCCATGGTGTATTGCGCCAGGCCGTAGTAGGTGCCGAACAGCACGCCCGCCACCGCGCCGAGCCCGGCACCGATGATGAAGGTGACCGAGATCACCCGGTTGATGTCGATGCCCATCAGGCCGGCGACCTGCGGGTTTTGTGCCGTGGCGCGCATCGCGGTGCCCAGGCGGGTGCGATACACCAGCAGCGCGAGCGCCGCCATGAGCGCGAAGCAGATGCCGAGGATCGCGATCTGTACCGTCGAGATCGCCGCGCCGCCGATGACGTAGGTGTGCGAAGGAATGATCTGGGGAAAAGCCAGCACGTTGCGGCTCCAGATCATGAGCGCGAGGTGCTGCAGGATGATCGAGACGCCGATGGCGGTGATGAGCGGTGCTAACCGCGGTGCGTGGCGCAGCGGGCGGTAGGCGAGCCGCTCCATCGCATAGCCGACCAGCATGCATACCGGCACCGCGCAGCCCGCGCCGATCAGCACGATCGCCAGCGGCGGCAGCCCCGAGGGCGCGAGCGCGTTGATCACGGTGAACGCCACCATGGCGCCGATCATGACCACTTCGCCGTGCGCGAAGTTGATCAGCTGGATGATGCCGTAGACCATGGTGTAGCCCAGCGCCACCACGGCGTAGACGCTCCCCGCGGTGAGGCCGTTGATGACCTGCTGCAGGAACGTGTCCACGGCCGGCAAGCCTAAACCAAAAACAAAAACGGCACCCCGCGGGCGCCGTTTTCCAAGGCGAAACTCTCGCCTACTTGCCCATGGCCTTCACGAATTCGTCGTAGGTGGCGGTCTTGCCGCCTTTGACGACTGCGATCGGCTCGATCTTGCCGCCCTTCATGGTGAAGATGGTGATCTCGGCGTCCTTGCGGTCGCCCTTGTCGTCGAACGCGATCGGCCCGGTGGCGCCGCTGTAGCTGATCTTCTGCAACTCCGGCAGATAGGTCTTCGGATCGGCGCTGTTGGCCTTCTTCATCGCCTCGATCAGCAGGTTCGTCGCGTCGTAGGTGAACGGCGCGTAGATGATCGGCTCGTTGCCGAACTTCTTCTTGAAAGCGTCGAGGAATTTCTTGGACGCCGCCTGCGGCGGAATGCCGGCCTGCGAGCACAGCAGCCCTTCGGAGGCTGCGCCGGCGAGCTCCTTCATCTTGTCGGTGCAGGCGCCATCGCCGAACGAGAACACCGCCTTCATGCCGAGCTCGCGCCCCTGCTTGAGCAGCGGTCCGCCAGTGGCGTCCATGCCGCCGTAGAACACCGCGTCCGGATTGCGCCCGCGCAGCTTGGTAAGCACGGCTTTCCAGTCGGTGGTCTTGTCGGTGCCCTTTTCCCGCGGCAGCACCTGGATCTTGGCGCCTTTGAGCGTTTTCTCGACCTCGTTGGCGATGCCTTCGCCGTACGCGGTGGCATCGTCGATCACCGCCACGACCTTCGGCTTCTTCTCGGTGGCGAGATAGCTGGCGATCGCCGGGCCCTGCTGGTCGTCGCGGCCGACGACGCGGAACTGGTTCTTGTAGCCCTGCTCGGTAAGCTTCGGGTTGGTCGCGGAACCGGAGATCACCGGGATGCCGGCGCCGTTGTAGATCGGCGAGGCCGGAATCGACGTGCCGGAATTGAGGTGGCCGACGACCCCGGCAACCTTGGCGTCGACCAGCTTCTGCGCCACCGTGGTGCCGACCTTGGGATCGGCCTGGTCGTCTTCGGCGACCAGCGTGAACTTCACGTCCTTGCCGTCGATCTTGATGCCGGCGGCGTTGGCTTCCTCCACCGCAAGCCGCGCGCCGTTCTCGTTGTCCTTGCCGAGGTGGGCGATACCGCCGGTAAGGGGCCCGACGTGGCCGATCTTGACCTCGGTGGCGCCTGCCGCAGGGGCCTTGCCGGCGCCGGCCGACTTGTCGGCCTTGGGGGCCTCCTTGCTGCAGCCGCCAAACGCGAGCGCAACGGCCAGCAGTGAAACCGCGAGCTTCGTGTTCTTCATTGAGTTCTCCGAGGGGTCGGGGCTTTCGGGGGCGCCTATCTTACCCCTGCCCCTCCTCGGAAATCGACCGCGGCACCCCGGCTACTTCTGCGACAGGATCCATTTCACCAGCGCCTTGACGTCGGCGTCGGGCACCTGGGTGTTCGGTGGCATCGGCACCTGGCCCCAGACGCCCTGGCCGCCCTTCTTCACCTTATCGAAGAGCTTGGCCTCGGCAGCCGGGTCACTGCGGTACTTCGCCGCCACTTCCCTGTAGGAAGGGCCCACCAGCTTCTTATCGGTGGCGTGGCAGGCGAGGCAATTGTGCTTTTTCGCGAGTTCCTCTTGCGCATAGGCGGGCAGCGCCGCCACCGCGGCGAGAGCGAGGAACAGTGCGGCCTGTTTCATGGTTTCTCCTTGCATGCGGCCTTCAATTGTATGAGATCGCCAATCGGCGGAAGACAAGTAACGCCGCGGCATAGCCAGCCGTTGACCGGCTCGGGCCGGTTCGGCTTATCAAGCGGTGCCGGAACTCCGCTGGAGCCCTCGGCCACAGCGAGAACCATGCCGTCCGGCAGGTATTCACGCGCCAGCTCTTCCTGCCAGCGCGCGAGCTCCTGTCCCCGTCCTCGCAGTACCAGCACGCTCGGCGGCGAGAGCTGCTCGGACAGGGCGATGGCCATGGCGGCAAAGCCGGCGGGATGGTCGCGGATCTGCGGATAGAAGAGCGCCACGGTGCGCTCGGCCGCGCGGGCGTATCGCTGCTCGCCTGTCAACGCCGCAAGCCGCGCCAGGCCCCAGGCCGCGACCGCGTTGCCCGAGGGCGTGGCCTGGTCGTACGCCGGCTTTGGCCGGTGATAGAGGCGCTCGTGGCTGCGCCCGGTGAAGAAAAAACCGCCGGCATCGGGGTCCTCGAACTCGGCGAGCAGGGTGTCCGCGAGCTCGGTGGCAAAGGCGAGATCGCGCGCCGAAAACTGCGCCTGCATCAGCTCGAGGAGCGCGGCGATGAGAAATGCATAGTCGTCGAGATAGGCGTTGAGATGCGCCCGGCCGTCCTTGTAGGTGGCCAGCAGCCGGCGATCCTTCCACATCCGGCTGCGGATGAACTCAGCCGCGCGGCGCGCCGAGGCGAGCCACTGCGGTTTGCCGAAGACGCGACCGGCGTGTGCCATGCCGCGAATCGCGAGCGCGTTCCAGGACACGAGCACCTTTTCATCGCGCCCGGGGCGCACGCGCTGCTCGCGCACCGCGAAGAGCTTGGCGCGCGCGGCGTCGATCAGCGCCTCGCTGCCAGGCGTCAGCGCTCGCGCCACGCGGAGGTGCCAATGGTGACCTTCGAAATTGGCTGGACCGTCCAGCCCGAAGCGCGGCGCAAAGGCGTCGTACTGCCCGGGGGAGAGGAGCGCGCGCACTTCATCGCGGCTCCAGACGTAGAACTTGCCTTCCTGGTGCTCGCTGTCGGCATCAAGGGAGGAGTAATAGCCGCCCTCGGGAGACTGCATCTCGCGCATCAGCCAGCCAGCAGTTTCCTCGGCGCAACGCGCATAAAGCGCAGCGCCGGTAATGAGCCACGCGTCGGCGAGCAGTCCGAGAAGCGGCCCATTGTCGTAGAGCATCTTTTCGAAGTGCGGAATCATCCATTGCGCATCGACGCTGTAGCGGCAGAAACCGCCGCCCAGCTGGTCGTAGATGCCGCCTTCGCACATGCGCTCCAGCGTGACGAGCGCGATGTCCTTCTCGCCCTCGCGCAGCGCGAGCTCGAGGTCGGCCGGATGCGGGAACTTCGGCGCGGTGCCGAAGCCGCCGAGCTGCGCGTCGAAATTCGCGCGCAGGTTGTCGAGCATCGCGCGCACCACCTCCGCTGAAAACTCCGCCGGCGGCGCCGCCTCGTGGGGCAAGGTGCGCGCGAAGGCCTGCAGCACCTGTTCGTTCTGCGCTGCGATCTCGGTGCGCTGCTCGCGCCAGATGCCGGCGATGCGCCCGCAGAGATCGGGAAACGCCGGCATGCCGTAGCGCGCCTGCTTCGGGAAATAGGTGCCGCCAAAGAACGGCGCGCCTTCCGGCGTAAGAAACATGGTGAGCGGCCAGCCGCCGGTGCGCTGCGCCAGCATCTGGTGCGCGGTTTGATAGATCTGGTCCAGGTCGGGCCGCTCTTCGCGATCGACCTTGGAGCAGGATCGGCTTGTCCTCGCGCCGCGCGCGCTCGAGCGCTTCGGCGCCCCAGGGATACCAATCCACCGGGTTTTGCGCGTGCTGCTGCAGGTAGGGCGAGGTTTCGTGCGCGAGGCGGTTCGGCATGGCGGGTAAAACAAACCCCCGGGCGAGCGGGGGTTCACGATCGACTAAAGCTGCTAGCGGATCGGCCGCGTGAACGGGAAGATCTTGGTCAGCCCGAGGATGTCGGTGATGAGCAGGATGATGAAGATCAGCACGATCGCGCCGATGATGCCGTCACCGCCGGCGGGCAGGTTGTCGATCTTCGCCGCGAGCTGCGCCACTTCGTCGTCGGTGAGAGCGGCGACGCGTGACTTGACGGCAGCGGCGTCCACGCCGAGCGCGGCGAGGCGCGCCTGGAAATCTGCGCGCTCGAGCACGCGAGTCACCTGATCGCGCTGTGCGGCGGCCAGGCTGGCGTCGGTGGCGAGCATCGCTGCCTGTGACGGCAGCGGCACGGCAATGCAGATCACAAGCAGACTTGCGATAAGGCGGCGCAGCGTGGCGAGCATGAGCACTCCGGTGAGTTAGGGCGCGGGCAGCTTAACATTTGCGCCGATGACTCACCACCGCGCAGACGAGGTGCTCGCGTTCTGGTTCGGACAAGGCGCCGACTACGGCAAGCGTCACAAGCGGTGGTTCGAAAAGGACCCGGGGCTCGATGCCGAAGTGGCGCGGCGCTATCGCGATCTCTGCGACCAGCTCGCCCGCGAGCACGAGTGGCTCGACGCACCGCGCGAGCGGCTTGCGCGCGTCATCGTGCTCGACCAATTCCCGCGCCACATCTATCGCGGCACGGCGCGCGCCTTCGCCACCGATGGACTCGCGCTCGCCACCGCACGCCTCGCCATCGAGCGTGGCGACGAGGCTGGGTTATTGCCGGTCGAGCGGCTGTTCCTTTATCTGCCGTTCGAGCACAGCGAAGCGCTGGGGGACCAGGAGCGCGGCTGCGAACTGACGCAACCTCTCGCTGGGTTCTCCGAAACGGACGACGCCTATCGCTATGCGACTGCGCACCGCGACGTCATCCGCCGCTTCGGGCGCCTCCCGCATCGCAACAGCATCCTCGGCCGCGCGAGCACGCCCGAGGAGCTCGAGTTCCTCAAGCGGCCCGGCTCAAGCTTCTGAATCGGTGATCGCGCCGAGCGACGCCGTCGAGACCAGCTTGCGGTATTTCGCCAGCAGCCCGCGCGTATAGCGCGGCTTGGGCGGCTGCCACTTCTTGCGCCGTTGCGCGATTTCCTTCGCCGCGACGTTGAGCTGGATCAGCTGCTTCTTCGCGTCGATGGTGATCGAGTCGCCTTCCTTGACCAGCGCGATGGTGCCACCGACGAAGGCCTCGGGCGCGACGTGGCCGACTACCATGCCCCAAGTGCCGCCGGAGAAGCGGCCGTCGGTGAGCAGGCCGACCGATTCGCCAAGCCCCTGCCCGATGAGCGCCGAGGTCGGGGCCAGCATCTCCTGCATGCCCGGCCCGCCTTTCGGGCCTTCGTAGCGGATGACGACGACGTCGCCCGGCTTGATGCGCTTCGCCATGATCGCCTTCATGCAGTCATTCTCCGAATCGAAAACCCGCGCCGGGCCGGTGATGGCCGGGTTCTTCAGGCCGGTGATCTTGGCAACGCAGCCCTCGGTCGCCAGATTGCCGCGCAGGATCGCGAGGTGGCCAGTCTTGTACATGGGCTTGGACCACGGCCGGATCACATCCTGGTCCTGGCGCGGCTCGGCTGGCACGTCCTTCAGCATCTCGGCCATGGTCTTGCCGTGGATCGTCATGCATTCGCCGTGCAGCGCGCCGTTCGCGAGCAGGATCTTCAGTACCTGCGGCACACCGCCCGCGCGGTGGAAATCGACCGCGACGTAGCGCCCCGAGGGCTTGAGGTCGCATAGCACCGGCACCTTGCGCCGCACGCGCTCGAAATCGTCGATGGTCCACTTCACACCGGCAGCCGAAGCGATGGCCAGGTAATGCAGCACCGCGTTGGTCGAGCCGCCGGTCGCCATCACCAGCGCGATCGCGTTCTCGATCGACTTGCGGGTGATGATGTCGCGCGGCTTGAGGTCGTGCTTGATCGCCTCGACCAGCACGCGCGCCGACTCGGCCGATGAATCGGCCTTCTCGGCGTCGGGCGCGGCCATCTGCGAGGAGCCGAGCAGGCTCACGCCGAGCGCCTCGAAGGAGGAGCTCATGGTGTTGGCGGTGTACATGCCGCCGCAAGCTCCGACGCTCGGGCAGGCGTTCTTCTCGATGCCCTGGAAATCCTCTTCGCTCATCTTGCCGGCGGCAAACGAGCCGACCGCCTCGAAGGCCGACACGATGGTCAGGTCCTTGCCCTTCCATTTGCCGGGCTTGATGGTGCCGCCGTAGACGTAGATCGCCGGCACGTTCATGCGCGCCATGGCCATCACGCCGCCGGGCATGTTCTTGTCGCAGCCGCCGACCACCAGCACGCCGTCCATCGCCTGGCCGTTGACGCTGGTCTCGATGGCGTCGGCGATCACCTCGCGCGACACCAGCGAATATTTCATCGCCTCGGTGCCCATGCCGATGCCGTCGGTGACGGTGGGCACGCCGAACACCTGCGGCTTGGCGCCGGCGGCTTCGAGGGAGGCCATCGCTCGATCGACGAGCGGCTGAATCCCGGCGTTGCACGGATTCATGGTGGAGTGGCCGTTGGCGACCCCGACGATCGGCTTGTCGAAGTCGCTGTCGGCAAAGCCAACCGCGCGCAGCATGGCGCGGTTGGGCGAGCGCGCCACGCCGTGAGTAATGAGCTTGGAACGCCGGTTGTAGCTGGCCATGGCAATCCTCCTGGAGCGCGCCATTCTGCTCCCGCGCGCACGGCGTCGGCCAATGCATTCTTGTAATACCCTTAGAGTATGAATCTTCCGGATTTGCGCCAATTGCGGTATTTCACGGCGCTCGCCGAGCGACTGCATTTCGGCCGCGCCGCCGAGGCGCTGCATATCTCGCAGCCGCCGCTGTCGCGCGCCATCCGCGCGCTCGAGGAGCAGCTCGGCGTGCCGCTTTTCGCGCGCACGCGCCGCCGCGTCGAGCTCACGCCGCAGGGCGCGCGCCTGCTCGAAGAGGCGCGGCGCGTGACCGGACAGCTCGAGCGCACCGTGCACGAGCTGCGCGCCATGTCGGCGGGCGCGCAGGCACGGCTGCGCATCGGCTTCGTCTCGCTCGCCGATTACGGCGTCCTGCCGGGACTTCTGAAGGCGTACAAGAGCGCGCAGCCCGAGGTGCGGCTCGCGCTGCGCGAGATGCTGTCGCCTGAACAGGCCGCGGCGCTCGCGGCGGGCGAGCTCGACTTCGGTCTGTTGCTGCCGCCGGTGGCGGGCGCGGCGCGCCTCGAGCACCTGGTGGTACAGCGCGAGCGTTTCGTGCTCGCGCTGCCGGCGCGCCATCGCCTCGCGCACGGCAGCGGACGCGTCTCGCTGCGCAAACTCGCCGGCGAACCTTTCGTCACCATTCCGCGGCAGATCGCACCGCGCCTGTACGATATCGTCGCGCAGCTGGCATTGCAGGCCGGCATTTCCCTCAACATCGCCCAGGAGGCGATCCAGATGCAGACCGTAGTGAGCCTGGTCTCGAGCGGGCTCGGCGCCGCGATCGTGCCCGGGTCGGTCGCGAACCTCGGGCGCCGCGGCGTGGTGTACCGCGAGCTCGCCGAGCGCCACCCACGGCTCGACCTTTGGCTGGCGTGGCGCCGCGGCGCGCTCGACGCCGCCGGCCGGGAGTTCGTGGCGCACGCGCGCCGCCTGGTGTAGCCATGCTGGTTCATCCGGACATCGATCCCATCGCGTTTTCCATCGGCCCCTTGGCGGTGCGCTGGTACGGGCTGATGTACCTCGCGGGCTTCGCCGCCGCCTGGTGGCTCGGCTTGCGGCGCATCGCGCAGGCCAACGCCCCGGTGACGCGCAGGCAATTCGACGATCTATTGTTCCTCGCGGTGCTCGGCGTGATTCTCGGCGGGCGCCTGGGCTACGTGCTGTTCTACAAGCCCGCGCACTACGCCAGCCATCCGCTCGAGATCTTCGCCGTCTGGCAGGGCGGCATGTCGTTTCACGGCGGCCTGCTCGGCGTGATGCTCGCCATGGCGTTCGCCGCCTGGCGTCATCGCGTCGATTACCTGCGTCTGATGGATTTCGTTGCGCCGCTGGTGCCGCTCGGCATCGCTGCCGGCCGCCTCGGCAATTTCATCAACGGCGAGCTCTGGGGGCGTCCGACCAACCTGCCGTGGGGCATGCTGTTCCGGAACGCGGGCGACCTGCCGCGCCATCCGTCGCAGCTCTACCAGTTCGCGCTCGAGGGCGTGACGCTCTTCGTGCTGCTGTGGTGGTTCTCGGCCAAGCCGCGGCCGCGCGGCCAGGTGTCCGCCGTTTTCCTCATGGGCTATGGGACGCTGCGCTTTATCGCCGAGTTCGCGCGCGAGCCTGATGCCTTCCTGGGTTACCTCGCATTGGGCCTGACGATGGGACAGTGGCTCTGCCTGCCGATGATTGCCGGCGGCATCGCCCTGTGGGCATGGAGTCGGCGCTAGACCCGGTTCTCGGCGCCTTCGACGATCTGATGCCGGCAGCTCGTGCCATCGGCCACCAGCATCGCCTGCGGGGCGTTGCGGATTGCCGGCAGCAGCGCCATCTCCGCCATCTTCATCGACACCTCGGCATGCTCGGCCTCGTAGCCAAAGCTGCCGGCCATGCCGCAGCAGCTCGTCTCGACGGTCTTCACCGCGAGTCCCGGAACCATCGCCAGCACCTTCTGCACCGCCGGCATCACATCGAGCGCCTTTTGGTGGCAATGCCCGTGGAGCAGCACCTCCTGCTTCATCTCGCGGAATTTGAGGCGGCCGGGCTTCTGCGCCAGGAACTCCTCCAGCAGAAATGCGCTTTGCGCCAGCTTCTCGGCACCCTTCACCAACACCGGAAATTCGTCGCGCAGCGAAAGCAGGCACGACGGCTCCAGTCCCACCACCGGCGCACCGCGCGCGACCGCGGGCGCGAGCGCATCCACCAGGCGCTGCGCTTCGCGCTTCGCCCGATCGACCATGCCGACGGAGAGGAAGGTGCGCCCGCAGCACAAGCCGGTCGGCGCCTGCACGCGATAGCCGGCGGCCTCGAGCACATTCATCGCGGCGCGGGCGTTTTCCGGCTCGAAATATCGATTGAACGTATCCACGAACAGCACCACGTCCCCAACCGGCGTACCCGTGTCGCGAAAGTAATCGCCGCGCCAGCGCGGCAGCGGCCGCGCCGCAAAACCGAGCGGTCGTTTCAGCAGCGCTGACGCGAAGTTGGTGAGCGGCGCGAGCCGCGCAGCGAGCGGTGCGTAACAGGGCAGGAAACCAATCGCGCGCTCGCGCGCGCTGAAGCCGTGCCGCGCCTTGTAGTGCGCCAGGAACTCGATCTTCATGCGCGCCATGTCGACGCCGGTGGGGCATTCACGCTTGCAACCCTTGCACGACACGCATAGATCCAGCGCTTGCTTCACCGCCTGCTCGCCTTCGTCGCCGAGCTGACCCGAGAGCGCGAGGCGCAGCGTATTGGCACGGCCGCGCGTCAGGTGGATCTCGTCGCGCGTCGCCCGGAAGGAGGGGCACATCGTGCCGGCGTCGAACTTGCGGCAGTGGCCGTTGTTGTTGCACATCTCGACGGCCTTGTCGTAGCCGCCCCATTCGCTCCAGTCGAGCGCCGTGGCCGGCACTTCGGTGCGATAGCCCGGCTTGAAGCGAAACAGCCGAGCGTCGTCCATCTTCGGCGGGTCGACGATCTTTCCCGGGTTCATCAGGCCGCGCGGGTCGAGCCAGGACTTGATCTCGCCAAGCGCGCTCGTCAGGCGCGGGCCGAAGAACGGCGCGATCCATTCCGAGCGCACCAGGCCGTCGCCGTGCTCGCCGGAATAGGCGCCCTTGTACTCCTTGACCATGGCGCAGGCTTCTTCCGCGATGGCGCGCATCTTCACCACGGCAGTCAGGCGCGCCGTGTACTCGGCAAGATGCTCGAGCGGCACGGCGCAGTCCTCGATGAAGGACACCGGCTTACCGTCGCCCTTCATCGACATCATGATGTTGAGGCCAGCTTTGCGCACTTCCCAGAGCTCGCGCTGCGCGGCCGGGTCGGTGATCTCGACCACGCTGCCGGGCAGACCGAGGTCGGCCATGAGCTGCGTGAGACGCTTGAGACGCGGCAGCTGGTCCTCCTCACCGGAGAACTCGACCAGCAGGATCGCATCGGGCTCGCCCTTGATGACGGCATCGACCGTCTTGCGGAACGCCGCGATGTCGCGCGCAAGGCCGATCATGGTGCTATCGACCAGCTCCACCGCGCTCGGACCGAGCTCGACGATGTGCCGGGTGAAGTCCATCGCCGTGTAGAACTTCGGAAAGTGGCAGACGCCGAGCGCGCGCCGCGGCGGAATGCGTGAAAGCTTGAGGTGCAGGCGCTCGGAGTACGCGAGCGTGCCTTCGGAACCGACCAGCAGATGCGCGGCATTGGCATGCGGCGGTCCGAGGTGGTCCAGGTTGTAGCCCGCCACCTTGCGCAAGAGCTTCGGGAAGCGCGCCTCGATCTCGGCCTGCTCGCGCTGGTACAGGCTCTTTAGCTTGCCTACAAACGCCTGGTAGGTCGGCGGGCCGCCCGCTGCGTTCATCGGACCAAACGTCCAGCGCTCGCCGGAGACGGTGCAGGCCTCGATAGCGAGCACGTTGTGCACCATGTTGCCGTAGGCGATCGAGCGCGAGCCGCAGGAATTGTTGCCCGCCATGCCGCCGAGCGTGGCCTGCGCGCTGGTCGAGACGTCGACCGGGAACCACAGGCCCTTCGGCCGCAGCAGCGCGTTCAGCTGATCGAGCACCACGCCCGGCTGGACGATCGCTCGCTCGCCATCGACTTCGATGACGCGGTTCAGGTATTTGGTATGGTCGATGAGCAGCGCCTCGCCCACCGCCTGCCCGCATTGCGAGCTGCCGGCGCCGCGCGGCAGGATCGGCACGCCTCCTTCAGCGGCGATCGCGATCGCCATGCGTGCGGCCGTTTCGGTGCGCGGCACGGCGATGCCGATCGGCTCGACTTGATAGATCGAGGCGTCGGTCGAATACCGGCCGCGGCTCGCGCGGTCGAACAGCACTTCGCCGTCGAACTCCTTGCGCAGCCGCGCCGCAAGCGCTGAATCGCCCGGTCGCGACGCGACCACGCGCACGGGGAACGATGGCGCGTTCAAGCGACGTTCTCGGCGGTCTTAAGGACGCTCGCCAGCTTGTTCGCGAGGTGATCCTGCAGCAGGCG
>WNFN01022849.1_pt1 | contig 14682 bp, 13 predicted proteins | sample 5400161 | NCBI WGS metagenome assembly WNFN01 (sample SAMN13153353, study PRJNA577476) | soil metagenome | isolation source: 80 cm saprolite on Douglas fir-dominated hillslope | place: USA:California | collected 2013-09-17
GGTGGAGAGCCAGACGGAGTTCACCAGGGAGTTCGAGGAACTGGTCACCCGTTACTGCTTCGCCTCGGTCTGGGGCCGAGAGCAGCTTTCGCGAGGCGTCCGGAGCATGATCACGGTCGCCATGCTCGTCGCGCTCGGGCGCGCCCAGGAGATACGGGTGCATGTCAAGGGCGCGATCAACAATGGGGTATCCAAGGACGAGCTCCGCGAGGTGCTGATGCACTCGGCCATCTACTGCGGCATCCCGGCCGCGGTCGACGGCTTCCGCAACGCCTCCGCCGTGCTGGCCGAACTGGGGCTCGAGTGAGCGAGGGGGGGAAACAGTGAGCGGGTCCGCGTCCGCCGGCGGCCCGGTGGGTTTTGTCGGCGTCGGCAACATGGGCTCGCGCATGGCGGCCAACCTCGCGAAGGCAGGCTTCTGGATGATGGTCCGGGACAGCAACGCCGACACCGAGGCCCGGTTCGCCGCCGAGCACGCCGCGGCAGCGGCTGGATCGCCGGAATCGTTCGCCGAAGCGGACGTCGTGGTGACGATGCTCCCCGACGGCGCCGCCGTTCGCGAGGCAATTCTCGGCTGGCAGGGCGGCATCGCCGCCGCGCTCAGGCCGGGCGCCGTCGTGCTCGACATGAGCTCGTCCGACCCGGTCGCCGCCGAGGCGGGCACGCTGTCGCTCATGGTCGGCGGGCAGGACGAGGACGCGTTCGCCCTCGTGCGCGGCGTGCTGGAGACCGTGGGTGAGCGGATCTTCCGCACCGGGCCGCTCGGGTCTGGCCATGCCATGAAGGCGCTGAACAACTTCCTCGGCGCCGCCGCGTATACGACCGCGGCCGAGGCACTGGCCATCGGCCGCGAGTTCGGCCTCGACCCGGGCGTGATGCTGGACGTCATCAACGCCTCGACGGGCCGGAGCTTCAACACCGAGGTGGTACTCAAGCAGGACGTGATCACGGGCCGGTACGGCACCGGGTTCGCGCTCGGCCTGCTGGCCAAGGACGTGGGCATCGCGGCCGACCTGGCCGAGGCGGTGGGCGTCGATGCGCCCGCCTGCCAGCTTGTCCACCGCCGGTGGGCGGAGGCGGCCGAGGGGCTGGGCTTCTCGGCCGACCATTCGGAAGCCCACAAGCGCTGGTGGCCGGTTGATCTCTCGGCACGCGCGCGCGGCCCCGAGGTCTCTGGCTGACCCGGCGGCCAGGAGGCCACCGCAATGTGAGCGCCCCAGGTCTACCGGTCGTCGTTCATATACGATTATGATCGGTCTGACTCCGGATGTGGAGGCCGCGACGACGACAGGAGTTGACGATGCTCTCGTTCGCCCAGGCCGCCGATGGGCTGGACCAGCTCATCGACCCCGCCCAGGACTTCAGGCAGCTCGGCTCAGGTTTCCTGTTCACCGAGGGGCCCGCCTGGAACACGGCCGGGAACTACCTCATGTTCAGCGACATCCCTGGCGACGCGCGGTGGCGCTGGAGCGAGCAGGGGGGCATGGAGCTGGTCGCGCGGCCGACCTTCAAGGGCAACGGCATGGTATACGAGCCCGACGGCAGCCTGCTGGTATGCGAGCAGGTGACGAGCTGCCTGATCCGGATCCGGCCGGACGACTTGCGGCAGGTCGTGGCCTTCCACTACCAGGGCAAGTACCTGAACAGCCCGAACGACGTCGTGATCCGTGGGTCGGACGGGAGCATCTACTTCACCGACCCGAACTACGGGCGCTGGCCGGTGGCGGTCGGCGTCGCCCGCGACTGCGACCTCGACTTCCAGGGCGTGTTCCGGGTGCCGCCGGGCGGCGGCGACGCCGAGCTCGTCGTGGACAAGAAGGAGTTCGAGCAGCCGAACGGGCTGTGCTTCTCGCCTGACGAGAGCGTGCTGTACATCAACGACCGCCAGGATCTCAAGGCGTTCGACGTCGGGCCGGACGGGTCGCTGTCGAACCGGCGGGTCGTGCACGACCACATGGGCAGCACCGAGGTCCTGCTCGGCATCATCGACACCCCGGAGGTGGCCGGCAGCCTGGTCTGGGGCGGTGACGACCTGCGCTCGCTGTTCGTGTGCACCTCGACCACCATGCACCTGATCGCGACCAGGGTCGGCCCGGCGCCGCTGCCGTCGCACTGAGCGTGGCCTATCAGCGCGGGACGCGGATCCGTTATGAAGAAGGAGCCTTCCCGCGCCGGCGGGCCACGAGGGCCGTTACGAAGGAGGAAGGGATGGCGCATCCGGGCGACACGGTAGAAGAGCGGCTGCGGAGGCTGGAGGACCTTGCGCAGATCCGGCAACTGGTCCAGGACTACCGCCGCGAGCTCGACGCCAGGGACCTCGAGGCGTATGGCCTGCTCTTCGCCGCGGACGGCGAGTGGCTGGGCGGGACTGGGTACGGCAGGACGCCGGCCGGCATCACCGCGATGCTGCAGGAGCGGCTGCCCGGTAATTCCGGTAATTCCGGCCAGGCCTCCTGGCATCTCGTGACCGAGCCGGAGATCGAGCTCCGCGGCGACCGGGCGACCGGCTCGGTCACCTGGGCCCTGGTGGTGCGCGGCGACCGGGATGGCCCGGTGATGCGGCTGCTCGGCCACTACGAGGACACCTATGTCCGCGAGCACGGCCGGTGGCGGTTCCAGCGCCGCATCGCCTACACCGACCTCCCGCATCGGCCGCTCGACGTGCCCGCCGACTGGCTGGCGGACAACCCAGCGGCCGGGGCGGCCGGTTCCGCAGGCCCGGAGCCTGCGTCGGCCGGCGACGGCGTCGACCTGCGGCTGCGCCGGCTCGAGGACCTTGAGCAGATCCAGCAGCTGTTCACCGACTACAAGAGGGTGCTGGACCGGAAGGACTTCAGCGCCTACGCCGCCCTGTTCACCGAGGACGGCGAGTTCATCGCCGGCCCCCAGCGGGCCAAGGGCCGGGCCGCGATCCAGGTCCTGGTCGAGGCGATGCCGGGCACCGACCTGCTCGGCGCCGAGGTCGGCGAGGACTTCCACCTGGTGATCAACCCGCAGGTCGAGCTGGATCCCGACGACGCCGACCGGGCGCGCGCCCAGTCCACGTGGGTGTACGTGGTCAGGGGGGAGGACGGCGGGCCGCTGTTGTCCAAGCTCGGGCACTACGACGACGAGCTCGTGCGCGGGGGCGGCAGGTGGCGGTTCCTGCGCCGTGAGGCGCCCATGGACATCCCCGCCCCCGCGGCGCCCTAGAACGCCGGCAACGGCAGCGGGTTTGTGGTCCCCAGCCGTCGTGCCAGCGCCTCCACCTGCCTGACCGTCTCGGCCAGGTCCTCCGGGGTCGCCATCGGGTACTGCACGGACGCCACCTGATCGCACAGGTCGACCGCGATGATGTCGGCCCCCTCCTGCGCCAGCCGGACGGCGTGGCTGCGGCCCTGCCCCCGCGCGGCCCCGGTGATGAACGCCACTGTGCCGCCCACCCTCACCCTGCCTGCCATGCCGCTCCTCGCTTATATGACGGGGGCAGCACCCCACGCCGCGCGTGTGACGTGCTGCCCCCGCTGTCCTCAAGCCGCCTCGGTCTAGCCCTTGGCGGCCGCGCCGGGAAGGTTGAAGTACTTGTCCAGGCAGGTGTTGTCGCACCATGCGGTCTGCGGGCCGCCGACCTCGGCCGTTGAGCTGAGCGGCAGGCCAGGCTGGGCGAACGACGCGAGGTTGTCGTTCGTGATCGCGGGCGTCGGCATCTCCAGGACGTTGTACTTCGGGCCCTTGTTGTCGAGCACGCGCAGCGCGACGTCGAAGTACGTGTAGGAGCCCTGGAACCCGTTGAAGCAGCCGGCGACCGTCTTGTACGTCGACTTGTGCGCCAGCCACCAGGACAGGTCGCCGCCGTAGCACTCGCCGTCGGCGATCGGCGGGACGTTGACCCCGGCCGCCTGGAACGCCTCAATGACTCCCGCCATCATCCCGCCGTCCTGGATGGCGCCGGCCAGGGGCTGCGGGTGGGAGGCGATGTACTGGGCGACCACGGTCTTGGCCGTCCCCTCGTCCCAGTTGCCGTAGAGCGTCGCGGCCAGGTGGATGTTCGGGCAGTTCTTCAGGTCGGCGACCGCCTGGCTGGACAGCACGACGTCGTTCTCGTTGCCGGCGATGCCCTTGACGATGACGATGTTGCCCGACTTGATGATGCCGAGGGCGCCGGCATCGGCCTGGACCTGGTTCTGGGACCAGGCCGCGACCGCGTAAGGCGTGTTGGGGGCCGGCGGGGTGTCGGCCAGGATGACCGGGACGCCCGCCTTCCCGGCGGCGTTGATGGCCGGGGCCTCAGCGACGCTGTCGACGGGCAGCAGGATGATCGCGTTCACGCCCTGCCGCACCATCTGCTGGATCGCGGAGATCTGCTGCTCCGCGGTGGAAGCGGCCATGGTCGCCGGGATGTTCGTGACCAGGCTGCCCTGCACCAGGCCGGCCTGCTTCGCTATCGCGAACTGGCGCTGCAGGCCGGTCAGGACGTCCCCGTTGTACTGGTTAGTGATCGCGAAGGCGATGAAGCCGATCTTCCACGGGGGCTTCGCCGTGATCTTCGTCGTCGCCCAGGGGCTCGCGATCAGCTCTCCGGGGAAGCTCGAGTAGATGGCCTTCAGGTTGGCCGGCAGGCTCGCGTAGATGCCGGTCGGGTTCGACGGGCCGACCGGTACGGTGGTCCCGCATTTGGCATTCGCGCTCCCGCCGCTGTTAGTCGCCGTCGTCGGCGCGGATGATGACGACGACGAGGAAGAACACGCTGCGGTCACCGCCGCGACGAGCGCCGCGCCCGCCAGCATGGTCCACGTCCGTCTGCCTCTGGGCCATAGCCCGCTCTTGCGACCGTTCATAGGTCATTCCCCTCGCTCTCGGTTGGTCCTGGTTTCTGCTGGTGATGTGGCGAACCGTTGTGGCGCGAGCCCGCTCGCCCCTAGGGACGGGCGGTCATAGGCGGTCGCGGAGCCGCCGCTGCCGGCCGTAGACGGCGATGGCGGCGAGGATGATGAGGCCGTAGATGATTTCCTCGGCGGCGGGGCTGGCGCCGTGGCCGACGAGCACCGTGGTGAGCACGGTGAGGAAGAGCGCCCCGACGCAGGTGCGCGTGTAGTCTCCCGGCCCCCCGAAGACCGTCCCTCCGACGATCACCGAGACCACGCTCTGGAAGAGATAGGGATCGCCGAGCGCGCTGTTGACCGTGCCGGCGAACCCGCCGATCAGCACGCCCACGAGGGCCGACGCGATCGCGCTGAACGCGAAGGTGGCGGTCCAGACGCGCCGGGTGCTGATCAGGGCGTAGTCGACCGCCCGGGAGTTCGCGCCGGTCGCGAACAGGCTGCGGCCGAGCTTGGTCCGGTGCAGCAGGATCGCGAACAGGACCAGGGCGCCGGCCCAGATCACGATCGTCGGCGGGATCGCCAGCCCGAAGGTCCTGGTCGCCGGCTCGGCCAGGGTGGACAGCCACTGCGGAGCGTTGCCGTTGACCAGGCCGCCGTTCTGGACGGCCACGAGCCCGACCGCGAGCGTTCCCATGGCGAGCGTGACAACCAGCGGGTTGATCGCGAACCGGTGGCAGATGTAACCGGCGATCCCGCCCAGGACGCCGGCTCCGATCACCGCCAGCAGCAGGGAGACCCCGAACCCGAGGTGATAGTCGGCGCGCAGCGCGGTCACCGTGAGCGCGCCGGCCACGATGAAGCCGGAGACCCCCAGGTCGAAGCCGCCGATCAGGATCAGGAGGGTCTGGCCCCCGGAAGCGAGGCCTACGAGCGCGGCGAGGACCAGGATCGAGCGGATGCTGGTCCAGCTGCCGAGCCCGGGCAGGGTGATCTCGCCGTAGATGAAGACCGCGACGAGCGCCAGGACCTGGAAGATCGGGAACCGGGCCTGGAGCGTGCCGAGCCTGGTCCGCGCCAGGCGGATCCGCTCGGCGCGGTCGGCCGCCAGTGCTGCCCTCGGGGGGGCGACGCTCGCGCTTCGGCAGCAGCGCGCTCGCCCCGGCCAGGGCCGGCTGGGTGACCCTCGCGCGCCTCCGGCCCCAGGCCATGCCGGGGCGCAGGAGCCCGCCCCCGCCCTCGCGCGAGACCGCTCCGCCCAGCACAACCGCGACGATGAGGATGCCGCCGTAGACGATCTGGAGGTACGCGGGATTGATCGCGAACGTGGCCAGCAGGTTCTGCAGCAGGTAGATGGAGAACGCACCGAGCAGCGGGCCGAGCAGTCCGCCCCGGCCGCCCACCAGGGGCGTGCCGCCGAGCACGACGGCCGCGATCGCCACCAGCGTGTACTCCGTGGCGTTGGACGAGTCGGCCGAGCTCACCAGGCCGGTCAGGGCCAGGCCGCCGAAGCCGGCGAAGAGCCCGCCGAGCGCGTAGCTCGCCACCCGCACCACGTTGACGTTAACGCCGCTGGAGAACGCCGTCGCGTCGTTGCTCCCGACGGCGTACAGCAGGCGCCGGAACGGGACGAACCGCAGGCCGACCCAGATCAGCATGGGGATCCCGATCGTGAGCAGGCCACCAGGAACCGGGCCTACCGACGCGGCGAGGTGCCTCACCCACCCGGTGCTGCTCAGCGAGACCGGATTCGGGGCGATGAGGAGGTCGACGCCCTGGAGGCTGAAGTACATCGCCAGCGTGACGACGATCGGCTGGACGCGGAGCGCGATGATCAGCAGGCCGTTGAGGGCGCCGACCGCGAGCCCGAGGCCCAGCATGATCGGGACCGAGATGGCTCCGCCGAGCCCGTGCGGGGCGAGCCAGACGACGAAGACGCAGTTCGTCAGGCAGATCAGCGGCGAGATCGAGAGGTCGAATCCGCCCCCGATGATCGACGGCGCGCTCGCGATCGCGGCGATCGCCACCGGCGCGACGTTGGCGAGCTGATCGGTGAGGCCGAAGCCGCCGTGCTCGCTGGCGACGTTAGCGAGCAGCAGCCCGACGGCAAGCAGGGCGGAGAAGCCGAAGCTGTAGTTCCGGACCGCCCGCTGGACGCTCAGCCGCGCGGTCGCGCTCTGCCGGACGGGGAGCGTGGATGTCTGGGCCATCTCACTCCTCGCCGCTCTCGCCGAAGAACGCCGCGACCAGGGCCTCGCGGGACAGCTCGCTCCGGTCGAGATCACGGAACAGCTCGTGCTCACGGAACACGAGCACCCGGTCCATCAGCTCGACGTGCTCGTCGAGCTCGGTGGAGAGCATCACCACGGCGAGGTTCTCGCCCGCGAGGGCACCGAAGAGCGCGTAAAGGTCGTTCTTCGCGTTGATGTCGATGCCGCGCGTGGGATCGTTCAGCAGCAGGATCCGCGGCCCGAACGCGAGCCAGCGCGCGATGATCACGCGCTGCTGGTTCCCGCCCGACAGCGTGGTGATGGCGTCCTCGGGCGAGCGCAGGACGATCTGGAGCCGCTGGACGTAGGAGGCGAAGCGCCGGCGCGACGACCGCAGGCTGAGCCAGCCGAAGCGGCTGTCCTGGCCGAGCGTGGGCAGCGCGAAGTTCTCGCGGATCGTCATCCAGCTGAACAGGGAGTCGAGCCGCCGCTCGCGCGGGACGTACGCGATGTCGCAGTCGGCGGCCTGGACCGCCGACCGGATGACGGCATCGCCTCCATCCAGATGCCGGACGATCTCTCCGGCGATGACGTTCTGGCCCCAGAGGGCCTCGAGGAACTCGTTCTGGCCGTGACCCTCGAGGCCGGCGAGCCCGATGAGCTCTCCGGCATGCACCTGCAGGTCGATCGGCCGGCCGTCGGGACGCAGCCTGAGGCCGCGGACACTCAGAACGGCCGCCCCGCGGCGGGCGGACCGCATGACCGTGATGCGATCGCCGATCTCCTCGATCTCGTCCATCCGGTGGGTTATGAAGATCACTCCCACGCCCTCGGCAGCGAGGCGGGTGACCAGCGCGAACAGCCGGTCCCGCGTGGCGACGTCGAGCGCGGACGTCGCCTCGTCGAGGATCAGGACGGCAGGGCGGCGGAGCAGCGCGCGCACGATGCAGCAGGACTGCCGGTCGCTGAGCGAAAGCTCCTCCACCGCGGCGGACAGGTCGACCGGCCTGCCGAGGAGCTCATCGATGGCCTCCCTGGCGCGGCGCCGTTTCTCGCGAGCCGGGATCCGCGACCGCCACGTGTCGTCGGCCCCGAGCCAGACGTTGTCGAGCAGGGAGCGGGCCTCGGCGACGAGCACTTCCTGGAACACGGTGACGATGCCGCGGGACTGCGCGGCCTTCGGGCTGCGCAGCTGCGCCTGCGCTCCCGCGATCTCGACCCGGCCCGAGTCGGGCCCGTGCACGCCGCTCAGGACCTTCACCAGCGTGCTCTTGCCCGAGCCGTTCTCCCCGACCAGGGCGTGCACCTCGCCGGCCCGCAGCTCGAACGAGCAGTCCCTGAGCGCTTGCGTCGCACCGAACGCCTTCGCCAGGTGCTCGACCCGGACCAGGACATCGGGAGCGCTGGGCGCACCGGGCGCGTCGACGACCGCGGCCCCCTCGCCCGTCGTCACCGCGCCGACCCGGCGCCGATATATGACTTCCGGCGCGCGGGCCCGACGGACTCTCCCGGAGCGCGCGCGTCGGACAAGCCGCCGCGCGGCCGCTCAGATGGCGTGGAGCCCGGTACCGCCACGCCCGAGGTCATCGCTTCGCTCACGTGCGCCCCAGCCATCCGGAATCCCTGACCGCGGCTGCGTCCCGCGAGCCGACCATAGCCACGACCTCCCAGGGTGATGGCGTAACGCGCCAGAAACGTATATGAAACTGTAGACGACAGGTCGCGGAGGCGTCGAGAGCTAGCTGCGGGAGAGAGAATCACGATCTTGTCTCGCCGCCGTCGCTGACGACGCGAATCGGAGCGACCGGGGCCGCGGCCAGACCGGCGGCCGCCGCCGGCGGAGGGTGTGCAGCATGACGTTGGACCTGGGCAGGGTCGGGATCTGGAGCCGTGAGCTGCGGTACAACCCGGATCGGGGAGCGCGGGCCGCCGCCGCGGCCGAGCTGGAGGACCTCGGCTACTCGGCGATCTTCATCCCGGACGCGGGGGGTGATGTGCTGGGCGCGGTCGAGCACCTGCTGGCGGCGACCCGGCGGATACCCGTCGCGACCGGGGTGCTGAATATATGGATGCACGACCCGGCGGAGGTGGCGGCCCGGCGCGCGGGCATCGTGGCGCGCTTCGGCCCGCGGTTCCTGCTCGGCCTCGGCAACAGCCACGCGCCGCTGGTCGAGTCCGCGCTGCGCGGGCCGTACACCCGGCCCTACTCGAGGATGCTGGAGTACCTGGACGCGCTGGACAGCGCCGGGGCTCCGGTGCCCGCGGTCGGCCGGATGCTGGCCGCCCTCGGCCCGCGGATGCTGTCGCTGGCCCGTGACCGGGCTGGCGCGGCGCATCCGTCCCTGGTCCCGCCCCGGTACACGGCCCTGGCCCGCCGGGCGCTGGGCCCAGGCACCGTGCTGGCCCCCGAGCAGGCGGTCCTGCTGGACGCCGACCCGCGGCGAGGCCGCGAGCGGGCCAGGGCCTTCGTCAGCGACTACCTCGCGCTGCCCAACTACGTCCGCAACCTGCGCCGCCTCGGCTTCACCGATCACGACTTCTCGAGCGGCGGCAGCGACCGGCTCGTGGACGCGCTGGTCGCCCGCGGCGACGAGGAAGCCATCGCCTACCGCGTCCGCGCCCACCACGAGGCAGGAGCCGACCACGTGTGCGTGTACGTCATCGGCGGGGCCGGCGAGGAACTCAAGCTCGACGCGTGGCGCCGTCTGGCACCGGCCCTGACCAGCCTGTGAGCCCAGGCTGACCGCTGAACGTTCGGCTAGATCCTATATCTTTAACGGTCGGCTGTGCCCTCGTCAGCTCAGCACGAGCGGGTTCAGGTTCACCCCGTTCGCCCCGGGGACCGCCACCAAAGACACCACCAGGGCACCGGCCACCTTCGTGCCTGGGCCCTGTGCCTCGCGCAGCGCCGCGAAGTCGCAGTTGTCGAGCAGCAGCAGCCCGATCGCCCACGTCAGGATGTGCGCGGAGGCGTGCGCCGCCTTCGCCTCCCGGGAGTCGAGCATGTCCCAGGCCAGGACGGAAACCCCGCGGGAGGCCACCCAGCGCGCCCCGTCGCTGGACAGCCCCCCGCCCGCGTCCTGGTCGGTCTCCGGGCCGCCGAGCGTGTGGCCCCTGGCCGCCTCGAAGCGGTCGCGCCCCATGTCGAGGCAGAGGGCGTCGCCGGGCTCGACGGCGAGCCCGGCCCCGGCCAGCGCCGCGTCGATGTCCGCGCCGTCCACCGGGCGATCCGCCCAGTCCGTGCCGCGGTGGCCGGGGATGTCGACGTAGACGGCGCGGGTCAGCAGCCCGGCCGGGGCCAGGACGTCGGCCGAGCCCTGCTCGCCGGAGCGCACCGGCCGGCCGCCGTAGTAGGTTCCGTCGACGGCCACGTGGTTCAGCGCGTCGAGGTGGGTGTTCTGCAGCCCGTGCGGGTTGAGGACGAGATGGTCCTGGCCCCAGCCCGTACCGTCGGGCGCGGGGGCGTACCAGGTCTCGTGCAGGAAGCCCGGGCGCGCCGCCGTCACGTTGTAGTCGCCGCCGCGCAGCGGGCGGGCCAGGCTGACCGAGCTTCCGGTCCGGACGCAGGCGGCGGCCCGGGCCCGCGCGGCGGCGTCGATGAGGTTCGCGGTCCCCCGCCGGTCGCCGTCGCCGAACGGGCGCGACGAGGCCAGGGCCCGGATCCAGTCCGGCAGGTCCACGCGGGCGCCCTCGGTCATGGCGGCATCGTATAGCTTCCCGCGCGCCCCGGGCGCCCCCACGGCAGCCAGCCCGCCGCCGGGCAGGCGCGGCGTTCGTAATGATGATCACGATCGGACGGCGGCTGCGCAAGGCACATGGCGCCGCTGGCGCTACGCTGGGAAGCTGTGAACAAGCAGGAACGCACCTATACGATTCTCCGGGATCGGATTCATTCCGGCAGCCTCGCGCCCCTGGCCCGGCTCAATATCGACGCCCTCGCTCGTGAGCTGGGGGTGAGCCCGATACCGGTCCGGGAGGCGCTGCGCCGCCTGGAGGCCGAGGGGTGGGTGCGGTTCACGCCGAACGTCGGGGCGGTCGTGTCCGCGGTAGATGCCACATCCTGGGAGCAGGCCATGATCGCCCTGGCGATCCTGGAGGGCGCGGCCAGCGCCGAAGCCCAGAAGCACCTGCGCAGGTCCGACCTGACGCGGCTGCGGAGGATCTCGGCGGCGATGGAGGAAGCCGCCGCCCGCGCGGATCCCCTGCGGTTCAGCAAGCTGAACCGGGAGCTGCACGCCGCCATAGTCGCCCGGTGCCCCAACGCTTACCTGCTCGAATTGCTCGAGCAGACCAACGTGCGCCTGGACCGGCTGCGGTCGACCATGTTCGTCTACCTGCCGCACCGCTCCGAGGAGGCGCTTCGGGAGCACCTTCGCCTGATCGAGCTGCTTGAGGCAGGCAGCAAGGACGAGGTCGAAGCGTACGCTCGCTGGCACAAGCTGCGCACCGTCGAGGCCTACCGGGCGATCCATCAGGCCAACGAGAAGGTTCTCGCCGCCCGCCAGTCTGGCCCTGCGGCAGCACGCGCCGTCAGCGAGCCTGCCGTTACCGCCACCATCGCGTCGGGCGATATCCGCGGCTTCGGATGCAGCTCGGCGATGCCGTGCCAGGCCAGGTTGATCAGGTGGGCCGCCACCTCCTCCAGCTCCAGCTCCGGGTTCCGCTCGTCCAGCCACCACTGACCGGTGAACGCGACCATCCCGACGAGCATCTGCGCGTACATGGGGGCGAGCTTCGGGTCGTAGCCCCGTTCGCTGAACGCACTGCCGAGTAGGTACTCGACCTGGCCGGCGATGTCGCTGAGCAGGCTGGCGAAGGTCCCCGATCCAGACGAAGGGCTCGAGTCGCGTACCAGGATCCGGAAGCCGTCGGAGTTGTCCTGGATGTACCTGAGCAGCTCAACGGCGGCGATCTCGAACTTGTCCATGTGGTTATCGCCCTCGAGCAGCCGGGTCGCCATGGCCAGGAAGCGCTCGACCTCGCGGTCGACGACCACCGCGTAGAGCCCTTCCTTCCCGCCGAAGTGCTCGTACACGACCGGCTTGGATACGTCAGCCCGGGCGGCGATCTCCTCGATCGACGTGCCGTCCAGGCCGCGCTCGGCGAACAGCCGGCGAGCGATATCGAGCAGTTGCTCGCGCCGCTCCTTGCCGGTCATCCTCCGCCGACCCGGGCCTGACGGCTGGCTGGTCACTGCCCCATCATGTCAACCTGCCGGCAAGTCAGCCAACCGCGCGGCTGACCGCCCGCTTGGTCATGGAGCCCAGCTTCCTGGATCCGGTGCGCTTGCCGCTCAGCCGGGCCTCGTCCGGCCAGCGGACGTCGTAGGCCCAGCCGAGCTTCTCGGCCGTCCAGATCAGCCTCGCCGCGGTGTCGATCTGCCCCCTGAGCGCCCCGTGCCGGGCGCAGGTCGGGTCGGCGTGGGGCAGGTTGTGCCAGGACTCGCCGAACGACAGGATCGCCAGCCAGTTGACGTTCCGCGACTTGCCGCGCACAAGAACGCAACCCGTACCAGGCTGGCCCAGAAGAACGCGGTGAGCGCCCCCAGCCAGGACCACGACCACAGCCCGCCGATCGCGGCCGGCGCCAGCAAGGACACGGCCGACAGCCACGGGAACCACCGTGAGATCCGCACGATGTCGGGGTCGGCCAGCCAGTCGGGGCAGAACTTCTCCTGCGAGGTGCGGCTGCGCTCGAACAGCCAGCCGACGTGGGCGAAGCCCAGCCCCTTGGCCAGCGCCTTCCAGTCGTTGCCGAACCGCCACGGCGAGTGCGGGTCGCCGTCCCTGTCGCTGTACTTGTGGTGCCTGCGGTGATCGGCGACCCAGGTCAGCACCGGCCCCTCGATGGCCAGCGTGCCGGCGACCGCTAGCGCGATCTTGAACGGGCGGGTCGCCTTGAACGAGCCGTGGGTGAAGTAGCGGTGGAAGCCCACGCTGATCCCGAGCCCGGAGATGTAGTAGAAGGCGATCGCGATCACGATGTCGCGCCAGCCCAGGCCCCATCCCCAGGCCAGCGGGGCGGCGGCGAGGAGCGCGAGCATCGGCACGATGACGAACACGCCGACCAGGATGCGCGACTTGATGCTTTCAGGTTCCGGGTCGAGGTCCGGCCGGGCCCGGCCGGGGACGGGCGCTGGCGGCGCCAGCATCGCTGCCCTTGCTCCAGTAGTGTCTGCGGAAGTGGTCATGGCTGTTCCTCGCTTGGACAGGGGAGGTTGCGGCCAGATGATGAGCGCTCCGCGCATAACAACCGAGGTCTAGGGTTGATGCAAAGTACGCTTACGTAAGCGTAACCTACGCCACCGTAGGTTGCGCAAGTCACCTGGGCAAACTTTTACCCGGACAGTGGCGAAGGTCACGTCCCGCAGCCACACAACCGCGGAGAGCGAACATCTCACTACCCGGAATGTCAGCATCCATCCGAGCGCCGTCAGTCTGGGGGATGGTACGGATCGCCCGATAGTTATCGCCTAACCAGAAGGGACTGGCCTCTGTAGGCTAGGTATCGAAACCCTTCCCGGGTGGTCTAGCTGGCATGACTACGGGTTTTGGTCCCGTCAACCGAGGTTCGAATCCTCGCCCGGGAGCACCTTATCTGGTTCGAAGCATGGCCCAGGTCAGCAGGTGCGCGATTCCCTGCGGCCATGGCGGCGCTGGCCCAGCCCTCGATCTTCCGGTACAGGCCGGTGCTGCGCAGGACTTCGATGCGCAGGCAGCCGTGGTAGTCGTCGCCGGTGTTCTTACGAACTGTCGTCGGGCTATGCCGCTTGAGGCCCGGGCGCCGGAACTGTTCGGCCTCCAAGCCGGTGATGTCCAGCCAGAACCGTTGTGCTGCCTCGACATCCGCGCTCTCGTGGATGCTGACTGTGCACCTGAGCCTGTCACGCTGGACGCCAGCCACAGCGAGGAAGTGCATAAAGAAGCGAATCATGGCTGGGTCGCTGTTCATGAAGATGACCCGGTCGGTTCGGCGGTACGGCTTGTTCTTGCTTCCCTCGCACCAGTACGCGATGGCCCCGGCGACGATGGTCTCCCGGTCACTCAGCTCGCCGATTTCATCCGCGGCGGCCGCGCGGACTGCCTCACGCTCGGCCTCGCGGATTGGTCGCTCGGCGGCCCAGTATCTGCGGACGCCCTCCGCGGCTCTCCTGCGGCATTCCTCGTAGCTCAGGCGCTCGGGCCGAGGCAGGTCCCTGACCCATAGCGAGACAGAGCTCTTGGAGACGTCGAGCTCGGCCGCGATCTCCTCGTAGTCGAGGCCCTGCTGGCGCAGTTCCCTCGCCTTGGCCCGAAACTCGTCTTTGGCGTTCGGCCGCCACGTCCAAGGCTGGGGCGGCTCGCCCTTGAGGGATTCATTCAGGGTCTCGTTGCTGGTGATGCCGAGCAGTTCTTTGATCTCGCGGCGGGACTTGCCCGCGCGGCGGAGCGCGATCGCCTGCTCTCGTAACTGAGAAAACGGAATCTTCTGCGTCATATTCGAATATTAGTTCCCGACTCTGACAGAACGGAGTGCCGAGCCGGGTCGGCAACCGGCCGCGCGGTCAGCCTCGGGCCCGGGCTGCCGCCGAGCCAGACCCTGCCCCGGACTCCGTGTGCCCGATGTCGTAGATGGGCGGGGAGGGGCGTTCCAGCGCCGTCGCGGATGGGGCAGGAGTGATGGAGCACACAACT
>WNFN01202765.1_pt1 | contig 14679 bp, 12 predicted proteins | sample 5400161 | NCBI WGS metagenome assembly WNFN01 (sample SAMN13153353, study PRJNA577476) | soil metagenome | isolation source: 80 cm saprolite on Douglas fir-dominated hillslope | place: USA:California | collected 2013-09-17
AGCGGCGCGAGCGAGAGCGCGATGAGCAGGCCCTTCCAGCGGCTGCGCGTGCGCACGAGGAAGTACGCGAGCGGGTAGCCGAGCAGCACGTCGATGATCCCGACCGAGATGCCGATGATGAAGGTGCGGATGAACGCCCAGATGTAGAGCTGGTGCGTGAAGAGGAAAGTGTAATTCTCGAGCGTCAGCTCATTGGTGAGCTGCTGCGCTTCGGATTTGACGAAGCTCGCCGAGAGCAGCAGCGCGTTCGGCAGGGCAAAAAACAAAAGCAGCACCGCCAGGGGTGCTGCTATGAGGAGCCACGGGATGGGCGCGGCGGAGCCGCTCAGCCCATGATCTCTTGCCATTTGAGCGTCCAGTCCTTGCGGCGGGCGCCGATCACGTCCGAATCCGGGAACTGGGTCTTGGCGATCTGCTCCTTGGTGGTGATCTGGCTCGCCGCGAACTTGGCCGGCAGCTCGATGCCGGGCCGCGTCGGGCTCGAGAAATAGCCGAGCGCCCATTCGCGCTGCACTGCTGGATCCAGGCGCCAGTTGAGGAATTCGTACGCCAGCTTTTTATTCTTCGCGCCCACCGGCACGCAGGCGACGTCGAACAGGCCGATCACGCCCTCTTCAGGAATGAGCATTTCGAACGGCAGGCCGCGATCGATGTAATAGCCCGAGCGCGCGCTCCAGTACGGCGAGATCCACACCTGCCCGTTCTCGAAATGCGGCACCGCCTCGGCCGAGCCGGTGACGACAACGCCGACATAGGGTTTCTGCGCCTTCAGGCGCTGCCACGCCGGCTCCATGTTGTCGACGCTGCCTTTGCCGAGCTGCGCGGCATGGATCAGCGCGTAGACCGAGAGCAGATTGGCCGGGTTGTAGTTGATGACATGGCCCTTGATCTTGTCGCCGTATTTCTTCTGCGGCTCCCAGTAATCGGACCAGGAACGCGGCCGCTCGAGCTTTTCCTTGTGGTAGACGAGCGCCGCGTACTGCAGTGTGTGCGGCGCGCCCGAGCCCGGGGGAATCACCGACCAGGTCTTGTCCCAGAGGTACTTGAGGTTCGGCACCTCGCGCTCGGTGAGCTTCTCGAGCAGGCCTTCCTTCACGCCCAGGATCACCTCGGGTGGGGTGAGCAATCCGGCGACGTCGAAACCCGGCGCGCCGCGCGAGGCGCGGATCTTCGCGTAGTCCTGCGAGGCGGTGCCGGTGGGATCGTGGATCACCTTCACGCCGAATCTCTTCTCGAAGGGGCGGATCACCACGCGCTCGACGATTTCCTGGTATTCGCCGCCCTGCGTGTTGACGATCAGCGTCTCTTGCGAGCGCGCGGGGATGACGTAAGGCGCGAGCGCCACGGCGCCGGCGCGTTTGAGCCAGGTTCTACGGGATCTCGATTTCATGGCAGGAATATTAAGGCACGGCCTGCAAGGCGAGGAACTGCACCGATTGCACGCGGCCTTTTACCGGTGCGTCGTGCAGCGTATGGCCGGTGAGATCGAGCCGCGCCACCTCGGCGGCGCGCCGCGAGATGATCAGCGGGCAACCGTACTCCTTGGTCAGGCTTTCCAGGCGCGCCGTGGTGTTCACGGTGTCGCCGATCGCGGTGATGATCATCGAGCGCGGCGGGCCCATCGCGCCGACGATCGCCCGATTGAGCTGCTCGACGCGCATCAGCATCTCGCGCGCCCCGCGCAGGGCGTCGGCGGGGCCGGTCGTAGGGTCGTCGCTGTGCAAGCCGTAGAGCGCCATCAGGCCGTCGCCGGTGAACTGCGAGTAGTGGCCGTTGGTCGCTTCCAGCGACTGCTTCATCTCGTAGAAGAAGCGATTCAGGAGGAACAGCACGTCGTAGGGCAGCTTGGCTTCGCCGAGCGTGGTCGAGCCGCGCAGGTCGACGAACATCACGGTGATCAGCCGCTCGCTGCCTTCGAGGCCGCCCGGAACGTAACCGTCCGCGGCAGACGCATCTGCCGCACAGACCGGCGTGACGCTGATGTCCGCGGTGGGGCGCACCTGGCACGCGAGCCGCATGCCGGCAGGGGCCGCGATGCGCGCCAGCGCCTTTGCCTCGAGCTCCTGCGGCGGCGGCAGCGTCTCGTGGCCTTTGCTCACCTGGATGCGGCAGGTCGTGCAGCGCGCCCGCCCGCCGCACACCGAGGCGTGCGGAATGCCGTGCTCGCGCAGCGTCTCGAGCACCGTCGCGCCGGGGAATATCGGCAGCGTGCGGCCCGACGAGTGCACGAGCTGCGGCGGCCGGCGGCTTTCGTGGATGCGGCGGCGAATGGCGCGCGCCAGGAATACGAGCGCGAGGAGCGTCAAATGAGAGAGGATCAGAGCCGCGGCGATGCGATCGCTCGCCGCCAGCGTCTCGGCGCTGATGTTGGAATCGCCGAGCGTGCTCTTCACGAACGCAGGATCCCTCGCCGCCTCGCGCAGCACCTGGTTGCCTGCGCTCAAATATCCCGAAAGCGCGAGCGTGGGCAAGAGCAGCGCAAAGGCCGCGAAGCCCGCGCGCCACTGCGGATACCAGAGCTTGGTGCGCAGCCAGAAGTGGATGCCGATGCAGGCGTGGATCCAGACCGTGACAAGCGCCATCGCCTGGATCACCGCCAGATGGGGCGCGAGCACCCAGTGCAGCGTCAGCACCGCGACGTAGTAGTTATCGGTGCCGAGGAAGGCCTCCGCAAGCCGCGTGCTGGAGAGGTGCAAGGCGAGCAGCAGCGGAATGCAAAGGCCGAAGCCGAGCTGCGCCCATTGCCAGCGTGTCAGCCTGAGCGAGCGTCGCTCGTAGATCGACCAGAGCGCATTGGCATAGTGGACGAAGAACGCGAGCAGCAGAAGCGAAGTGCCGGGCGCGCTGCGCCAGGGCCGCATCAGCTGGAGAAGACCGTCCTGCGCGACCGGCAGCGAGATGAGCAGCAGGCTGTGCGCGCTCAGGTGCGTGATGACGAAGGCGAGCATCACCAGAGCGCTCGCGAGGCGCAGCCTCGAACGCCACAGATCGAACTGCATTTCCCCCCTTAATCGGGGTCAGACCCTTGCAGATTTTGGTAGGGGTCTGACCCCTTTATTCGCGCGTCTATTCCGCTTGCTCGCGGTAGAAGCCGAGCGTCTCGAGCACCGGCCGGTCGCTGATCGAGAACAGGATCGCGTCCTCGGTGCCGGTGTTGGAATGGGCGTGCTGCGCCCACGAGGGCAGCGCGATGATGTCGCCCTTCTCCCAGTCGAAGGGCTTGCCGTCGATCACGGTGCGGCCCTTGCCCTGCACGACGTGGAACACCGAGCTGCCGGTGACGCGGCGGGGCTTGAGCTTCTCGCCCTTGCGCAGCATCTGCACGCGGCAGGACATCGTCGGCATCACGGGACCGCCGGTCTGCGGGTTGGTGTACTCGAGCGCGATGCCCTCGTACGGCGAGCCTTCGCTCTCCCGCAGGCCGTGCAGCGCCTCGGCGGTCTGGTCCCACGAGTAGAGCATCAGCGGCGAGAAGCGCGGCCGCTCTTTGGTCCACGTCGGGGCGAGCGTGCCGTGGCCGTAGAGCGCCTTCGAGCCGTTCTCCGGCTTGGTCGGCTGCGGCCGCAGCTCTTTGCCCATCTCGAAGAAGATCGCGTTCAGCGCCTTGGTCAGCGGCACATCCAGGCCGTCCATCCAGACGATGGTCTCGCTGGTCTCGTTGCCGTGGTCGTGCCACTGCCAGCTCGGCGTGAGGACGAAATCGCCCGGATACATGATGACCCGCTCGCCTTCGACCGCGGTGTAGGCGCCGCCGCCTTCGATGATGAAGCGGATCGCTGCCGGCGAATGGCGATGCGCACGCGCGATCTCGCCGGGCAGCAGCACCTGTACCGCGGCGATCAGCGTGTTGGTGGTGGCCCATTGGCCGTTGAGGCCGGGGTTGAAGAGCTGCATCGCCCGGCGCTCGTCGCCCACCGGCACGGCGGTGGCCGATTGCCTCACCACCTCCTTGAGCACGGACCATTTCCACTGGTGCGCAATCGCCTCGGGCCGCGGATGCGGCGTCATCTGGCTCGCGATCTCCCACAAGCCCCACATGTGGTTCTGGTGGATGAGCTGGTGGAAACTGTCTTCGGCTTTGATGGGCGCGTTCATACCCCGATTTTACTCGTTGCCCGCGCGGATCTTCGCCCAGGCCGTGTCGTGCGCCGAGAGCATGGCGAGGGCGTCGCGGTCGCCGCGCGTGGCCCCCATGTTGAGCACCGGGACCGGCGCCAGGCGCTTGGTCAAGCGAGCCACTGCGAACAGGTTGAGGCCGATGAGCGCCGCGGGGAGGAAAGCGAGCTTGTAGGTGAGCCACGGCGCGAGGCACAGCGCGCTCAGGCCGACCGCCGCCAGCACCGACGAGCAGTCCTTGGCCACGACCGGATAGGTGAAATAGAAGCGGAAGCGCTGCACCAGTCGCGCTTCGTCATCGCTGAAGTGATAGGGGGACACCCCCGCCGTCACGGCCGCTTTCCCGAGCGCGGCGATGCGCCGCGCCAGCCACAATTCGAAGAGTCCGACGAGCGTGATGTACACCCAGGCCATCGGCTGCGGAGAGAGCGCTGCCCAACCGGCGAGCAGCAAGACACCGATGCTGCCGTAGCCGCCCAACTATTGCGGGATCGGGTAGACCACCATGCAGCGCTGCGAAGCCTCAGGGCAGGCCATGTTGCGGTTCTGCCGGGTCAGCTCGCGGCCGCAGGCCGCAGCGCGCGCACCGCACGAGATCACGCGCACGCATTCCATGAAGGTGTCCTGGGGACTGCGCACCGCAAGCGGCGCCGAGCAATTCGGCTGCGCGCTCTCGCCCACGGTCATCCAGCGCTCGTCGTTCGCCGGCACGCTCTTGTAGAGATCGGGCGTGCGCGCCGTGCTCAGGATTCCGGTGTCGGCAGCACTGCGGCTCGGACCGCCGACCGCTTCGACGAAACCCTTCAGGCTCTCGGCCTCGGCGGCGCAGCGCCCGTTCTTCAGCTGCTCGACCAAGTTGTCGAAAAACGCATCGCAATGGCCGGCCGAGGCGAGCATCGCCGCGAGCGGCGACTGGATCGCGCCGCGCTCGATGTCCTGCGCGAGCGTCGTCATCGGCTGCGCCGCGACTTCGCCCTGCATCACGCCGAGCGCCGCGCTGAGCACGCTGCCCGCTTCGATGCTCACCGGAGTGGCGACGTACTGGTTGATCGCGCTCGACGCCGGGAAGCGGCTCAGGATCTGGTCGCGCTCGGGGTCGCGCGGATGCAGTCCGTCGACCGCCTCGAAGCGCTGCTTCTCGGTGATGTCGGTGGTCTGCTTGAGATAACCATTGCTCTTCACGTCGATCACGTAGATCGCGAGCGGCAGGCGGCGCGTCACCTCGACGTCGATGATGGCGTACTGGTAGTCGCCCATCACGTCTTCGGTCAGCATGCGCGGCGTGGCGGCGAGCTGGTCCTGCGCCGTTTTCAGGTTGGCCTTGGCGGCGAAGGTTTTTGCCTGCGTGTAGGCCTCTTTCGCGAGGCCGGCGACCAGCGCGATCGGGTCGAGCGAGAAGCTCAAGCCGCCGCCGCTCTCGGCGCGCATCTGCTCCATCTGCTTTTGCTGCACCAGCGCCTGCGCATCGAGGTAGGCCGGGTTCAGCGCCTGGCGCTCGGAGGCCTTGTAGCGCGAGTACTCGTGACGCGTGCTGCGCGTGTTGCGATTGAGCATCGGCTTGTCGACGTCGATGAACACCAGGATGTCGGTTTCCGCGAAGCGCGCGGCCAGCTCGCGGCGCGAAAGCTCGCGCACGCTGATGTTCGGCGGCGGCTTGATCGCCACCGGCACCTCGCCCGACTTCGCCGCGTCCTGCGACCAGAAGAAGCCGAAGCGCACCGGCAGCGTCGCCGGGTCGAGCCGGCCGGCGCTCATCTCGGCGATCAGCTTGGCCGCCGCCTCGGCGGTCAGCTTGCCGCCGGGAACCAGCTCGCGGTAGCGCGCCTGCATGGCGAAGCGCGCGAGCTCCTCGCGCTGCTTGCCGGTGAGGATCTTGGCGTAGCCGTCGTTGAATTTCGCGATCTCGGCGGCGCTCGCGGTCTCGAAGCGCGGCTTCATCGCGAGATAGCCGGCGGCGATCACTTCATCGGGCACGTCGACCGGATAGGTGCGCGTGAAGAGCGGGTTGCCGAAATGGTCGTATTGCGCGAACGCGGCCGGCGCGTTGGCGACGTAAACCTGGGTGACGTCGCCGAGCGCGCCGTCGAGCGCGATGAAGCGCTCGCTGCGCAGCGTATCGTCGATCGCGATCGGCAGCGCGCGATACGAGTCGAGCGCCATGCGCGCCACCGACAGCGAGCGGATCACGCTGGCCCAGTCGGCGAGCGGCAGCGGCTGCGCGCTGAACGGCTTGAGCAGCTCGATCGCCTCGTTCATGCGCGCTTCATGCGGCGGGTTGACCGCGCTCTTGAGCCGCGCGAGCAGCGCCTTATGCTGCTCGGCGTTGTCCCAGAAATACGAGCGGTTCTCTCCCCAATAGCGCGCGGCGTCGTCGGGCTGGTTCTTGTCGAGCAGATCTGCCAGCACTTTCTCGTGCGCCGTGCCGATTGAGGTGAGCGGTGGCAGCTGTGCGCGCACGCCCGAACTCAGGGCGAAGAGCGCGACCAGCGCGACCGCAGTAGTGATCCTCAACATGGCCCCCCCTTCCTGCTTCTTGGCAGCCGCCGGCCGAGCGACTGCAGCCGCTACGATACACCGGCTTCCCGATCCTCCGTCAGCTTTCCAGCTCGGCTTGCTTCGCCAGCCACTCCGCTTCTACCCTTTCGAGTTCCTTGCGCAGCGCACTCTGGTCTTCGAGCAGCAGCTTGAGCGCCGCAGCATCCTCATAGACGGCCGGCTCGCCGAGGCGCGCCTCGATCTGCGCCATGCGGCTGTTCAGGCTTTTCATATCGTCCTCGAGGCGTTGTATGCGAATTTGTAAATTCTTCCTAGAAGGCGCCTTTGCCGCTGCCGGCTTGGGCCGCGGCGGGTTCGCCACCGCCGCCTTCCGGCTAAGGAGCGCCAGCCGGTAGTCGTCGAGATCGCCATCGAAAGCCTCCACGCGCCCGTCGCGCACCAGCAGCAGCTGGTCGCTGCTCGCGCGCAGCAAGTGCCGATCGTGCGACACCAGCACCAGCGTGCCTTCGAACTGCGCGAGCGCCACTGTCAGCGCCTCGCGGGTCTCGAGATCGAGGTGATTGGTCGGCTCGTCGAGCAACAGCAGATTCGGCCGCTGCCACACGATGAGCGCCAGCGCGAGGCGCGCCTTCTCGCCGCCCGAGAAATGCTCGATCGTGCCGGTGGCCATCTCGCCCGGAAAATTGAAGCTGCCGAGATAGTCGCGCAGCTCCTGCTCTCTGGTCTTCGGCGCCAGCCGCACGAGATGCCAGAGCGGCGTCTGGTCGTCGCGCAGCATTTCGACCTGGTGCTGCGCGAAATAACCGATCTCCACACCCTTGTTGAACACCGCGGAACCGCCGAGCGGCGCGAGCACGCCGGCGATGGTTTTGATGAGCGTGCTCTTGCCGGCGCCATTGACGCCCAGCAGGCCGATGCGCTCGCCGGCGCGCAGCGAGAGCTGCACTTCGCTGAGCACGCTGCGCTCGCCATAGCCGGCGGCGACATCCTCGAGCACCAGCAACGGATCCGGCGAGCGCAGCGGCTCGCGGAACTCGAACGAGAAAGGCGCCGCCGCGTGCACCGGCGCGAGCTCCTCCATGCGCGCGAGCATCTTCATCCGGCTTTGCGCCTGGCGCGCCTTGGTCGCGCTCGCGCGGAAGCGGTCGATGAACGATTGCAGATGCTCACGCTCGCGCACCTGCTTCTCGTATTGGCTCTGCGCCAGCACCAGGCCCTGGGCGCGCTGCTCCTCGAAGGCCGAATAGTTGCCGCCGTAGCGCTTGAGCTTGCGCCGGTCGATGTGCACCACGGTCTCGACCACCGCGTCGAGGAAATCGCGGTCGTGCGATACCACGATCAGCGTGCCGGGGTAGCGCTTGAGCCAATCCTCGAGCCACACGATGGCATCGAGATCGAGGTGGTTGGTCGGCTCATCGAGCAGCAGCAGGTCCGAGCGGCACATCAGCGCCTGCGCGAGATTCAGCCGCATGCGCCAGCCGCCGGAGAAGCTCGCCACCGGCTGGTACAACTCACCGGCGGCGAAGCCCAGCCCCAGCAGGAGCGTTTCCGCTCGCGAGCGCACGGTATACGCATCGGCATCGGCGAGCGCACCGTGCAGCTCGCCCATCAGATTGCCGTCGCCTGCCGCCTCCGCTTTCAGCAATCGCTCTTCAATAGCGCGTAACGCCGTATCGCCATCGATGATGTAGTCAACCGCGGGGCGCTCGAGCGCAGGCGTCTCCTGCGCGACATGCGCGATGCGCAAGTTGGCCGGCAGCTCGACATCGCCCTTGTCGGTGTGCAGCTCGCCGGCGAGCAGCGCGAACAGGCTGGTCTTGCCCGAGCCGTTGGCGCCGATCAGCCCGACGCGCTCGCCGGGATTGAGGAGAAGGTCAGCGCCCTCGAGGAGCGGCTTCGCGCCGCGCGCGAGCGTGACCTGTGAAAAGCGGATCAAGCCCGCGATTCTATTGCCTGGCTAGCGGGGCCGGATCTCCTTCCAGCGCTGCTCCTGCTGCTCGAGGATGGTGACGATGTTGCGCCGCTCGAGGCTCGGCAGCAGGAACGGCAGCCAGCCGAGCGACGGATGGCGGAACGAGACGATCGAGCCGCCGGAGATCTGGTGCAGCTCGCTACGGTAGCGCGGGGCGTGGAGCGCCTGCACCCCCTGCAGCTGCGGCGGCTCCTCGGCGATCGCCGGCTTCATCTCCTCGCGGATCTGCGCCAGCACGTTCATCAGCGCGTCGAGGTGCTCGGCGCGCCATTCCTCGCGGCCCGGCAGGCCGAATCGCGCGCGGGTTTTATCTTCGTCGAGCCACTCGACCGAGATCATGAACATGGCGGAAAATCTTTCACCTATTACGCTCGCCTGTAAATCACGGAAACGATGACAAGACTGCTCGCAGTCCTCACGCTCTGCTGCTCGTCGGCGCTCGCGCAAACCTGGCCGGCGAAGCCCATCACGCTGATCATCCCCTTCCCACCCGGCGGCTCGACCGACATCGTGGGGCGCATCGCCGCCGACGGCATGGCGCGCGAGCTCGGCCAGCCTTTCGTGGTCGACAACCGCGGCGGCGCCGGCGGCGCGATCGGCGCCAAGGCGATCGCCGACGCCACGCCCGACGGCTATACCCTCGGCATCGCCACCATCTCGACGCATGTGGTGAACCCGATTGTGCACACCGACTTGCGCTACGACCCGCTCAGGGATTTCAGCTTCGTGAGCCAGATCGCCGCCGTGCCCAACGTGCTTGCCGTCCACCCTTCGGTACCGGCCGGCAACATGGCCCAGTTCATCGCCTATGCCAAAGCGAATCCGGGCAAGCTCAACTTCGGCACCCCCGGCATCGGCAGCCTGGGCCATCTGATCGGCGAGACCTTCATGTATTCGGTAAACGTGAAGATGACCCACGTCCCCTACCGCGGCGCCGGCCCGGCGCTCAACGACGCCCTCGCCGGCCAGGTGCAGGTGCTGTTCGACAACCTGCCCTCCTCGCTGCCGCACATCCACGCCGGCAAGCTGCGCGCTCTGGCCGTCGCTTCCGCAACCAGGGTCTCTTCATTGCCGGAGGTGCCGACGTTCGCCGAGACCGGCCAGCCGCTGGTCAACGATCCCTCGTGGTTCGGCGTCATCGGCCCTGCGCGCCTTTCCCCGGAGACCGTTGCGAAGCTGCATGCGGCGCTGGTCGCGACGCTGAAGCAGCCCGAGGCGCTGAAGCGCCTCGAGGCCGCCGCCTCGGTGCCGGTCGGCAACTCGCCGGAGGCCTTCCGCAAAGTCGTCGCCGACGCCCTCGACAACACGCGCAAAGTAGCGCGCGAAGCGAATCTCAAGTTTGAATAGGGCACAGATGACACGAATCGCGATTTCATGCGCGGCCCTGCTTTCGATCTTCAATGTCGCTTGCGCTGCCGACATCAAAGTCCTCGGCGGGTCAGCCGTCATCACCGTGATGGAAGTTCTCATCCCGCAGTTCGAGCGCGCCTCCGGACACAAAGTCATCGCTGATTTCGATGGCGCAATAGGCGCGATGGCGAAACGCATCCAGGGCGGCGAGGCGGCAGACGTGGTGATCCTATCCCGTCAGCAGATCGAATCCCTGGAAAAGGCAGGCAAAGTAGTCCCGGGAAGCGCAGTCGATCTGGCAAGACTTGGCGTTGGTCTGTTCGTCCGCAAAGGCGCTCGAAAGCCCGACATCAGCTCGGTTGAAGCGTTCAAGCGGACGCTGCTGGCGGCGAAGTCGATCGGCTACAACGATCCTGCTGCAGGTGCGCCAGTCAGTCTCTATTTGATCGGCGCGTTCGAGCGCCTCGGAATTGCAGACGAGATGCAGTCCAAGACGGTCGTCTTCAAGCAGCGCTCGGAGAGATTCGCCGCCGTGGCGCGCGGCGATGTCGAGATCGGCTTCAACCAGATCAGCGAAATACTGGCGGTGCCGGAGGTCGAGTCGCTGGGCCCACTGCCCCCGGAGATCCAGAACTACACTCACTTCGCGGCAGCAGTCGTATTCATCACGAAGCAACCGGAAGCGGCACGGCAGTTCGTTGCTTTCATTTCGTCGCCGGCGGCCCGGTCAGTGATGCGGGCCAAGGGTTTCGAATGATGCGCGCCGCGGCGGCTCTCCTCGCACTGCTCGTCAGCGGCTGCGCCAGCGCGCCGAGCGCGGACTTCTCGTTCGCGCTGATCGGCGACCTCGGCTACACGCCCGCGCAGGAGCCGCAGGTGGACCGCGTGTTCGCCGACTTGGCGAAGGAGCGCCTCGCCTTCGTGGTCCACGACGGCGATCTCGGCTCGCCGTCGAACGGTTCCTGCACGGACCAGCACTGGGCGCGGCGCCTTGCGCAGTTCGAGGCGTCGCCGCAGCCGCTGATCTACACGCCGGGCGACAACGAGTGGACGGACTGCCACGCCGGCGAGGGCTTGCCGCAGTTCCAGGCGCTCGAGCGCCTGCGCGACCTGCGCGCGCAGTTCTTTTCGAGCGAGCGCAGCTTCGGCCGCCAGACGATCGCGCTCACGCGCCAGGCGGGCTATCCGGAAAACGCGCGCTGGAGCCTGGGCGATATCACGTTCTTCACGTTGCACGTCGTCGGCAGCAACAATGGCCGCGGCTACACACGCGAGCGCGACGAGGAAGTCGCCGCGCGCACAGCCGCCAACATCGCCTGGCTGCGCGAGGGGCTGGCCGCAGCGCGGGCGAGCCGCGCCGTCATGATCATCCAGCAGGCGAACATGTGGCCCGAGTTCACGCCCTTCCCGGGCGGCAAGCCGAAAGAGCCGAGCGGCTACACGGAGCTGCGCGATGCGCTCGAGAAGGAGGTCATCGCCTTCCGCAAGCCGGTGGTGCTGGTGCACGGCGACAGCCATTACTTCCGCATCGACAAGCCGCTCCCGGCACGGCGCGGCGGCCCGGCGATCGAGAATTTCACGCGCGTCGAAACTTTCGGCGCGCCGAACCATCACTGGGTGCAGGTGTTCGTCAGCCGGGACGATCCGAATGTGCTTACCTTCCGGCAGCGCATCGTCGAATCGAACGTCCAAAGGAGGAGTCGATGAAACTCAAGGGCAGCATGCTGGACGCGGATGGCCACCTGATCGAGCGCGATGAAGAGCTGCTCGAGTACATGGAAGCGCCTTACAAGGGCAACAACACTCTGCTCGGCTTTCCGTTCTTCCCGACGCTCGATGGCTACCAGCGCGGCGCGATCATGGCGCGCCTGGGGATCCACAAGGGCTACACGATCAACGCCAAGGCGTGGATCGACTTCCTCGACGGCACCGGGATCGAGAGCACGGTGCTCTATCCGACGGCGGGCCTCGCCTTCGGCATGATCCAGGATCCAACCTGGGCGGTGCCGCTCGCGCGCGCCTACAACAACTGGTTCACGGATAAATTTCACAAGGCCAGCCCCCAAAGATTAAGAGCGGTGGCGCTGGTGCCGATCCAGGACGTGCCCGAGGCGGTGAAGGAACTGCGCCGCGCGGTGACGGAGCTCGGCATGGTGGGCGCGGTGCTCGGAGCGAACAGCGCGGAGCTTGGCGTGAGGAAGCCGCTGGGACACGCGGACTTCTGGCCGCTGTATGAAGAGGCGGAGCGCCTCGATGTGCCGATCGCGCTGCACGGCGCGCCCTCGGCGAGCCTCGGCATCAACTTCTTCAACCGCTTCGCGCAGACCCATGCGCTCGAGCATCCGATCGCGCAGATCATCCAGCTCACCAGCATGGTGATGGAGGGCGTGTTCGAGCGCTTCCCGAAGCTGCGCGTCGCGTATCTCGAGGCGGGCGCGGGCTGGGTGCCTTACATCATGGATCGCCTCGATCGCTCTTACGAGGTCTGGTCGGGCAAGCAGTACAAGGAGTTCTCCGAGTGGCTGAAGAAGAAACCGAGCGAGTACATCCGCTCGGGCCGCATCTACTTCAACTGCGAGGGCGGCGAGATCACCCTGCCCTACGCGATGAAGCGCATCGGCCACCAGGCGGTGCTGTTCGCCTCCGACTTCCCGCACGAGACCAACATCGAGCGCGCGAAGCACGAGATCGAGGAGCTGATGAACCACGCCGAGCTCAGCGATGAAGCGAAGCAGGCGATCTTCCACGACAACATCGTGCGCTTCTACGGACCGCGCTTCACCAAGCAGCAGGCGAAGGCGCCGGCCTTATGAGGCTGAAGGACAAGGTCGCAATCATCACCGGCGCGGGCCAGGGCCTGGGCCGCGCCTACGCGCAGCGCCTGGCGAAGGAAGGCGCGAAGGTGGTGGTGGCCGAGCTCAACGCCGACAAGGGGCAATCGGTCGCGACCGAGGTGAAGGGCCATTTCGTGCGCACCGACGTGTCCGACGAGGCGAGCTGCGATCAGCTCGCGGCGGCGGCGGTGGACAAGTTCGGACGCATCGACATCCTGGTCAACAACGCCGCCATCTTCTCGACGCTCAAGATGCGGCCGTTCTGGGAGATCCCGGCGGCCGAGTGGGACCAGTTGATGGGCGTCAACGTCCGAGGTGTGTGGCTGGCATCGAAGGCGGTGGTGCCGCAGATGCGCAAGCAAGCGAGCGGACGCATCGTCAACATCTCATCGGGCGTGGTGTTCATGGGCCGCCCGAATTACCTGCACTACGTGGCGAGCAAAGGCGCGGTGCTCACCATGACGCGCGCGATGGCGAAGGAGCTCGGCGAGTTCGGCATCAACGTCAATGCCATCACGCCCGGCCCGGTCTACACTGAGGTGCCGCGCGCGACGGTGACGCCGCAGCAGCGCGAGGCGATGATCGGCGCGCAATCGATCAAGCGCGCCGCCGGCACGCAGGATTTGGAAGGCACGGTGGTGTTCCTCTGCTCGGAGGACGCAGCGTTCATCACCGGCCAGACGCTCAACGTCGACGGCGGAATGAACTTCCACTAGAGCTAATGGCTTTCATCGGCACACCAGGCCCCGAGCTGCATCCCGGACGAAGCGAGCGATTCCGCTTGATTCGCCAGGCGACGCTCGCACTCGCGGCGCCGCTCTCGGCCGAAGACTGCGCGATCCAGTCGATGCCGGATGCGAGCCCGGTGAAATGGCATCTCGGCCACACCACCTGGTTCTTCGAGACCTTCGTGCTCGGCCCGCACGCGCCGCGCTACCGGGAGCTCGATCCGGCGTATCGCGTGCTGTTCAACTCCTACTACAACGCAGTCGGCGACAAGCATCCGCGATCGGAGCGCGGCATGCTCTCGCGTCCCGGCCTCGAGCAGGTGCTCGCTTATCGTCACCATGTCGACGACGCCATCGCCACCCTGCTCGCCGCGGAGCCCGCGCCGCAGCTCGCGGCGCTGATCGAGCTTGGCCTGCACCACGAGCAGCAGCACCAGGAGCTGATCCTCACGGATGTGAAGCACCTGTTGTCGCGCAATCCGACCCAACCCGCGTACCAGAAGCAATGGCCGCTGACGCCGATCCGTGCGCGCGAGCCCCGCTGGATCGGGTTCGCAGGCGGCCTGTGCGAGATCGGCCATGGCGATGCTGGTTTTTGCTTCGACAACGAGACGCCGCGCCATCGCGTGTGGCTCGAGCCCTTCCAGATCGCCTCGCACCCCGTGACGCACGGCGACTTCATCCGCTTCATCGACGATGGCGGCTATCGCCGGCCCGAGCTGTGGCTCGCCGCCGGATGGGAAGCCGTGGCGACCTTGGGATGGCAGGCGCCGCTGTACTGGCGGTGGCGCGATGGCGAATGGCGCACCTTCACGCTGCACGGCGACGCCGCGGTCGATCCGAACACACCGATCTGCCACGTCAGCTTCTACGAAGCGGAAGCGTTCGCGCGCTGGGCCAACGCACGCCTGCCGACCGAGGCCGAGTGGGAGATGGCGGCGGCAGACGCGCCGCGCGCGGGAAATTTCGTCGAGAGCGGCGCCCTGCATCCGCTCGCGCTTCGCGAAGCGCCGCCCGGGAATGGGCTGGCGCAGGCCTTCGGCGATGTGTGGGAATGGACCCGCAGCGACTACGGCCCGTATCCCGGCTTCAAGCCTGCTGCGGGTGCGGTGGGGGAATACAACGGCAAGTTCATGTCCGGCCAATATGTGCTGCGCGGCGGCTCCTGTGCGACGCCCGAGGA
>WNFN01204349.1_pt1 | contig 14677 bp, 9 predicted proteins | sample 5400161 | NCBI WGS metagenome assembly WNFN01 (sample SAMN13153353, study PRJNA577476) | soil metagenome | isolation source: 80 cm saprolite on Douglas fir-dominated hillslope | place: USA:California | collected 2013-09-17
TCCCAGTCCGATTTGCGTTTTTTTTCGGAGGTGGAGGAGGCCTGGGACTGCATCAGGCGATCGATTTCCGCTTCCCAGGGAGTTGCCGGCTTGGATTGCTTGGGATTCCATTGGTGATTTTCGGCGGAGCTGAGCCAGACATTCATCTGACTATTGGGGTCGAGATCATTATTGGTGAATCCGAGTAGACAGGCTTCATAGTCAAAGGTGCGGGTAATGCGCTCGATCAAGGAAGGAAAATCGAGAGTGACCATGTTCACCTTGATGCCGATCTGAGAAAGATCTTGCTGGATCATGGTGACCATTTGTTCGCGGGGCTTATTGCCGGTGCTGGTGATGAGTGTGAATTCGACGCGATTGCCGGAGGAGTCGCGAAGAGTTTCGCCATCGAGGTGGAAGCCCGCTTGGCTGAGAAGGCGCAGGGCTGCGGCGGAGTCGTATTTGGGGGCAGGAAGCGCGGAGTTGAACCAGAAATGATTGGCTGGCGAGATGGGGCCGTAAGCGGGCCGGGCGTGGCCAGCGTAGACGATGCGGGCCAGGTCGACGCGATTGATGGCCAGAGAGATAGCTTTGCGAAATTCAGTGGAGCGGAACCAGACTTTTTTGTACTCAGGAAAACCGGCGGTGGGAACCTGGTTGAACCACACGAATTCGGAGTCGAGGCTGGGGCCGGCGTCGTGGGCGGCGGCGGGAGATTCTTTTTGTAGGCGATCGAAGAGATCGGCATCGAGAGAATTGATGAGATGGATTTCGCCGCGGCGGAAGCGAAGGATTTCGATGTCGTGATTGCGCTGGATGTCGAGCCGAATGGAATCGAGATACGGCAGGGGCTTGCCTTCTTTATCTTTTTTCCAATAGTTGGTGTTGCGGCGGAGAAGGACATAGGAGCCGGGAGTGTAATCGGAGACGTAGAAGGGGCCGAGGACGGCCATTTCTTTTTTGGGCGAATGCGCGGAGAGAATGGCGACCTGGTCGAAGAGGCGTTCGAGTCCCGCTACTGGGGCGGGGAAAGTGACAGTGATTGTGTCTGCAGTAGGAGTCTGGACGCTGACTTGGCCATCACCGGAGCGGAAAGAGTCGCCGGTGGGGGAGTGGAGCTGAGGATCCATGAGGGATTTCACGGTGAAGGCAACGTCTTCGGAGGTGAAGGGCGTGCCGTCGGAGAAATACAAACTGGTGCGGAGATGAAAATTTATGGTGCGGCCGTCGGGAGTGGTTTTCCACGAGGTAGCGAGGGCGGGTTCGAGGGCTTGTGTCTGGCGATTGAGGCGAATTAAGACGCCCCCAGTTAGATAGCGAACAATTTCGGATTGGCCGTCTTCGACGAGGAGAGGGTTGAACGTTTTTGGTTCGCCGTGGAGACAGAAATGGAGCTCGCCGCCGGACTTGGCGGTGGATTGTGCAGCGACGAAAGCAGGACCGCCCATGTTGATCGTTAGAGAGAGAAACAAGAAAGCACGGCGTATCACTGCGTAACCTCCTGCTGCGGAAGAACAAGTTGAAAGCACATGACCACAATTACCAGAAGAACGAGAGGCACCAGCCTCCAGGGGTTTGCCGAGAGAGCGGAAAAATCCTCGAAGCCGCGCAGCAGGTTACCCCACGAAGGCATCGGCTCCATGACGCCGAGGCCAAGGATGCTCAGGTTCGCTTCGGTCAAAATGAAGAGAGGGATGGAGATAAAGAATTGCGCGTAGAAAAGCGGGCGGAGATTTGGCGCTACATGACGCCAAACGAGGCGGGCAGGCTTGCAGCCGGTGGAGCGCGCCAGCAGAAGGAAATCGGAATCCCGGACGCCGCGCGCGGCGGCGCAGATGACGCGGACGGAAGCCTGCCAGCCCAGCAGACCCATCATCAAGAAAGCGATGACGACGGAGACGAGCGGGGGAACATCCAGGGGCAACAAGGCGCGAACCACGAGCAGAAGAAAGAGCCAGGGCAAAGCGAGGGAGAGGTCGGTTGCTGCGAGCACAATGCGTTCGAACCAGCCGCCCAGGAGACCGGCGACACTTCCCAAGAAGGCGGCGATGAGTGTGGAAAGAAGAGCCGCGGCGGGGGCGAGGAGCAGGGAAACGCGGGTTCCGTAGAGCAGACGGGACATGGAATCGCGGCCCAGGGCGTCCGTGCCAAGGGGATGCGCAGAAGAAGGAGCGGCGTTGGGAATATCACGGTACTGCCGCGCATAGTGGGCAGGCAGCAGAAAGGTGGCGAGGGCCATCGCAACAAAAATCGCGCAGAGAATCGAAATAGCGACTTTTTGAAGGGGCTTCACTGGGTGCTCCCGCTCGCGGCAAAAGTGCGTCCGACCAGATCGGCGAGCGAATTGGCAGCGAGCATCACGAGAGCAACGACCAGAGTCACATTGACGATGAGGGGCAGATCGCGGCTGAGGGCCGCCTGCCAGGCAAGCTGGCCCAAACCTGGAGAATCACAAAGCGCTTCGATGGGGATGGCGGCGCCGAAAGAAATGGCGAACGAGACACCAAGAAGAGCGAGGAGCGGGGGAGCCGCCAGCGGTAGGACATGGCGGAGAAAGATCGCGCTGCTTCCCAATCCTCGCGCGCGAGCAGCTAGAACGTGAGGTTGGTCGTAAGAGCGAACCAATAGACTTCGAATGTAACTGTAGAGGCGTGGGAACACGGCCACGGCGATCGCGAAAAAAACCGGGGCTCGCCATTGAACGGCCAGCATAGCGACAACCGCGGAGGGCAGAGACAACAACAAACTATTGAAAGCCGTGGTGGAAGCTTCGAAGAACCAGCCGCGTGCGGCGATCCCCAGCGAAGCCAAAAGCGCGGCCGCCAGCCATGCGACGCCGAGGCCTCGAACTACCGACTTGCCAGTTACTGGCAGTCTTTGACGGAGCAATTCGCGAACGGGCCGCTGCAGCGACTCGGATTCGCCAAGATCACCATGGGCGAGCGCCGAGAGATAGTGGAAGTAGAAAGCAGGCAGCCCTTGGTGGAGCGCTTGCTGCTGGCGCAACGCCTCGACACTATCCGGGCGCCAGCGGGGATCGAGCTGACGCTCTGACACACCATTCCCCGGGGCGAAGCGCACGAGGGTGGCACTAAGCAGCGCGCCGACAAGTCCCAGACAGAAAAGAACCAGCAGGCGGCGAAGCCCGAGACGAAACAACTTCGTGGAGGTTTTGGTGTCTCTCATTCTTGTCCACGCAGAAAAGCGCTGCCAGATGCGTCACCCGGCTAGGAGACGTTCTGGAGCTTCGAATAATGCTTTTCTTTGTTCTCGTACATGCTGCGGTCCGCTTCAGAAAGAAGGTCTTCCACCGAAAGGCCGTCAGTGGGAAAGAAAGCACTACCGACGCTGACGGACACCAGGGGCTCACCGCAAACGTTGCGGCTGGCTTCGCGAACGGCCCGCGCCAATCGTTTCTCGATATCGGAGACCAGGTCCTTGGTCATGTCCGGAAGGACAAAGACGAATTCGTCTCCGCCGAGCCGGCCGACCTGGTCGTATTCGCGGCAGGAAGTCTTAAACTTGGCGGAAACTTCCTGAAGCAGCTTGTTTCCAGTCAAGTGGCCGAACTTGTCGTTGACCTTCTTAAAGCTGTTGAGGTCGCACAGGAGCACGGCCAGCGGTCTTTTTGAACGCCGGATGCGTGTGAGTTCTTTTTCGAGGTGATCACAGATTGAGCGAGCGTTGGGCAAGCCCGTAAGGTAGTCGGTGCTGGCGGTGCTTTGAGCTTGCTCGTATTGGAGTGCATTTTCGACTGAAAGCCCGAGCTTGGAACTGGCAGCCAAGAGCAAGCGCAAATGATCTTTGGAGAAGGCGTTTTTTTCGCGATGGTAAAGAGTCAGGACGCCAGCGACGCCGTCGCGGCCGCGGAGCGGAACGCTGAGTGCAGACTGGAGCGTGGTATTTGGCGAGGACGGGCCGAGATGAAAAGTTTCGGCGGCCGGATTGCCGTTGGTGATCGGCTTCTCGTTGCGAGCGACCCAACCGGAAAGACCTTGTCCCAGAGGGATGCGCAGTGAAGTGAACTGGTCGTAGTCCAGTCCGTGAACATATTCCGGAATCAGAACGCCTTCCTGGGAAACGAAGAAAACGATGGAGTCGTGCGGAATCATTTCTTTCAAGCGGACGGCGACAACCGAGAGCGTTTCCTTCAAGCTCAAGGAATTTCCAAGCGTCTGGGCGAGCTCAAAGAGCAACTGAGCCTCTTGGCGCGCCGAGATGATGGAAGTGAGAAAAGAAGTCGCGCGGACTTCGGCTTCATTGGGGACCTCTGCGAAACCGGAGGAAGGGGCGACGGTGCGCTCGAGTTTCGGTGCAATATCCAGGCGCTTCCGCTCGGTTTCCATGGAGTTGACGATCACTTCCAATTCGAGATAGCGGCGTTCCATGACTTCGACGACACGGGGGTCGAAGCTGGTCCCCTTCTGAGCAATGAGCGTCTTCATGGCCTCTTCGGTAGTCATGGCGCGCCGATAGGGCCGTTCCGAAGCGAGGGCGTCAAAGTTGTCGACGGCGGAAAGAATTCTTGCGCCGATGGGGATGGCTTCGCGCTTGAGCCCATCGGGATATCCCGTGCCGTCCCATTTTTCATGATGGGAGCGCACGATGGGAACAACGGGGTAAGGAAACTGGACGCGAGCCAAAATCTCCGATCCGACGATCGGATGGATTTTCATTTTCTCAAACTCTTCCGGAGTAAGGCGACCCGGCTTGGAGAGAATGTTTTCCGGGACGGCCAGCTTCCCAATATCGTGGAGCATGGAGGCGGCGCGAATGGCATCGAGCTGGTCGTTGTCGAGACCGAGATCTTTGGCAATCTCGACAGCGTAGACCTGCACGCGGCGAAGATGATCGTGTGTGGTGTGATCTTTGGCTTCGATGGCCAGCGAAAGCGCCTCGATAGTGCGCAAGTGCAGAGCGGCAATTTCCTCAGCGTGCTTCTTTTGCGCAGCGAGGCGGCCGAGGTAAGTCTGGTAAGAGCGGTAGATCCAGTAAACGATGGGGAAAACGAGAAGGGCAATTTGCCAGCCAAACATCCGGTTGACGAGGCTGACGCCACAAGCAATTAGCGCGCCCAGAAGGTAATAGGGAAAGGCCCACAGATAGCATTCCTTCCAGACGTGAACGGGATTCCGCCCTTCGGTCATGGCGATGATGCCGGAGACGGAAATGGTATTGAAAGCGAAGTAGGTGGTGGCCGCGGCCGCCATCAGAAGGGGCCATTTGAAACCGACCGCCGCAGCAATCTTGCTATGGAAAACCATCTCAGCAGCGGTGATGGAGAGAGCCAGGTTGGCGAGATTAAAGAGCCATTGAATGGGGCGGGGGCGCGGGTGAGCTTGCCATAGGGTTTGGACCAAGCCTCCGAGACAGCCCATGAAGAGAGTCTCGGAATAGGAGAGATCGATGATGCCAACCAGAATGAAGAAAAAATTGGCGGACATCGTGGCTTTGATTCCCGGCAGTTGCACTTTCAAGACGGAAGAAGCCACGGCAACAATGAGGAAACAGAGGTAGCGGAAGAGGTCATCGGAATGCCAGCGGAAGATGGCATAGGGCAAGAGAGGAAGGCCACCGATCAGCTGAGTGAAAATAAAAACGGTTGCAGGCACGCCGAGCGCCTGCAAGTCCATCCAGGTGTTGCCCCAGTATCTTTTGGTCCTCGTCGCTTTCACTCGCGCTCTCAATCTTTCTTGCCCGGGTGCGAATGCTCATTCCCCAACGGGGGTGCGCCGGAACCCTCCCAATGAACAGGTCTCCGGACAAGCCGTGAACAGGTCCGAGTAAACAGCCACGGCCTAGACTCTAAGCAAACGATGCAGACTGGCCCTTCTATTGAATTTTGGGAGGAGGGGGGCAGGTTGGGAATAGTACCGCTAGTCATTTGTATTGAAAGGGATACTGTCTTTCAGGCGGAATTCCGACAGGACTCTTTTCGGACTGTTCGCTTCGGGGCACGACCTCCCTGGACGAGCCGAAGGCCCCGAAACGGCCTGTACTTTAGTACTAAACCCAGGGACCCTCTGTACCATCGACCCCAGTTGGACCTGTCCGCGATACTTACGGTACTGAAAGCGCCAAGTTTCCCCGGGTCAATGTCAGTGAAGCTCGGCCCGGAACCTAGTGCAGGAGTAAAGCTCATGCCCGGCAAGCACGAAACCAGTCGCAACGGTAGCAGCGTACTCAAGACGACGACGTGGGGTGCGGTGATTGCCCTCACTGCCGCGATCCTCGTGGCAGGAATGATCGGGTTGAACCCCTTGAGCCAACCAGGCGACTTCGGTCGTCCCGCCGCACAAGTGGCGGAAAAGGCGCTGACGCCGACTGTGGATTCGGGGACGCCTGCTCTAGAAAACTCCTTTGGTGGTGAAGCTCGCCAAGGCCAACCTGTTCAGGGCAAGGCTTTGCCGAGTGTTTCTGGCACGTCGCCCATTTCCGCTTCTTCAGCTTCTACGGTAGCCAGCACGAACCATTCGAACCAGGCTGAGCTTAGCAACCCAAGCGCGCCGGGCGAGAACAACGGCAGCGGTTCTGCCAGCGCAGGCGCTAATGATGAGCAGCGCGCAGTAGTCGCGAAGATTGCTCCCGACCTGAAGGGCATCGATCCGGAAAAAGCGGTGGAAGTCATCGTTCAATACAAGAATTCAGTCGGTGCGTCGGAAGTGGCGGCGGACGGAGCAACGGCTAAGGCTGAACTTCCCTTGGTGCACGCACAGCTGGTGACGGTCAAAGGCGGCAGCCTGTCTAGTCTGGCAGCGCATTCCAGCGTGGCGTACATCTCGCCGAATCGCACGGTTCGGGGGTCACTCGATCACGTAGTCACAGCCGTGAACGCGGATCTCGCGTTCGCCAGCGGCTGGGGCGGTACAGGAGTGGGAATCGCGGTGATTGACAGCGGCATCACCCACGGAATTTATGATTTGAATACGAACGATAATTCGACGTCGCGCATCGTTTACAACCAGAGTTTTGTTCCCGGCGACAGCTCCACCTCTGACTCCTTTGGCCACGGAACGCATATCGCGGGCATCATCGGCGGGAACGGCTACACTTCTGAGACGTCAAACTATTCAGGCGTTTATCGCGGCATCGCACCGGACGCAAACATCATCAATCTGCGTGCGCTCGATTCCACTGGAGCAAGCACGGACAGTACGGTAATCGCGGCCATCCAGCAGGCTATCGCCCTCCAGGGTACATACAATATTCGAGTCATCAATCTGTCGCTGTCCCGTGGGGTCCATGAAAGCTATACCCTAGATCCGCTGTGCCAAGCGGTGGAATCCGCATGGCGGGCGGGCATTGTGGTGGTAACCGCTGCCGGCAATATGGGTCAGTACAATGGTGCGGGCACAAATGGCTACGCAACAATCGGTGCGCCGGGTAACGATCCATACGTAATAACGGTGGGCGCAACAAACACGCATGGGAACGGCAACCAAACTTCGCAATCGATGACCAGTTATAGCTCGAAGGGTCCGACGTCTTTTGATCACATCGTGAAGCCAGACCTGGTCGCTCCGGGCAATGGAGTGGTTTCACGTATGTCCTCAACGGGCAACGCGATCGCCGCGGCCTATCCGGCTCTAGCCGTCTATCCCTGCAACGCATCGCGAACCAACTGTGGCGCGCAATACGGTTCGGCCCGGTACATGCGCCTCAGCGGAACCAGCATGGCGACGCCAGTGGTTAGTGGCGTAGTTGCACTTTTACTGCAGCAGAACCCCTCGTTGACACCAGACCAGGTGAAGGCCCGATTGATGAAGACCGCCTGGAAGAATTTTGCGTCATCTACGAGCGCCAAAGACCTGGGGACTGGTGTGGTTTACCAAATTCAGCAGGATCAATTCGCGGTGGGAGCTGGGGCTGTTGACGCTTCCGCGGCCCTGGCCAGTACGGACCTGGCACCCTCAAATGTGGGCGCTGCAAAGTCGCCCAAGGTTACCTATAACTCGTCGACGAATACGCTTTCCATCGTAAGCGATCCCTCGTCGATCTGGAATAACTCTGTTGTATGGGGCAATTCAGTGGTGTGGGGCAATTCGGTGGTCTGGGGTAACTCCGTCGTTTGGGGCAACTCCGTTGTGTGGGGAAATTCAGTGGTCTGGGGCAACTCCGTTGTTTGGGGTAACTCAGTGGTCTGGGGCAATACCGACGGATCTATCGGGGACGGTCAGTAGGCAGGCACGGGCAAAAAGAGAGGAGAATAGAAAATGCCAAGCCTAGCCAAAGCCTACATCGCAATAATCGGCGCCCTATCTGCCGCCACATTGGGACTGGCAGTGTACCGATGGAATCCTGAACACCTTGGTCGCTTCGTGCTGTTTTTTGCGCTGGCGATGGTGGCCTCGACGATGAAGATCCGGCTACCGGGATTGAAGACTTCGATCTCGACGAACTTCGTTTTCATTTTGATAGGAATTGCACTGTTTAGTTTTAGCGAAACCTTGCTGATCGGCCTGGGTGGCGCGCTGATGCAGTCGCTTTGGAAACCAATGCAGCGGCCGAAAGCGGTGCAGGTTTTCTTCAATGGTGCTTGCTTGACGGTATGCAGCGCCGCCGCATTCTGGGCTGCGCACGCGCTGCCGGCCATGCTGGGGTCGAGTTCAGCGGCAGCAATGATGACTGTGGGCGCCTGCGTGTACGTGGTCTTGAACACCGGCATGGTGTCGCTGGTCGTTTCCCTGGCCGAAGGGCAGTCTCTGAAGCAACTCTGGCCGCAATGTTATGAATGGACGTTCCCGTACTTCCTGGTGGGTGCAGCCGTAGCTGGACTGGCAAGCGCCGTTGGCCAAGGAAGCAATTTTGGATTGGTGCTTCTAGTGGTGCCGGCGATGTACTTTGTCTACGTCTACTACCGGATGCGCATTCTTCGGGCCGTGCTGGACAATATTTCAAACGTAAGCCACCAGAACGAAGCCGTTCTTGCCAGCGCCTCGCGTAGCCGCTGAACGCGTTCACTATTTGGGCGTGCAAATTATTTGGATACTCCACCTGCAAACTCTTCAGGGAAATCGCTAAAGTCCGAGTGACAGGCACTTCGCGCCTTAGGCAATCACTCACTAACTCAAATCGACTGGATGTATCCCGGCGAATTCCACTATTTTACCCGCGCGGACATCCTTCAGGATGCCTGGCACCGCGTGGACGACTTCTTTGCGTTTCACTTGCAGGGCAAGATCAATCGAGCATCCTGAGATTTAGGAGTAGTCCATCCGGCGGAGGATACAATTGAGAACTGCGAGTATACCTCCACCGTAAAAAGCGCAGTGATGTACCATAGTCGGCGCTTGATTGTGTTGCCGCGAACTTTCGGCCCCACCGTCCGGCGCAGTTGCTCTTATGACTTCAAGGCCCGAGTAGAAATCGAATCCATCAGGAGGTTTCCATCGTGCTCAGCCGCAGCCGGAAGTTCCTTTATGGCTGGATCGTAGTCTTGTCGTGTGTGATCTCCGCGAATGCGCAGCAACCGGACGCCGAGGACGAGGATCAGATGCGATTTCGTTTTGTCGGACCAAAGGTCGGAAATCGCATCGCGGCAGTTGCCGGCGTGCCGGGTGATCCGAGCACCTACTACGCCGGTGCGGCCTCCGGCGGCGTTTGGAAATCGACAGACGGCGGCAATCGTTGGGCACCGATCTTTGACAAGCAACCCGCCGCAGCCATCGGCGCTCTGGCCGTTGCACCTTCCGACCCGAGCGTCGTTTGGGCGGGAACTGGCGAGGCGTGGATGATTCGCGATAGCGACGTAATGGGCAACGGAATCTATAAATCCACCGACGCCGGGAAAACCTGGACCAACATGGGTCTTCCCGATACCGGCCGCATCGGCCGCATCGTCGTGCATCCCTCGAATCCCGACATCGTATTTGTCTGCGCCCTTGGACGCGCTACCGGACCGCAACAAGAACGCGGCGTCTTTCGCACCGTCGACGGCGGCCAGCATTGGGAACGAGTGCTCTTTGGCGGAGAAAATGTAGGATGCTCCGGGCTTTCCATGGATCCACATAATTCGCGCACGTTGTTTGCAGGAATGTGGCAGGTGGAATTGCGCACTTGGGCGGAACTCAGTGGCGGTCCTGGCAGCGGAATCTACGTTTCACGCGACGGGGGAACCAAGTGGGCGCGCATCGAAGAGCACGGCTTGCCACATGCTCCGGTCGGCAAGATTGACGTAGCTGTCGCTCCTACCAACTCCAGGCGCGTCTTCGCCTTGATTCAAACCAAGGACCAAGGCTCGGTTTGGAGGTCCGACGACGCAGGGGCGCGCTGGAAGGCCGTCAATTTCCAAAGGGCTTTGATTGGGCGCGCCGGCTATTACATTCGCATCGCCGTCTCGACCGGAACCGACAACGAGGTTTACATCGCCAACAGTTCGTTCCATCAATCGCTCGACGGAGGACAGAATTTTCAGGAAGTCCACTGGGGCGGAGACACTCACGATATTTGGGTCGATCCCGCCAATCCCGATCGTTTTGTAATCACCGATGACGCGGGAATGCTAATTACTACCGTTCACGGCCGCGGCTTTCACCGCGTTACTCTGCCAATCGGCCAAATGTACCACGTAGATGTCGACAACCAGGTTCCGTACTACTTCTACAGCAACATGCAGGACGATGGAAACATGCGCGGTCCCAGCGTGCCGGTCGACTCGCAGGAAACCGGCTGGGATCATCGCATGGGCGGATGCGAGTCCGGCTTTACCGTTCCAGATTTGGCCGATCCCAACATAGTTTGGGCCACTTGCTATGGCAACAAGGTCACCCGTTGGGATGCCCGGCACAAGCATGCGCGCTCAGTCAGCCCGTGGCTGCACACGCTGGATTCACCGCCCAACGCCATAAAGTACCGCTGCCATTGGACGTCGCCGCTGGCCGTCGACCCCTTCGACCACAATACCGTCTACTATGGTTGCCAGGTCATTTTCAAAACAACGAATGCGGGTCAGAGTTGGATGGTCACCAGTCCGGACTTGTCGACTCAGGACCCCGCTCACATCATTCCCTCCGGAGGAATCGTCGGTGACAACCTCGGCCAGTTTTACGGAGAGGTCGTCTTCGCGATCGCACCATCCAAGATCCAGAAAGGATTGATCTGGGCGGGTACAAACGATGGTCAAGTCTGGTACACAAAGGACGGTGCCGCAACCTGGGTAAACGTCACCAAGGGCATTTCCGTTCTGCCACCTTTGGGAACTATCACCAGTATCACTCCTTCTACATTTGATCCCGCCACTGCCTACATCAGTGTCGATTTTCACCTGGTGGACAACCGCGATCCCTTCATCTACAAGACCACTGACTTTGGAAAATCCTGGAAAGCGGTTACCGGAAATCTCCCGAAACATCCTTTGTCCTACGTCCGCACGGTCACCGAAGACCCGAACTGCCAGGGACTCTTGTTTGCCGGTACAGGAAATGGGCTCTACTATTCGCTGGATGACGGCGCGCACTGGACTGCATTGGGCGGCGGACTGCCTCATGCACCTGTCACGTGGGCCGTGGTGCAAAAAGAGTTTCACGATTTGGTGATTTCGACTTACGGCCGCGGGCTCTACATCTTTGACGACATCACTCCTCTTGAGCAGCTCGCCGGGAGTCATTCCGACGCAGCGGCTGTCCTCTTCGAGCCACGCAAAACCTACCGGTTTACCCGTGGCGGGGAAGCGTTACTGACCTTCGCTCTAAAAACTGCGCAGAAGGACAAAAAGCCGTTGGAGCTCGAAATCCTGGACGCGGACGGAAAAGTGATTCGCAAACTCAAAGCCACGAAGCCCCGCGCGGGCATGAACCGCGTAAAATGGGATTTGCGTCACGAGCCGCCCCGTTTGGTCGCCCTCCGGACCGTGGCTCCTGAAAACACTCACATTTGGAATGAGCCGCGTTTCCGCGACGTCGACTCTCGGCCAATCACCCACTGGGGCGCCAAACCCGCCGAAGTCGGCCCCCTTGTGGCGCCGGGAGCCTACACGGTGCGCCTTAAGCTCGAAGAAGGGCAGACCTACACACAGCCCATCACGGTTCTCCGCGACCCCAAGTCTCCGGGTTCCGAAGCGGACATCAACGCTTCCGTGAAAACTTTGCTCCGCATCAACGACGACATCACCAGCGTATCTGCCACCGTCAACCAAATCGAGTGGCTACGCAAACAGCTCGAAGTCCTGAACCCGCGGCAGACCAATCCCCAGACAGCCCCGAGGCCAAGCGCAAAGCCGAACTTCTAAAGACCGTGGAGGCGTTGGACCAGAAGCTGCAGGCCATCGAATACAAGTTCGTGTCTCCCGCGCTCGTCAATAGCGACGATAAGTACTTCGTCGAACCCTACCGGGCGTACCTCAATCTGATCTGGCTCAATGCCGAGGTCGGAACCGGCGGCGGCGACATGGCTGGCGGCGCGGACTTTGCCCCGACCGACGCCGAGATGGACACACTCCAGTCGATTGAGGCGGAAATGGCAAGCTCGAACGCTGAGTTCCAAAAGGTGCTAAAGGAAGATCTTCCGGCATTCAACCGCGTCCTCGGCAATAACAACGTTGCTCTGGTTGTCGCTGCGAACAGCATCGATCCGGATGAACGCGACGGAAATTGAATAGCCCACCGAGGGAATGCTAACCATCTCGGCAGATTTTCGGATGGCGTGGGGATCGGTTCGCACCTTCGCGGATATTCGTTCAGCTAACCGCTGGCAGCGTAATTCGGACCGCGGCGGGCGCCAAACAGCGTCCCACTTGAGCTAAACATCATTGATCCTCCTCCGCCTTTTTTGCTGAATCTTGAGAAGTGACCTGCTCCCCAAAATCCACGCAGAGGTGCATATGAAAATCGCAGATTTGGAAGTGCGGAAGGAGAAGGCATGGGCAAGCCGGTTCAGGAAGACATCAACAACTTCTGGATGGGGCACGCACCCGAGACCATGTCCGAGACTTATTCTCGCTTGGATTTGCAACTCGACATTGGTCTTGTGGAAGCGCAGTCGATGGGGCGTCGGTTTCAATGTTCCGCCCGTTCCAATTGCTCCAAGTCGCTCCACGATTTCGCAAGAATCTGACGTCGAATTGGCTTTGTAACTTTAGCAAAATCAATTGAGTAGACGAGGATGGGCCCGGAGGCCAGCTGCATAGAGCGTCTGCCCCCTCGGCAGAGGGTAAACGCGCCAAAATCGTACTCTTCTTCGCGATAAATGATTTAAAATCAAGACAGCTAGTGCGCCCGTAGCTCAGTTGGATAGAGCGTCTGCCTTCTAAGCAGAGGGTCGGGAGTTCGAGTCTCCCCGGGCGCGCCATACCTTGTTGGTCCAGCCCGGACACTTGGGTTACAGAACGTACCGGCTACGTAGGTAACAACCTTGGGCCGAACGGATTGTCAGAGGTTCCAGCACCCGGGTCCGCTCGAATTCACTGATTGGACGCTATCGCCGCGTTGGAATAGACCTGGGCCGCGGAGACTTCTACAAACCTCGTCAGGTAAGGCACTAAAGGCGTTACCTCGAAGGGCAGTTTGTCGCGCCCAGAGAGTAGCGTCATCGGTTTGGACTTCATCAACGTAACGCTTGCACTCCAAGGATCGACCTTGAGTCTCGACCCCAGAGGCAACGCGGCGATCTGACTCTTGTTGCCTGGATCCAGCTCAGGCGCGAGCAGGACACGTGCCTGACGGCGTTTCGGGATGCTTTCGAGAGCGTGCCGAGGACGGACGACCGCCCCACAACTAACCAGATTAAGTCGTTCGACAGACGAGTAGGCCTGAACTCCTATTGTCTCAAATTGCCCACCTGAGCCAGCGACCCACGAGAACGATTTGCCCTAGGGGGATGGGCGGCGGGGACGAAGAAAAGAAACTGCTTGACATCTGTAGTAGTGTTATAGTCAACTATAACACTAAGGTGAGTTCGTTGACGCTGATTTGATCGCAAGTGAAGTGAGCCAGCGAATAATCCCCGACCCGAGATCGTGAAGAAATGAATTTCTTAAGGAGAATGAAATATGAAATCCCGTTTTGTGTTGACCGTTATTCTGATGTTGCTCGCCACTGCGGCCTACGCGCAATCCGACGCGCAAAAGTCCTCCGTGGTTCCTGTGCCGTCCGCGGCGCAGAAGTCATTCGCAACCATGAAAACCCTGGCGGGAGAGTGGGAAGGCGCCGTCGCCGTCCAGGACATGCCGCAGATGTCAGGTGCCAAGATGCATCTCTCGCTGCGCGTGACCTCGCGGGGAAACGCCCTCGTGCACGAGTTCCAGGAAGCAGGAACGCCGTTGGATGCGACTAAATACGACCATCCGGTCACGATGCTTTACGTGGACGGAGACCAGCTCACGCTGATTCACTATTGCGACGCGGGGAACCGGCCGCGCATGACCGGCAAGATGTCGCCTGACGGCAAGACGGTCGAGTTCGAGTTCGCGGACATCAGCGGGAGCGCGACGTACCACATGCACCATGCGGTGTTTACGATCATCGACGCCGACCATCATACCGAGGATTGGACGTTCATGATGAAGGACAAGGCGATCCACGCGCACTTTGACTTGAAGCGGGCACAGTGACGGAGAGCGCCGCTGTCATGGGGTACTGGAAACTCTGATGGACCGTGAGTGGAACGACAGTCAGCCGATATACCGGCAGCTTCGCGACCGTGTCGTCGCGATGATACTCGACGGCGTGCTCAAGGAAGGCGATCCGCTGCCGTCCGTGCGCAA
>WNFN01229226.1_pt1 | contig 14672 bp, 9 predicted proteins | sample 5400161 | NCBI WGS metagenome assembly WNFN01 (sample SAMN13153353, study PRJNA577476) | soil metagenome | isolation source: 80 cm saprolite on Douglas fir-dominated hillslope | place: USA:California | collected 2013-09-17
GTCGTCGCGTCGAGCCGCTTGCGGATCCGGTCGAACAAGGCGCGATCGCCGGCGGTGGTGGCGGCGATCTCGAGCGCCGCGCCGGCAAGGGCAGCGTCCACGCGCGCCGGATCGGCCAGATACGCGTTCACCACTTCGCGCGCGTAGGCCTGGATCCGTGGATCGTTGCCGTACACGGAGGCCCACCACAGCAGCGTGGGCCGCAGGGCGGCCACGGATTCCGGCTCCCCCGGGCGCGGCGCCGGACCGATTCGCTCGAGCGCGCGGCCGAGCGTCTTCTGCACATAGGTCGCGAACGAGTTGCGCGTCTCCGGCGTGATCAGCGCCGGCTTCGCCTCCTCGAGCGCGGTCACCACCGCGGAGACGACGAGCGGATCCGGATCGGCGGCGAAGGCGGTGAGCAGGCGGAGATAGTCGCCGCCGTGAACCATCCCCGCGTCGAGCAAGGCGGAGAGGTTGCCCACGAAGCCGATGCGCTCGCGCGTATCGAGGCGGGTGGCGGCCTGCTCGGCCATCGTGGTCAGCAGGGGCCGGGCGACGCTCCAGCGGTAGTAGCCGCGCTCGCCGCCGCTTGGGTGGATCCAGTCCACGGGGCTGGACACCCCCAGCTTGAAGTCCTGCGCCGCCGAGGTCAGCAGGAACGTCTTCGTCTGGACGACTCCTCCTTCCGCGTACTTCAGGCCGACCGGGATCTGCCATTGCCCCGGCGGCGGCTTCACGCCCGCGAGCACGAAGCGCTGCTGAGCAAGGCGGACGGACTTGCCCTCGTCCACGAGGACCGCGCTCACCAGCGGCACGCCCGGCTGGTCGAGGAAGGTGGCCATGGGCTTGCCCACGTCCTTGCCCGACGCCCTGGAGAGCGCGCTCCAGAGGTCGGCCGCGGTGGCGTTTCCCCACTCGTGGGCGGCGAGGTAGTCGCGGATGCCCTTGCGGAACAGATCGGGGCCGAGCCAGGCCTCGAACATGCCCAGCACGGCCTCGCCCTTCTGGTAGGCCAGCTCGTCCGCGGCCTGCAGCAGGTTGTCCATGGCCACCACGGGCTGGCGGATGGCGCGGGTGGTGAGCCGCGCGTCGGTGTTCATGGCCTTCTGCGCCCCCTCGACGGATCGCGCCTCGACCTCCGTCTCCGGGAACGTCTCCTGCGTGACTTTGTCACCCATCCAGGAGGCAAAGGACTCGTTGAGCCACAAGTCGTCCCACCAGGCCATGGTGACGAGATCGCCGAACCACATGTGCGCCATCTCGTGCGCGGTGACTTCGATCAGCAGGCGCCGCTGGGCGACGCTCGCGCCGGCGGGGTCGATCAGGAGGATCTGATCCGCGAAGGTGATGGCGCCCGGGTTCTCCATCGCGCCCGGCCAGTATTCGGGCACCGCGAGGAGGTCGAGCTTCTCGAAAGGGTAGGGCCGTCCGAAGTCGCGCTCGAGCGCGGCGAGGAGGGGTGGCGCCACGCGCGCCGCCTCCGCCGCCAGGGCGCCCTTCCCCTTCACGGTGACGACGCGGCCGGGCACGGAGAGCCCGGCGATCGGCACCGTCTCGAACGGGCCCACCGCGATCGCGAGCAGGTATGAAGGGAGCGGCGGCGTGCGCTTGAAGACGACCGTCCGGGCCGCGCCGCCGGGAGTGTCGCTTTCCACCGGCGTGTTGGAGACGGCCAGGTCCGCGGCCGGCACCACCAGCGTGAGCTGGTAGGGAATCTTGAACGACGGCTCGTCCCAGCACGGGAAGGCCCGCCGTGCGTCCGTGGCTTCGAACTGGGTGAATGCGTACCAGTCGCCGCCGGCCTGAGTGCGATAGAGCCCCACGGAGTGCGGGTCGAAAGGGGCCTTGAACTCCAGGTCGAGGGTGTAGTTGCCGGGCGTAATGGGACGATCCGCCTGCACGCGGACGACCCCTCGTGCTCCCGCGGCCTGCCGCACGCTCACCTCGCCCGCCGGCCCGCGCAGCTTCAAGACGGACAGGACCGGGCCGTCGGCGTGGAACGCGAAGCTGGAGGATTGTCTCGACACCTTCAGCTCGATGTGGGCGGCGCCCGTGAACTCGGCCCGAGCGGGATCGACGGTCAGGCGAACGGACTCGAACGTCGGCACCACGTCGCGACCGAGACGGCTGGGGTCCGTCTGGGCGGAGGCGAGCGGCGCGCTCGCGGCGAGGATGACGGCGAGTGGTGGGATGAAGCGCGCGCGCACGGTGGCCTCCTTGGGATGGTCCAACTTACCTGATAAAAGGTGAAGGCGTGCGCCTCCTCATCCACGACGCCCGTCTGGTCGCCACCATGGACGATGCGCGCCGGCGTCTGCCCGGTGGCTGGGTCCTGATCGAGGATGATCGCATCGCGGGGGTGGGCTCGGGAGAGCCTCCGGCCACGCCCGTGGACCGCCGCCTGGACGCGCGCGGCAAGGTCGTCCTGCCTGGCCTCGTCAACACGCACCACCATCTGCCGCAGACCCTTACCCGCAACGTCCCCCGGGTGCAGGAGGCGCCGCTGTTCCGGTGGCTGGTCGAGCTCTACGAGGTGTGGCGGGGCACGGACGCGGAAGCGGTGGAGGTGGCGGCGCGCGTCGGCCTCGGCGAGCTGCTGCTCACCGGCTGCACGACCTCCACGGACCACCTCTACCTCTTCCCGCGCGGGCACGAGCGTCTCATCGACGCCGAGATCGGCGCCGCCCGCGACCTCGGCATCCGCTTCCACCCGACGCGCGGGTCGATGAGCCGCGGCCATAGCCAGGGCGGCCTGCCCCCCGACGACGTGGTGCAGGCGGAGGACGTCATCCTCGCCGACTCCCGCCGCCTCATCCGCGAGTACCACGACCCGCGACCGCGGGCCATGACGCGGATCGCCCTCGCCCCCTGCTCGCCCTTCTCCGTGACGGACGACCTGATGCGCCGCACCGCCGACCTCGCGCGCGAGCACGGCGTGCGCCTCCATACGCACCTCGCGGAAACGAAGGACGAGGAGACGTACTGCCTCGAGATGTACGGCGTGCGCCCGGTGGAGTACGTGCGGCGCCTGGGCTGGCTGGGACCGGACGTGTGGATGGCGCACGCGGTCCATCTCTCCCCGGAGGAGGTCGCGCTCTTCGGGGAGACGCGGACGGGCGTCGCCCACTGCCCATCCTCGAACTTCCGCCTCGGCTCCGGGATCGCTCCCGTACGCGCGCTCCTCGACGCGGGGGCGCCGGTCGGCCTGGGAGTCGACGGCTCGGCGAGCAACGACAGCTCCAACATGCTCGCGGAGGCGCGCCAGGCCTTGCTCGCCCACCGCATCGGCCAGGATCCCGGGCAGTGGCTCTCGGCCGAGGACGTGCTCTGGATGGCGACGCGGGGCAGCGCGGCCTGCCTCGGACGCGACGACATCGGGAGCCTGGAGACCGGCAAAGCGGCCGACCTCGTGATGATCGACACGCGCCGGTTATCCTACGCGGGCGCGTCCAGCGATCCACTGGCCGCGCTCGTCTTCTCGCCCTTCCCCGAGCCCGCGGACACCGTCATCGTGAACGGGCGCATCGTGGTGGAGGGTGGGGCGCTGGTCGGGGTCGACGTGCCCGCGCTGGTGGCGCGCGCGGACGCCATCTCGGAGAGGATGCTGCGGCAGGCCTCGCAGGCGACGGGGCTCGACTACTTTGGGCGGGACGATTCTACGAAGGAGTGAACGCGTGTTGTCGCGCCCGCAGGTGGTGTCCTCGGCGGCGCCACACTAGAATTCCGCGATGCTCGCGCGCGGGATCCGCAGCTACCACCGGCCGACGCGACTCGAGGAGGCGCTGAGCCTCGCTCGGCAGGGCGTCATCCCGCTGGCCGGGGGGACGCGCCTGTTCGCCGCGGACCGCGAGGTGCCGAACGTCCTCGACCTGTCCGCGCTCGGGCTGGGACGCATCGAGATGGTGGACGGGGACCTGCGCATCGGGACGATGGTCACCCTCCAGGACGTCATCGACTCGCCGCTCGTCCACGAAGCGACGGCGGGACTCCTGCCCGCGGCCGCGCGGGCCCACTCCGCATCGCGCATGATCCGCGGCATGGCGACGGTGGGCGGCGAGGCCGTGCACGGGGCCCACGACTCCGAGGTGGTGGCGGCGCTGCTCGCCCTCAACGCGATCTTCGAGGTCGCTCTCCCCTCCGGGACCCTCGAAAGCCCGGCCCTGCGCTTCCTGCGCGATCCGGCCGAGGACCTGGGAGAGGGCGGCCTTCTCCAGGCGTTGATGATCCCGGGCGTGCCGGAGGGGGCGGCCCTGGAGCGGGTGGCCGTGCTCCCGTCCGCGCCCGCGTTGATGGCCGTCGCCGTCACCATTTCCTTCGCCGGCGAGAAGTGCGCGCGCGCCCGGATCGCCCTCACGGGTCTACGCGTGCGCCCGGCGCGCATTCCGGAGGCGGAAGCGCGCGTCGAGGGCAGCACCGGCGACGCGGCCGCGCTGCAGAAATGCCTCGATCAGATCGCCGCCCGCGCCCAGTTCCGCGACGACGCCCACGCGCCCGCGAGCTACCGCCGCGACGTCGGCCTCGTCCTCGCCCGGCGCGCGCTGGAGCGGGCGATCGCCCAGGCGCGGGGCGCGCCCAAGGCCGCCCCTCCCCAGCCGCGTCCGCCCCAGCCGCTGCGCCTTCCCACCGAGCTCCCGTACTTCACTTCGGGCATGGTCGAGATGTGGATCAACGGCGAGCGCCGCAAGGCGGCGGCGGAGGCCCGCACCACGCTGCTCGACCTTCTGAGGCGAGAGGGTCTCCGCGGCGTCAAGCACGGCTGCGAGACGGGGGAATGCGGCGCGTGCACGGTGCTGCTGGACGGACGGCCCGTCAGCTCCTGCCTCACGCTGGCGCTGCGGGCCGAGGGGCGGTACGTCCAGACGGTGGAAGGGCTCGGAACGCCCGACGCCCTGCATCCCGTGCAGCAGGCCTTCGTGGACACGGGAGCGATCCAGTGCGGCTACTGCACCCCCGCCATGGAGCTCTGCGCGAAGGCCCTGCTCGACGCGGTGCCCCAGCCCACGGAGGCGGACGCCCGCGACGCCCTGGCCGGCTGCCTCTGCCGCTGCACAGGTTACGTCAAGCCCGTCGAAGCGGTGATGCGGGCGGCGGCCACGCCCCGTGCCGGCGCGAACGGCCCGAGGTCCTGACGATGTCGGATCTGAAGACGGTCGGCCGGTCCGAGCGGCGCGTGGACAGCGTCAAGCTGGCCACCGGGCGCGGCACGTTCGTCGACGACATCGAGATGCCGGGGATGCTGCACGCGCGCATCCTCCACTCCCCGCACGCGCACGCCCGCATCACGCGCATCGACGCCAGCCAGGCCCGCGCCATGCCCGGGTGGGAGACCGCGTGGCCGTGGTGGCCGCGGACGATCCGGAGCTGGCCCAGCGCGCCTGCGAAGCCATCAAGGTCGAGTACGAGGTCCTGCCCGCCATCCTGGATCCGGAGAAGGCCATGGCGGAAGGGGCGCCGGTCATCCACGACCAGGCCGATGCCTCCGGCATCAAGGACCCCGCCCGCAACCTGGCCGCGGAGATCGTGGCCGAGGTGGGCTCCGTCGAGCGCGGCTTCGAGGAGGCGGAGCGGGTCTTCGAAGCGACCTACCGGGTGCCGTACGTCCAGCAGTCGTCGATCGAGCCGCACATCACCATCACCTGGCTCGACGAGGACCATCGGCTGGTCGTCCGCACCTCCACCCAGGTGCCCTTCCACGTCCGGCGCATCATCGCGCCTCTCCTCGGGATCCCCTTGCGGCGCATCCGCGTGATCAAGCCGCGCATCGGCGGCGGCTTCGGCGGCAAGCAGGAGATCCTGATCGAGGACCTCTGCGGGATGCTGACCCTGCGCACGAGCCGCCCCATCCGGCTCGAGTACACGCGCGAGGAGGAGCTGACGGCGGCGCGCACCCGCCACCCCCAGATCGTCACCGTCAAGAGCGGCGTGCGCGACGGCCGGCTGACCGCCCTCGAGATGCGCGTCCTCGAGAACACCGGCGCCTACGGCACCCACGCGCTGACCGTGATGAGCGTGACCGGCAACCGCGCGCTCTCCCTGTACCGCTGCCCGAACCTGCGCTACGATCCCCTCGAGTTCCGGACGCGCAACCACGTCCAGGAGGGCGACGACCAGCCGATCGCCGAGGTACTGGGCGAGGGCAAGGAGGGATTCAAGCAGATCATCCGCTCCTGTGGCCTCCCCCAGGCCATCCAGCTCGGAGCCAAGGCGATTGGTTGGACGGAAAAGCGAAGGCGGTACGGCGCCGGCAGTGGCTCGAGCTTCGATGGCTCGGAAACCATCGATCTCGCAATGCACCGTACGAAGGGACAGCGGCGGGCGGCGCGCGCGGCGGGACTCACTCCCGACGCGAGCGCGGGGACGGGGGCGGCGGCGCCGCCCACGCCGGACTGGATACGCCGCGGCGTCGGCATGGCGATCGTGATGCAGGCCTCGGGGATTCCAGGTGTGGATATGGGCGCCGCGTCGATCAAGATGAACGAGGACGCGTCCTTCAACCTCCTGGTGGGGGCGACGGACATCGGCACCGGCGCCGACACCATGTTCTGCCAGCTCGCGGCGGAGGCGCTGGGCGTGCCCGTCGAGAAGATCATCCCCTACTCCTCGGACACGGACATGACGCCGTTCGACCCCGGCGCCTACGCCTCGTCCACCACCTATATCTCCGGGCGGGCGGTGGAGAAGGCGGCGCGGGCGGTGCGTGAGCAGATCACCGCCGTCGGCGCGCGCATGCTCGAGGAGAAGCCGGAAGACCTCGTGCTGCACGGGCAGAAGGTGTGCGCCAAGGACGGCCGCTTCGTCACCTACGAGCAGGTCTGCCTGTCGTCCCTCTACCAGAAGGACCAGTTCCAGATCATGGCCACGGCGTCCCACATGTCCTACGAGTCCCCGCCCCCCTTCGCCGCCGTGTTCGTCGAAGTCGAGGTCGACACGGAGACGGGGGCGGTGCGCGTGCTCAAGGTCGTCGAGGCCGTGGATTGCGGGCAGGTCGTGAACCCGCACATGGCGGAAGGGCAGATCGAGGGGGCGGCCATCCAGTCCGTCGGCTACGCGCTCTACGAGCGGATGCCCTTCGACGCCAGCGGGCGCATGCAGTTCCGCTCCTTCCGCGATTACACGATCGCGAGCGCGATCGACGTCCCCGAGATCGTCTCGATCCTGGTGCCGACGCACGAGCCGACGGGGCCCTTCGGGGCCAAGGCCATCGCCGAGATCCCGATCAACGGGCCCGCCCCCGCCATCGCCAACGCGGTCTTCCATGCCACCGGGGTGCGCTTGCGGGACATACCCCTCACGCCGGATCGGGTCCTGGCCGCGCTCCGCGCCGCGCCGGGCGCGGTGTCCTGACCCTCGTCATCGCCCCGGCCGCCACCCCCCTCCGACGACGCGCGTCCGATGTTGCGCGCCCCGTCTCCGCCGGCCGCGGCCGGCGGTCATAATGGCGTGGGATGCCCACGAAGCCGCTCCTGGACGGCGATCCCCTCTGGTACAAGGACGCGATCCTCTACGAGCTGCACGTCCGCGCGTTCTCCGATTCGAACGCGGACGGCATCGGCGACTTCGCCGGCCTGACCGCCAAGCTCGACTACCTGCAGGACCTCGGCGTCACCGCCATCTGGCTGCTCCCGTTCTATCCCTCGCCGCTCAAGGACGACGGCTACGACACCGCCGACTACCTCAACATCCTCCCCTCGTACGGGACGCTCCGGGACGTCAGGCGCCTCCTGCGCGAGGCCCACGGGCGCGGGCTGAAGGTCATCACCGAGCTCGTCCTCAACCACACCTCGGACCAGCACCCCTGGTTCCTGCGCGCGCGCCGGTCGCCGCCGGGGAGCGCCGCCCGCGACTTCTACGTCTGGAGCGACACCGCCGAGCGCTACGCGGACGCGCGCATCATCTTCAAGGACTTCGAGCATTCGAACTGGACGTGGGACCCGGTGGCGGCGCAGTACTACTGGCACCGCTTCTACGCGCACCAGCCCGACCTCAACTGGGACAACCCGCAGGTACGCCGCACCATGTTCCAGGTCGTCGACTTCTGGCTGGGCGAGATCGGAGTGGACGGGCTGCGGCTCGACGCCGTGCCGTACCTCTTCGAGCGCGACGGCACGAACTGCGAGAACCTGCCCGAGACCCACCGGGCCCTCAAGGAGCTGCGCGCGCACATCGACTCGAAGTTCAAGGGGAAGATGCTGCTGGCGGAAGCCAACCAGTGGCCGGAGGACGCCGTCGCCTACTTCGGGACCGGCGACGAGTGCCACACCGCCTTCCACTTCCCGCTCATGCCGCGGCTGTTCATGGCCATCCAGACCGAGGACCGCCATCCGGTCGTGGACATGCTGGAGCAGACGCCGCCCATCCCCGAGACCTGCCAATGGGTGCTCTTCCTCCGGAACCACGACGAGCTCACGCTGGAGATGGTGACGGACGAGGAGCGCGACTACATGTACCGCGCCTACGCCCAGGACGCGCAGGCGCGCATCAACCTGGGCATCCGCCGCCGCCTGGCCCCTCTCCTCGGCAACAGCCGGCGCAAGATCGAGCTGATGAACGGCCTGCTCCTCTCCCTGCCCGGCACCCCCGTCGTCTACTACGGCGACGAGATCGGCATGGGCGACAACTTCTACCTGGGCGACCGCAATGGCGTGCGTACGCCGATGCAATGGAGCCCGGACCGCAACGCGGGCTTCTCCCGCGCCAACTCGCAGCGCCTGTACTTCCCCGTCATCATCGACCCCGAGTACCACTACGAAGCCGTCAACGTCGAGGTGCAGCACAGCAACCCGCAATCGCTCCTGTGGTGGATGAAGCGCACGCTGAGCCTGCGCAAGCAGCACAAGGCGTTCGGCCGGGGCAGCCTCGAGTTCCTCTACCCAGACAACAACAAGATCCTGGCCTTCCTGCGCACGTACGCTGACGAGCGCATCCTGGTGGTGGCGAACCTCTCCCGCTTCTCGCAGCACGCGGAGCTGAGCCTGCCCGCCCTGCGCGGGCTCCACCCGGTCGAGATGTCCGGCCGCAGCGCGTTCCCTCCCATCGCGGACGGTCCCTACCCCATCTCCCTCGGGCCGCACGGACTGCTCTGGTTCGCGCTCGAGAAGGCGGCGCCCACGAACAAGCCGGTGCACCTGCCCGCCGCCCCTGAGGCCTGGCCGGAGGTCACCTGGACGGAAGACTGGCAGGAGCATTTCGCGGAGGACCTCGGGCGGCGCATCGCCTCCGTCCTCGCCACCACGCTTCGGTCCCGCTCCTGGTTCTGGGGCAAGTCCCGCGAGCTGATGCGGGCGGAGGTCGTGGACGTCGTCCCCGTGACCGATCTGGCCGTGATCGCGCTCGTGCAGACCGACTACGTCGAGGGCGAGCCGGAGCGCTACCTCCTCCCCGTCGGCGCCGCCCTCGGACGCCGGGGTGAAGAGCTGGCGGCGCGGAACCCCGGCGCGGTCCTGGCCCGGCTGCGCGACGACAAGGGCGCTCCCGCCGGCGTCCTCTACGACGCGGTCTGCGACCGCGAGTTCTGCGAATCCCTGCTCGACGTCATGGGCCGGCGCTCCGCGGTCAAGGGGGGGCTCGGCGAGCTCGAAGGCTGGTCGGATCGTCAGATCCGCAGGACCCGCCATCTGCAGGCGGACCGCGGCCCCGGACAGGTCACGGTGGCGGCGGGCGATGCCTCCGTCACCTTCGGCTCGCGCTTCGTCCTGCGGCTGATCCGCCGCCCGGAGGACGAGCACCCGGACCTCGAGCTCGTGCAGTTCCTTTCCGAGCACGGTTTCGCGCACTGTCCTCCGGTGCGCGGCGTGATCGCGTACAAGGGGCCCAACGCGACGTCCACGCTCGCCGTCCTCCAGGAGTACGTGCCGCACGAGACCGACGGATGGCTGCTCACGCTCGACGAGCTGGGACGCTACTCCGAGCGCATCCTCACGGGATCGGCGGCCCCCCCCATGCCCACCGAGGCCACCGCTGAGCTGGCCGCGCGCGACCTCCCCGAGGAGGCCCGCCGGTCCATCGGCCCCTTCCTGCAGACGGTCGAGCTGCTCGCCCAGCGCACGGCGGAGATGCACACGACGCTGGGCTCGGATCCCGTCGATCCCCGCTTCGCGCCGGAGCCGTTCTCGGCCCTGTACCAGCGCTCGCTCGTCCAGTCCGTGCGCAACCTCGGGCGCTCCGTGCTGCACCGCCTGCGCCGCCGGCTGCGTTCCCTGCCCGAGGTCGTACAGGCCGACGCCCAGCGGGCGGTGTCGCTGGAGGCCGAGATCCTCAAGCGCTCGCGCGCGGCCTTCGAGACGCGTTTTCGCTCGAAGCGCATCCGGTACCACGGCAACTACCACCTGGGCCGCGTCCTCTACAACGGGCGCGACTTCGTGATGCTGTTCTTCGAAGGCGAGCCCGGCCGCCCCCTGGCCGAGCGGCGCATCAAGCGCTCGCCCCTGCGCGACGTCGCGAGCATGCTGCGCTCCTTCCATTACGTCACCGCGCACGCCCTCTCCGGGCGGGTGTCCAGCGGCGCCGTGCGCGCAGAGGACATCCCCGTGCTCGATCCCGCGCTGCGGGCCTGGCGGGCGTGGGTGGGCGCCGCCTTCCTGCGCCGATACCTGCAGACTGCGGCCGGCCAGCCGTTCGCGCCCGCCACTCCGGAGGAGCTGCGCGCCTCGCTCAACGGCTATCTGCTCGAGCGCACCCTGCACGAGATCGGGTACGAGCTCGACCAGCGGCCGGAGTGGGTGATCATCCCGCTCTCCGAGCTGCTGGAGCTGATGAAGGGCTGAGGGCGGCCGTCAGCGCGGCTCGATCTGGCGGAGCAGGTCCTGTCGGTCCTCGCGGGCCATGGCGGTGAGGAGCACGCGCAGGCTGTCGAGGGATTCGTCGGTGAGGGTCTGGAAGTCGGACCGAATGGCTTCGATCTGGTCCCATTCGCGCGCGGCTTCCGTGGCCCCGGCATCGAGGCCGAGGCTGCGGATCGACTTCAGGAGGAACCGCGTCGCGAGGCCGAAGCTGCGGCCGAGGATGTACATCTTGAGGCGGTAGCGCTCGGAGGCGGACACCAGGAACTGGTGCAGCATGCCGTGCAGGTAGGCCAGGCTCGCCACCTGCACCAGACGGAAGTCCTTGGGGCGAAGCGGCTGGACGGGCGCGATGGCGGACACCATGCGCGAGAAGGTGGCCATCATCGCCAGCAGGCGCAGCATGTCGGGCGCAAACTTCTCGATGACGCGGTAGCCGACGTCCAGGAGCCGGATGGCCTCCTCGGTGGTGCCGAGCTCGCGGTAGACCAGGGCGTGCTCGAACGAGAGGTCGGCCATCCCGATCTCGGCGCGCACCTTGCCTTCGATGGCCCCGTAGACCTTTTCGCCGCGCGGCGTGAGCAGCATCTCCCAGTCCCGGCGGATGAGGCGCTCGTTGCGACGTCCGATCAGGAAGAGGACGACGAGGCAGCTGGCTACCGAGATCGCGATCATCGTCCAGAAGAGGGGGCTCACGGACGGTGTCTCACGACGCGTGACGCAGGACGACCAAGGCCGGCGGCTGCGACAGTTGGGGTGCGGTGGACTCGGGAGCCGTGCGCCATGCCACCCTGATCCAGTACGCCACGAGCAGCATGAAGGTCCCGGAGTTGACGTATCCGATCACGGCCCGGTACGGCTGCGCCTCCGCGCTGAAGAGGAGGCTCAAGGCAACCGTGTAGAGGAGCATGTAGGGCGCGTACCCGATGAGGATCGCCCGGGGCAGGGGCGCGAGCGGTAGCCGATACCACAGCACGAGACCGGCGAGCGCGGTCAGGATCCAGATGACCGTCGCCCCCCGGCGGGGGACGGCTTCCGCGTGCACGCGCGTGTAGGTCGCGCTAGCGCTGGTCATGACGAACGCCACGAACGCCGTCACGAGGAGGATCGCGAACATCACGCGGCGCGCGGTCGCGGCCGCCGCCGGGAAGGCGCCGAAGATGCAGCGCGTCAGGTCGAGCGCGACGCCGAACCGGAGGGCGGCCGTCACGACCGAATGGATCATGAAGCCGTTCCACGTGTAGTTCAGCTTGAGAAACGTGCCGGAGGCGATGCTGCCGCCCACGAAAATCGTGAACATCGGGAGGCGCTGGTAGTGGCGGCGGATGATCAAGACCGCGAGGAGCGCAATCATCGGCAGCTCACCGAGCGCACTGATCACCCGCTGCAGCGTGGTCATGAGCGGGAGCGATCGTAGCGCAAACGACCAGAGAGCGCGAACGGAGGGCGGTACCTAGCCCAAACGAGGGCTCATGGCGCGGCTGGTCCCACGGCTGGGACCGCCGTCACCCGCGGCCCGGCCGGCACAGGAAGGAGGACGGATTCGGGCGTGGTGCGCCACGCGACTCGCAGCCAGTAGTTCGTGAGGGCGAAATAAGCGACAGGGTCCACGTATCCCAGCCAGACTCGGATGCGCTGTGACCCGGGGTCGAAGAGCAGGCTCATGCCGATCGTGAAGACGATCAGATAGGGCGCGTACCCCATCAGGATCGCCCGGGGCAGCGGCGCCAGGGGCAACCTGTACCACAGCACCAGTCCCGCGAGGGCGGTGAGCATCCAGATCGCGGCGGAAAGCATGCGGGGAATCGACTCCGCGTGCATTCGCGTGTACGTGACGTCCGGCGGAGCGGTGGCCAGGGCCGTGACGGCGGTGGCCACGAGGAGGACGAGCATGACCCGACGCGCGGTCACCGCGGCGGCGGGAAACGCGCCGAAGATGCGGTAGGTCAGCTCGAGGGCTACTCCGAAACGGAGCGCCGCGGAGACGACCTGCAGCAGCATCCAGGTCTCCCACGTGGGGTGGAGACCGTAGTTCGCATTGAAGGCGTGGCTGCCACCCACGAACATCGTGAAGAGCGGCATCCGGCGGTAATGACGACGCCACAGCAGCGTTCCGAAAAGCGCGAAACCTTGCAAGACGCCGAGCCACCCGAAGACCTGCTGATACAGCGACATAAGGCGGCGCGATCGTACCGCAAAACGACGTGAGGGCGCGAGGCGAGGCTCCCCCTCGCGCCCCCGCATATCGCTTCCTAGGGCCAGGTCGGCGGCGGGAAGTCCTCGCGGGCGTGAACGTCTCCCCCGTCGGACAATCGCCCGTCCGCGCTGTCGTAGTAGAAGCCCGCGACCACGTTGAGCATCAGCATTCCGACCAGCATCGCCACCTTCATCGCCACCTTCTTCATCACTTCCTCCCGGCCGACGCGCCGTATTTGAATGTGTAGGCCGAAATGTATACGCATTATCCACATAGTCAAGAGATTTGTTCTATTATTATACGTTCTGTGTTAGAATTGATCCAGATGCCTGAAAAGTGGATATGATTTGATCATGAGGTGTTCACTATGACCCGACGGGCCAGTCTTCTCGGTCAGTTCGCCGATCTGACGGTGGAAGCCGACGACCCCCACCGCCTGGCCGAGCGGACGCTTGAGGTGGTGATGGCGCTAGTGAACGGGAGGAGCGGCGGGGTCTTCGCAGCGACCGGCGCGCGCCTGACGCTGTTCGCCTCGCGTGGGATCGACCAGCACGTCCTCGATGCCATCGGGACGCTCTGGGGCCGCGGGAAGGATCAGCTGCGTCGCGGGCAGCCGATCTACGTCCCGGACACCGGGACGGACGAGGATCTGGCCCGTGCCGCCGCGGGCGGACCCGCCAGCCTGGCCGTGTTCCCCGTCTTCGACGGCGACGCGCTTGTAGCGCTGCTCTACGTGGACAGCGCCGAACCCGACTTCTGCCCGGGCACCGACGTAGAGCGGCTCGCGAAGTTCGCGCGGATGCTGGCGCGAGCGGTGCGGCCGGCCGCCGATCCGCCGGCTCGCGACGTGGCGGGATGGGAGGCGTACCTCGAGCGCACGCCCGTCCCCGACATCGAGCGCCAGAAGCTGTTGCTGCTGCTGAACCACAATGCGTGGAACATCGCGCGCGTGGCCCGCCTCATGGGCGTGACGCGACGTACGGTCGTCCTAGGGTGTCGTCGCGTTGACGGGATTGGCGTGGCGGAGGTCGAGCACGCCATCCCCGACGAGCGCCATGTTGAGGTAGGCGGAGAAATCGAGGGTGTGGCCCTCGGGCGCGCCCTCTCGCGCCTGCGCACCCAGCGGGCGGCGCTCGCGATGGCTCACCTCGATCGCGATCACGCCGTCGGTGAAGAGGCCACGGTCGCGGGCGCGGTCGACCTCGAGGCGGTACTCACGCCCGCGGATGCGCGCCCACACCGCGTCCCCACCGTCGCCGCGCCGGGCGAAGAACCCGTCGCGCTCGCGCAGCGCCGTCCAGGACTCGAGGGACCCGAACAGCCGCGGCTTCTCGATGTACGGGCCGCCGTCCTCCGGGCAGAAGACGTCGCAGTTGCCGCACTCGTTGCAGAAGTCCTGGAAGTTCGCGATCTGATGCCCCTTGCTGGCCAGGAACTGGCCGCCGGGGATCCTCGCCACCGCCCCTTCGCGGACCACGAAGTGCTCGTAGCTCACGCTCAGGGGAGCGGTCTCGTAGACGAAGTTCGCGTCGTTGGGGCAGACGGGAATGCACTTGTCGCAGTTGATGCAATCGAACAGGACGAGGTGCGAGCCGATCTTGCGGGGAGCCGATCGGTTCCTCTCCGCGCGATGGCGCGGATCGGCGGCCGCGCGCGCCGCTCCCAGGGGCGTGTTCAAGACGGCCGCACGCCGGACGACGCGGTCGTAGAGACCC
>WNFN01004333.1_pt1 | contig 14669 bp, 8 predicted proteins | sample 5400161 | NCBI WGS metagenome assembly WNFN01 (sample SAMN13153353, study PRJNA577476) | soil metagenome | isolation source: 80 cm saprolite on Douglas fir-dominated hillslope | place: USA:California | collected 2013-09-17
GCATGCTGACCCATCCACGCTTGAGTAAGGAACCAAGTGCGAGCATAAAAAGCACTGATGGAATAAACAACAATGCCGCATATTTCGCTCCAAACGCGAGAGCCAGGACCAGACCAATTCCCAGGATACTCCAGGGGCGTCGAGCCTGGCTGGCGTTCACTGCCAGGGCCATTCCCACCGCTATCAGGCACAGGCAAAGCGGATCATAAGTCGCCAGGCGAGTTAAAAACAGCACAGGTCCCTGGCACACAAAGAAGATCGCGGCAAAAATCGCGCTGGCTCGATTAAAGAGCGTCTTCGTGATGTAATAGCCACAGGCTGTCGCGACTAACATACAGCCTGTACTAAAAAGCCGCGCCAGTTCAAGGCCGCCCAGCATGTCGAGTCCACCGCCAATAATCGGAAAAACGTAAGGATTCCCAGACAAAAAGTAGCTATAATCCGTCAGCAACGGTGGCCCACCCAACCAGGCTTGCAAGATCTGCCGGCCAGCATAGATATACAGCGCCTCATCCTGAAAGGCAGTATTCTGCAACAGGAGCGAGGCCGCTACCCCTTGAAACACCAGGATAACAAGTAACGGCCAGGAAGTTGGAAGCGTAATCGCAAAGGTCTTTTTGCGAGAAACGCGCTTAACAGTCGGGTTTGGTATCGATGTTGGTATCGCTGCCATAAAGTGAGACTCCTATATCCCTGCATAGTGTTGTTGAAGCTGAGACGCCAGATGACTCATGACAGAAAGAGAATCCGAGTCCGAGTCCATCGACCACTGATTATCCAGAACCTTGTTTGGTGTAAGAGACGGAGAAGCATCGTGGTAGATCAGCGCGTACACATCATGATGAGATTCTGCAGCCACGCCAACCTGATAGAGCCAGGCGGCTTTCTGGAGAGATGATCCGGAGGCACTCACATTCAGAATAATGGGCTTGCCTGGATAGCGCTGGTTAAGAGCTTCTACCAGCGACTCTGGATTCCCCCAGGTAGTCCCTGGATAACTAATCAGATCAAGTACGACCGCATTGATTGAAGCCCCAGGAAACATTGTTCGCTCCCTGTTGTTTAAAGAGAGATATCACATGTGTCCAGGTAGGTGACACATCTTGCGGGATACCGCCATTGGCAACAGCCGATGAAAGCGCCCAGTTGCGGTCAACCTGGAGCAAAATAGTAATCAGAACTGGCCGGTTGTACGCGCGAATAGCCTGTGCCCAGCGGGTGAGGTCGGCATCATGCAAACCATGGCTAATGGCAAGCAGGCTTGCGTCCTCAGGAGGTATGCCGTGCGCCTGAAACTGGCCAAACAGGAGTGTGATCCAGGGAATAGCATGCTGTGCAGTCAGGCCATTGGCCCAGGCGGTGTCGAATGAATCGGTTATATTCTGAGTACGCCCGATAATTGCAAAGCTAGCCCCCAATTGCTTCTCTCGCAAGGCTGGCTGCGTCTTCAGGACCGTGAATGGCAGATCAATGCCAAAATAGGGCATACTATGGGCCGAAAGCGCCAGTGGGTAGGCCGGTGCTGGAGGGACAACCGCGTGAAATGCGCTTGTAATAAAGAGCAAGCAAGCCAGGCCAACCGAAAACAGGGCATTACGCAGCGAACGCAGAGCTTTCACGCGCTGAGGCAGACGAGGAGCATAGACATACCGCTCAGGCTGGGCAGGCCCCTTTGCCCGGCGTTCGGCCCGCTGCGTCCGCCAATCCAGGAAATAGAGCCAGAGAAAGCTGCACAACATGATCAGCGTGTAAATAACCCAGAGCAAGCTGATAAACAACGCGGTATAGACTTTGGCTTTGACCCGTGAAGAATAAACCAGCGCCGCCAGACAGAGCACGACAAAAAAGAGATAGACCCAGAGATATCCGCCAGACTTACGTGAACCACGCTTCTTCGATGTGACGGCAAAACCAACTTTGCGCTGGAGAATGACTGTCACCAGGCTCTCGATTAAGACGGGAAAGCTCCCAAAGCCCATGACAATGCCACGCAAGCCTGTAATGCCACGCCCGGCATACCAGATGGTCGCGGCGCTGATCAGGAAGTATGGCACAAAGTGCAGGATAAAGGCGCTTAACGTCGAGCCTTGCACAGCAGGCACACCCGTAAAAATGAAGAGAATCGGGCAGATCAAGTAGAGCAAGTCGCGCAAACCGCAGAGGTAATGGGTGCAGGCCAGGAAGTACTGTAAACGCTGGCCAATGCGCAGACCGTTCTTTTTCGGCAGGAACAAATCGCGCCAGTGCGTGCGCAATACCCCAATTGTGCCCGTAGACCAGCGGCGCTGCTGCTTGAGATACGCCGACAAATCCAGCGGCCCCAGGCCGGTCGCCAGCACATCAGGCACATAGACACTGCGCCAATGTGTGTGCAGGTTAATCGAGGCTGCGAAGTCCTCCGTGACTGAATCCTGGGGCAGGCCGCCGATTTCATCCAGGGCCTGTGTGCGAATCACAACGTTTGTGCCGCAGATGAAAGTCGAGTTCCAGGTGGCTTTGCCGGGACAGAGCAAGTTGTAAAACAGGGACTGCTGATCGTCAGCCCAGTGCGTCACCGGGTTCTCCAGGTTGCGATAATACTGACCGGTCTGCACCCACCCGATCGTGGGATCAGCCATATTTGGCACGGTCTTGAGCAGAAAATCTTCTGTAGGCACCTGGTCGGCATCGAAAATCACCATCAATGCCTTGCCGGTAGCTCCCAGAAGTTGGCGCGCATTCTCAATATTCCCGGCCTTGGCTCCGCCCGGCGTCCTGCGAGTTACGCACTTCACCCCCATTTTATCGGCCAGTTCCTCAACCGCTTGCCATTCAGGAACCTTTGCTACATAACCGTCATTGCAGAGAACAATCGTTACTTCGCCCCAGGGATAGCGCGAGAGGTAGCTTTCGCGAGCAGAGAGCGCCCCCCGAATCGTGGGTTCGAGAATAGCCACGCCCTCGTTGACGGTCGGAATAAAGATAAAAATGGGAAAATGAGTCGGGTTAACGGTGGGCTTCAATTCGGGCTGTGAACGCGGCCAAAGCGTAAACTGCAAGCCCAGCGTATGCAACGCACCCAAAAATTCGGCGAATAGCAGCGGCAACGCCAACCACCAGCCTGCCCAGTTGATGACCTCTACACGCCAGCTCAAGTAATCCGTAAAGGTGACTCCCATGGAAATCGCGAGAAGCATGGTAATGACTTTGTGAAGATCCACTGTTTTGCGCATGTTGACAAACATCACCAGTGTGCCAAAGACCATCACAGCTATCACCGTCCAGACATTCGGAACAGGATAGGGCGTAAGATCAAGCGCGGTATATCCCACCACTCCCATGGTTGCCAGCACCAGCAGGATCGCCACCACCATAGACACCTTCTCCTGCTTGATAGCCCGGCGCACACGTTGCTGTACTGACACCCGCCCGGTCGGGGGAGGAAGTACGGGCGGCAAGGGCGGTGCTTCAGGCGGAATCGTAGCAATATGTTTCAGCTTCATGGTACTCAACAACACATCATCATCTACCGGCGGAGGAGGAATCTCGCTGAGCGCCTGGTCCAGAGAAATCAGGGCTGGCGATAAGTTCCGCCTGGCCCGGGAAAAAGGGGAAATCACGCGATTCAGAAAGAAAAAATTGACCAGCGCCACTATCCCATAAACAGCAAGACTGAAGGTCTGCCAGATTCCCGCCATCAGGGGATAGAGGAAATAGAGTGCCGCTACCATCAGCAGATTGAACACAAGCAAAGCACTGATCTTCCAGACACGCCCGGCAGCCGGAATCTCGCGAAAGAGACGCGCCATATGCTTTAAGGTCATCACACCCTGGCTAAAATCAGCCTTGCTCTGGCCATATTTACGCTCCTGAAAATGATAGGGAACCTCAACCAGGTCCTGCCAGGAGCAGCGCAATAAAATCTCTAGCAAGATCTTATAACCAATCGGGCGTAAGACCACATCCTGGAGCAATACACGCTTGAGCAGAAAAAACCCGCCTAGCGGATCAGAGACGCCAGAGAGCTGCCCGGGAAATAAGTGTTTGGCCAGCCACTTGAGACCAACCGAGAAAAAATGCCGGCTGAAACCGTCCAGTCCCCCGGTGCTCCCACCCTTGATATAGCGGCTCGCCAGCACAAGGTCCACCTGCTGCGTTACCGCTTGATCATAAAACGTGCGCAACAATGCCGGCGGATGTTGTAAATCAGCATCCAGCACGGTAATATATTCGGCCTTCGCGGAACTCAACCCCTCCACAACGGCGGTCGCCAAACCACCAGAGCGCGCAGGACCGGGTAAACGGTGCTCCAACTGGATAAACAGTTGCGACGAATTCATCGCCTTCGCAGCCTCTCCAATCACCTGCGGCGTATCGTCATCACTATCATCGACAAAGATAACCTCGACGCTCACATTATCCAGCGCCTGCTCTAATGCTGCTAATAAAGGTACAATATTATCTCGCTCATTCCTGGTTGGGATTACAACACTTAAATCATATCTTGATGAACTATGGGCTTGTAAAACAGGTTCATTGCCACTCCGTGGCTCCATTTGGGCGGTTTTGCTACTAGATATCCTACTTTTTCGGATAGTTGTGACTAGTTCCTCTGCTCTATCTAATAACTCTTCACTTCCTACCGCATGTTTACCACTATCAATTGTCATGTAGTGCTCCACTTCTTGAAAATACCAGAGAGAAAATGGGGGCGACAGCACTGGCGAGGAGTCTACAAAGATCTCTCCAATTGGAGTTTAGAGAAATGTTGAGATAGGGACAAGTTGCGAAAGTATCAGAAAAGAGCACTATCGTATCCTGGATCTTCTGCCTCCCGGAGCCTTTGCGCGCAATCTCTTTATTTTCTTGAAATTTCAAGTAGCTTAAATCGTCTCCACAGGCCGCGCGAGATGCTATTTTTATTGTTATTTACTGTGGTGTTTATTTGCCCACTTGCCACCCGGCACATGAATGACAAAATTTGCATTTGCCGGTGCGAATATGTACCATTACAGTTACTCTAGAGATTCCTTTTTAGAGTTATGGTTGTATATTCGCCTGGCGGTTTTCCGCAGGGCTTTCCCATGCTCTTTTTCTTCCCCACCCACCCGCCCTAGAAGAAGAAGAGTAGCGGGGACACCCCGCGCCCCGGCAGAGGGCTGCCGCCCTCTGCACTCCCGCTTGCGCAAGAATAGGAAAGCCCTGCGGGAAACCACAGATTGCGTTTACATTGGTGTTTCACTCATTGTATTGTGTATTTTCTAGCCTTTTGTCATTGACAAGAAGAGATGTGTCATCATGAATCAAAAGCCCAGTCCAAAGAAGATTCTGGCCTTTTGTGTCGCCCTGGCAACCATCACGGCCAGCCTGCTTTTTGCGGTTGGATCGAGCCTGCGCGCACACGCACAAACATCACAGGCCGCCACAGGCATCAGTAGCCTGACGACCTTTCCCGGCTGTGACGCGTCACCCTATTGTTCCACGACTGCTCCCGGTAAGCTAGCGTTATTTGACCCCTCCACGCAGACCTGGACTCTCACCGTTGATCTCCCCGCAGGATATGGTCAGCCGCTTTTTGTGGCAGTTGATGCATCTGGCAAGATCTGGTTTACCATGCCAATGAGCAATACGATTGGAGAATTTGATCCATCCAGCACGAATGTGACCCAATGGGCCGTGCCCACAGCCAGCGCTGGTCCATGGGGCATCGCGATAGATTCGACTGGCAAAATCTGGTTTACCGAGCATTATGGCAATCAGATAGGATCGTTTAACCCCACAACGCAAACATTCCAGGAGATTGCTACTCCTTCCTCCACTAGCAAGCCCTATGGCATCACGGTGGATGCCTCCAATAATGTCTGGTTTACGGAAAATCCGGATACTGTGGCCTTGATCGGAGAATATACTGCTGGAGGAGTTTTGAATGAATACAAAATACGCAATACCTCAACTGCTGGCACGGGCCTGACGCCTCATCTGATCGCCATCGATCATAACGGGAACGTCTGGTGGTCTGAGGGCTGGGTTGGAGCTATCGGCGAACTAAACGTCGCTGCCGCCAGCCCCGGAACGAATAATGGGGTAACCGAATATTCGTATGCCCCTTCTTGTAGCAGTTGCGGTGAGCACACCTCTGGCATAAGGGCCGATAGCCAGGGTTTGATCTGGCTGGATGACTCTCTGCAAAATAACTTTGGTTCTCTGCCGATCGGCGGTGGCTCGTTCTCTTTTTATGCCGCAGGTGGACATCCTCACGATGGTCTCAATATTGATGCACAAAACAGGATCTGGTTTACTGAGGAGTTTAACAACGCGCTCGCGCTGGCTATTCCCAGCAGCTCTTCATCAACACCGACACCAACACCCACGGCCACAAATACACCCACAGCCACAAATACGCCCACGCCCACGCCCACGCCTACCCCTTCCTCCGGAACTATTATTGCTCAGGACAGCTTCCAACGCGCCAATCAAGCGTTGTGGGGCACAGCTTCCGATGGGCACACATGGGCCGGGGATGCCAATAATTTCTCCTTCTTCTCGATTACTGGCAACGCCGGACTGGCCACTAGCGCTGGAACGACAACCTATAGCGCGGTGCTCGGTTCCACTGCCACTGATGCAGAAGTGTATGTGACTGGCTCGCTGAGTTCCTTTGCCAGCACTAACTTTGGCGTGGTCTTGCGTTGGACCGATGGCAATAACTGGTACAAAGCCTACCTCGATGGCTCCAACCTGGTGATCCAGAAAAAGGTCGCAGGCGCCGCCACTATTTTGTCCAGTACGCCTTTCGCTGCTACGGCTGGCGTCTCCTACACGATCCATTTCCGCGCCGTCGGCTCTACTCTCACCGCCAATGCCTGGGCCTCTACAGGCAGCGAGTCCAGCGGCTGGATGGTGAGTGCGAGCGACGCCAGCCTGACTTCCGGCTACTGCGGCCTGCGCTTCCTGACCCAGAGCGCTACGCTGACTGTGACTTCTTTCCTGGCAAAGCAGGTCTGAACGCGAAAGAGAGGAAAAAAGAATGGGCTTTCAACATCGACAGTCCCGGCTCTTGCTGGGCGCAATCATCCTGGCAGTCCTGCTGCTGGCTGGTTGTGACTCCACTAGCGCCAGTAATGGGAACAACGCTTCGACCTCTGCCAGCAGCGTTGCTACGATTACACCACAGATCGTTACACCCAAAAGCACGAGTGGTTCAGCGGGCCAGGGGCCTGTGATTGCGACAGCAGTGCCTACATCCGGTGACCCGGCTGGCAGTCAGAAGGTAACGCTGCATGATCGCACACTGATCATCTATAGCGCGACCAAAGAGAAAAGCGAGAGCACAACCTCAGTGTACATCAACCTGGATGTGGCCGTTCGGAACACCAGCGCGAAAACGATCAAGAATCAGCCCGCTTTCTTTCAGTTGACAGGTGCAGATGGTGATATCTTCGCATATCAATACAATAGTTCCGACAATTTCTATGGCTCGATTGCCCCCAGGACAACCCATACCGGACATATTGTATTTCAGTTGCCAGCTGCCGCTGTATCGAAGCTAAGTCTGCTCTATCGCCCTGAAATAGCGACTGAAACAACGATCATCCAGCTAAAGCTCTCATAAATCCCCCCGGATGTTAATGAGAGGATGAAAAAGTGTTTTGCGGTAGAGAAGAAAAAATTGGCAATTTTTTCTTCTCTACCGCAAAACACTTTTTCATCCTCTCATTAACATCCGGGAGGATTTATGATCTTGCTAACGAGAACTGCCAACGGCCAGCGAGCTGGCAGCAATGGGCTCGGGAAGTTGCTGCTGCTGATACCAGGCAGAGGCGAGACGGATTCCTTCTTTGATCCCCACTTGCGGCACAAAGCCCAACTCTGTGCGGGCTTTTTCGATAGAATGACGATTATCAGTCCCAAATAACGTCACACCATGGCGGGTCACCAGAGGATGTTTCAAACGCATCAGGCCAGTTGTGCGCTCTGCAACGTAAGCAAGGGAGTAAGCGGCTGCGTAGGGAATATGCCTGCGCGGTGGGGGAGCCCCCAGTTCTTGCGCGATTGTGCTCAAAAACCCCTGCTGGGTCAACTGCTGATCGTTCGTGATATTATATGCCTGTCCCTCGGCCTGAGGACGGTCAGCGCAGAGGAGAAGCCCCTGCACCACATCGGTGACATAGACGAGTGGGAGCGCATTACGCCCGGAGCCAAGGACAAGCCCCTTGTTGTTAAGCAGCTTCTCGGCAATGCGCCCAAAGTTCAGACGATCTCCGGCCCCAAAGATGGTGCCTGGTCGAATCTGGACGGCGGGGAGATGATCTTCAACCACCATACGCTGCACCAGGAGATCTCCCTGAGCCTTCGTAATCCAGTAAGGATCATTCCAGGGGGCCGGGGGATCTTTCTCGGTCAGGATGCGACCCCGCGACATACCATAGATGGTCCATGAACTCACATGCACAACCCTGCGCACACCCGCCGTCAGGGCAGCGCGACAAACATTTTCAGTGCCAGTGACATTCACGGCGTAATATTCCTTGATCGGCAACCACACTCCCTGCATGGCGGCCATATGGAAGACTGTATCTACGCCTTGCGAGGGAGCCACCAACGACGTAGGATCACGTACATCGCCACGATAGATCGCCACTCCTCGTTCTTCGAGCCAGCTTGCGTCTTCAGCCGGGAGCACAAGCGCCCGTATGGTGTCGCCTCGCTGCTGTAGAGCCGCGACAAGATGATGCCCGACCAGACCAGTGCCGCCAGTAATCAGAGTTTCCACTAGTTTTACCTCAGTATCGTAATATGTTTATAGGCCCTCTCGACAAAAGGGCCGTAGAGACCACCCCGGAGAGAATACCCCTCCCTACAGCGCCTCCGCTGTGGGAAGGCCATTGCTTTACTCGCGCGCATAGGCCGGCAGGTTACTGTAATTACCCCGGGCCCTATCCTTGCGGTGGCGCCAGTGAAAGAGAAAATCCGCGACTCCTGGCAAGAACTGATCGAGACCAACAATCATATGATATTTAAATGGAACAATCACCTCGCGGCGTGGGCGGATAACCAGGTCAGCAATCGCCCTGGCAATCAGTTCTGGTCCAGGCATATTTTCCTGCAAGCCGCTCGTCATGCGTGTGCGGATGTTACCGGGTGTCACAAGGGAAATGGAAATACCACTTCCGGCCAGTTGGCGGCGCAGGGCCAGAGTGAAGCCGCGCACTCCAAACTTGGCCGCCGAGTAAAGCGGCTCGATAGCCACATGGCTCGCCACAGAGCCAACGGTAATGATGGCCCCCTTGCCCTCCTGTTGCAGTTCCGGCAAGACCGCATGGGTCATGAGCATCGTGCCCAGCAAATTGACCTGGACCAGCTGGCTTACTTCGTCTGAGGATGTTTCCGCCAGCGGCTTGCCCCAATTGACACCCGCGTTGTTTACCAGCACATCGATGCGCCCAAACGCTGCCCGGGTGTACTCCACCAGGCGCTTTACCTGCTCCACAGCGGTAATATCCGTGGGAACAGCCAGGGCCCGGCCTCCGGCTGCGGTAATCGCCTGTGCCTGCGTCTCCAGTTCGCCGGCACGCCGGGCGGCCAATACGACCCAGGCTCCGCGCCGCGCGAATTCCTGCGCTGTCGCCGCGCCTATTCCTGAACTGGCCCCGGTCACAATCACAACCTTATCCACCAGTGACAGTGGCATAGCTACCTCCTTTAGGATTATCTGCTCGATCTGAGCATTAACTGACCTTGGCAGTCACAGGAGTGCCGGCTGATACTTGCTCAGGCGCTGGCACATCCCGCTGCCGATACCAGGCAGCGGTAAGCCTGATGCCTTCACGGAGAGATACTTGCGGCACGTAACCCAGTTCACGACGCGCTTTGTCGATAGAAATGAGATTATTAGCGCCGTAGAGCTTCACACCGTGACGAGTGACAAAGGGGGAGAGCCGATGGCCACTCAGATTAGCCAGGCGTTCAGCGGCGAAGGCGGCAGAGTACAATGGGAAGTACGGAACATAGAGACGCGGTGGCACTCCACCGACCTCCTCAGCAATGCAGGAGAAAAGCTCTTGCTGCGTCAATGGCTGATCATTGGCAATGTTGTACGCCTGCCCCGGCGCACGCTCGTGCTCCAACGCCAGCAAAAGTCCTTGAACCACATCGGTTACATAGACAAATGGCACCGCATTCTTACCAGAGCCAATCCTGATCCCTTTGCCAGCTTTGAGCCGCTCAGCGATGCGCCCAAAGTTCAGCAGGTCGCCAGGGCCAAAAATCGTCCCCGGTCGTATAATCACAGCCGGAAGATGATCCTCGGCAATCATGCGCTGGACCAGGCGGTCGCCATCCGCTTTCGTCATGCTATACGGCTCGTCCAGTGGCTGCAAGGGATCTTCCTCGGTCACAGGATGGCCACTCGCCATGTTATAGACCATGGCCGAACTGATATGGACAACGCGCTGCACATTATGTGCCAGGGCCAGCCGGCAGATGTTCTCCGTGCCCGTGACATTCACGGCGGCATAGTCTTGCATGGAACGCCAGGCGCCCATCATGGCAGCCAGGTGAACAACCTTATCCACCCCCTGCATAGGAGCCTGAAGCGCCTCCAGGTCGCGCAGATCACCCCGAAAGATCCGCACGCCGCGCTCTTCGAGCCAGGTGGTATTCTCCGTCGCGAGCGCCAGCACACGCAAGCTAGCGCCGCGTTCTTGCAGAGCAAGAGCGAGGTTGCGCCCTAAAAATCCATTACCACCAGTAATCAGTATCTCCATCGTATTGTGTTCCTTCCTTTATATATACTCCACTTTTACCTTCAGAATGAAGGCAGCCAGGAATGTTCTTTGCTCGCAATTTATAAGCGTATGGATGCTTAACAGATGAAAATTCAGGAAATACAGCGCAGAGGCCCTCCTGATGATGCATTAAGCATGCACATGTACCTGGCTACGGGCTTCTGATGGAAGTTGTCTTGCTCGATACCAGGCGATACCCGCGCGAATGCCTTCCTCTAAATCGACCTGGGGAACAAAGCCAAGCTCTGAGCGCGCCCGGCTGATGATAACCCGGTTTTCGCCACCAAGCACCTCTACCCCAAAGCGCGTCAATGGCGGCGGTTGCTGGCGGTGTAATGCGTGACCGGCCATCTCCGCAAGCCCGCCCATGCTCAGGGCGAAGCGATAGGGAATGCGCCGCCTGGGAAAAGGCACACCCAGTTCTGTAGCAATTGCACGAAAATAGCGCTCTTGAGTGACTGGTTCATCATTGACCAGAAGATAAGCTCTGCCAATAGCCTGTTCAGCGGCGCTCGCCAGCAGGATTCCTCGCGCGACATCAGTGGCGTAGATCAATGGCATGTGGTTCTTACCGGAGCCAATCACAATCATCTTGCCCTGTTCAATCAGGGAGACAAAACGTCCAAAGCTGCCTACATCGCGCGGCCCATACAGCAAACCGGGCCGCACAATCGTCACAGGAACTCCTCTCTCCTTGATCATGCGCTGCAATACGCGCTCGCCAGCAGCTTTCGACTGGCTATAGGGATCGGGCCCCCCACACAACGGAGCTGTTTCGTCAATCTCGCCGTGGACATCAACGCCATGGACAGTCACCGAACTCACGTGGACAATCCGTTGAACACCGGCTTCTAGAGAGACATTCACCAGCATCTCAGGTCCTTGAATATTGGCAAGTTCATACTCAGCCTGCGGTCCCCAGGGGCCTGTCCGGGCAGCGCAATGCAGCACAAGCTCTCTGCCTTTCACGGCCGCCGTGAGTGCGACACGATCCGCCAGATCGCCACGACAGACCTCCACCTGCCCAACTGGTAACTGCCCAACACCCTCACCTGGCCGCACCAGGGCGCGCACATCATCGCCACGCTCTAATAAAAGATCAAGAAGATGGCTACCGAGAAAACCAGTAGCACCTGTCAGGAGTACTTTCACAGCTTTATCTCCCATATACTCGACAAAATAAGTCAGTTCAAGAGTAAAGTATTACACACTACCGCCCGCCCCGCAATTATCAAATGGGTCATAAAAGCATGCTTTGGTATACATTTTCGAGACGTGGCTTTATACGATTTTTTGAGATGGGAGAAGAAAAAATTGACAATTTTTTCTTCTCCCATCTCAAAAAATCGTGTGAAACAGGGGCTTCCTGCTCATCCCCAAGTGGATACCGTTGCGATACGATAGTACGCTCTAGATGATACCTTGGTAACTGGTCCTCTCCCTCGTACTACGCTACACTAAAAAAGAGTGTCGAGGCATTTAGACTAAGTCATGAACCCCGGTTTTGAAAACCGGGGCTTGCAGATGAGGTGACTTCTGCCCGTCTCCTGTAAGCCTGAGACATGAGCAGACTCAGCCAGGGCACATTGTTTGGATACAATCAAGCAAGCCATCGGGCTATCTTACCGACGAAATAGGTACCAAGGGGTACGAGGCCAGCTCCTTGCTCTACGGTGCAACATTAAACAGGTCTAGCGGGTGAAGCCAGTGTGTTGCACGTCAAACCGTCGGATAAGCTTGTCGAGGCCAACTTTACGCACAAAGGGAGCAATCCGGGCGTGTAGGGGTTTAGCCGTTCCCATTCAAAACGGCTTCCCGCAAGGGATTCCCTGGAATGTGCGCCTGCGGGCGCGGGCAATTCATCCCCGGCTTCAAAGCGCGGGGCTTCCTTGCCCGGTTCTTGTGAAACCATATTTATGTATCTTCTCAAGGTCTGAATCAGCTTTCTGATAACTCAGTGGGGCTAGTTCATTGAACTATCTTGTGATGGACGCGGGCTTTTCACAAACTATTTATCTCGCCAGAGCCTTTCACAAGGAAAGCAAGGGAAAAGCATGAAAGCACTTGTAACAGGCGCAGCTGGTTTTCTCGGCGGCCATCTTGTAGAAATGCTGGTCGAGCGTGGCGATGAAGTGCGCGCATTGATCCAGCCCGGACAGAGCCCGGCATTTTTGCAGGCCCTGCCGGGCGTGGAGGTCGTGGAAGACGATTTGACGGATACTGCCTCGCTCAAACGCGCCGTTGTGGGAACTCAACGCGTCTATCACATCGCGGCCAAAACAAGCCCGTGGGGACCCGAAGCGGCCTATCAAGCTGCCAATGTCCAGGGTGTACTTGACCTGATTGCGGCTGCTATGGATGCCGGCGTAGAGCGCATTGTGCATACTAGTTCGATCACTGTCTATGGACACCACCTGCGCGGGATTGTCACTGAAGACCATCTCTATCACGCCGAAGACAATCCCTATAGCCGGAGTATGATTTCCAGTGAGAAGTTGATTTTCCGGCAAGTCAAAGAGCATAACGCGCCAGTCGTGATTATCCGGCCCGCGTGGATCTATGGTCCCCGCGATACAGCCTGCTTTGGCCGCCTGGTCAAGCTGGTCGACGCAGGCAAAGGGTTCATGTTGGGCAATGGCAAGAATATCGTGCCGGTGGTGTATGTACGAGACGTGGCTCAGGGCCTGCTCAAAGCTGGAGATGCCGGCACTCACGCCGTTGGGCAAGCGTATACCATCGCCAATGATCAACGTGTCACCCAGGAGGAGTACCTGAACCTCATCGCCGACGAACTCCAGGTATCCCATGTCTCGCGTCACTATCCTTATTCTGCCATGTATCTGGCGGGACGGCTAACCGAAGCAATCTGGAAAGTCAAGGATCGCCAGAGGCAGAAGCGACCGCCAGTCTCTACCTACAACATCGCGCTTCTGGGAGCAGATCGACGATTCTCAATTGATCGCGCCCGGCGCGAATTAGGTTACGCCCCTGCGTTTGACGTCAAACGCGGCGTGGAGGAAGGAATCGCCTGGTATCAGGGCCGGCAGAGCGGTAAGGCACCGCCAAACGGGGACGTTTCGCCTGTCGTCTGATGTGTGCCACAAGCAAACGGGGAAGCACAGGATACGATAGTACGCTCCACATGATACCTTTGTCGCTAGTTTTCTCCTCCAGGCTTTATTACACTTACAAGGTGATGGACAAAGAAGTCGCGAAAACTCCTTCGATCTAACCTGTATTTTGTCCAACGCGTGGGTTGGGTGCAGCATGGGTCCGCGCACAACTCGCGAGCAATTGATTACTAAGGCTTCTGGCTCCGCTCGCTCTTGCCGTGGATCAAGGCAAATATGAAGAGGCTGGCCAGTGTAGCAGAGAGAAAAAAACATGCTCGAAGTATTGCCCAAAATAGCAAAAATGCAAGCGTCGTATGCGCTCGGAAAGCCACTCGCGCTTCCTATGAATTATACCATCAGTGTCAGTTATCGCTGTAATTCTCGCTGTAAAACATGCAATGTCTGGCAGCGCCCAAATGACGATTTCACACTGGAAGAATATGAAAAGACCTTCGCCTCGATTGGCCGAGATGCGTACTGGTTCACGTTCAGCGGCGGGGAGCCGACCTTACGTAAAGACCTGCCAGATATGGTTGCCTCGGCCTATCGCAATTGCCGGCCTGGCATTATTAATATCCCCACCAACGGCATTCAGGATAGCATTATTCCCGGTCGCATCGAGCAGGTTTTGCAGGCCGCGCCGACCAGCGATGTGATCATTAACCTGTCCCTGGATGGCATTGGCGAAAAGCACGACGTCATTCGGGGCGTCAAGGGGAATTTCGCGCGGGCCATGCGCACATACGCGGGCTTGAAGGCCTTGAAGGGGCGCTACAAAAACTTCTCGCTG
>WNFN01002559.1_pt1 | contig 14664 bp, 7 predicted proteins | sample 5400161 | NCBI WGS metagenome assembly WNFN01 (sample SAMN13153353, study PRJNA577476) | soil metagenome | isolation source: 80 cm saprolite on Douglas fir-dominated hillslope | place: USA:California | collected 2013-09-17
GCCGGTCAAGACTTGGCATGAAGCCGCAACATAGTGACGGAATGAAATGACAACTCCTTGCAAACAAAACAGTTCGCTCCGACGAGCGCGGAAGTTAGGTTAACTGCCCCCACTATGAGTCTTTACTCCTATTGCCGCGAAATGGCCCCACTCGCAGCATTCCTGGGCCGATTCGACCCGCCAACTGGAACGCCTTGAATAGCCGTTCTTTCAAGAAGAGAATTTGCAGCGCTCTCCTCAGCCGCGAACCGTGAAAATCAAATAGCCCCACTTCCGAGAGCACCGAAAATAAGAGTAGGTCTTCGGCGCGTGGGTGTCCGACAATCGCGCCGCGGAAGATGGGGCTGTTCCGAAACAGGATCCGGGTTGCCTCAAACAAATATGCCTTGGGATTCGACGTGGCTTTGCCCGCGTAATCAAAGTATGGGCCATCGAGAACCCGTACGTTTGGCATAACGTGCCCCTCAATGAGTATTTCTGTATCGGCTGGTGCATCGACATCGATGCTCGAGCATTTGATGAGCTCTACGCTCTTTTCTTGCAACGCCCCGGCCAGCTCGTACTCGTCTTTCCCACACGGATACCCTGCGGCGGCAGCGATAAACACGGCCTCGCTGACTCCGATTGCCACCGCTACGTCCAGCGGTTTCCCCATTGCTTCGGCCTTCGCGAATTGCATTCCCAGGTGACTTTTCGAAGAGGTGCTTATAGTTGCTTGTCTAGGCCCTAAGACCTGCATGCGGTATACGCCGAGGTTATGCGAACCGTCTTCGGGGTCGCGGCTAATATTCACGTGCCAGGTCCCGAGGTAGCGGCCAGCATCAGATCTGTTCCACTGGGGAACCGGCAACTTTAGGAGATCGACCGCTTCTCCTTCGAGAATGTTCTGGAAAATCGGACCGCTCTGCGCGCGCGTGGGAGCGATCGGGTTCGCCACTCTCTTGCGCACTTGCCGGACCAACTCCTTGCGGCTTTTCCCCGCTTCCACTGCGAGCGCAAGCCCAATTGCAGCGATGCTGATCAAACCATTGGTGAAGACTCGGTGCCCCGGATAGTCCTTGATGTTTTCGAAGAGCAGTGGCGCCAAGTCGCTTCTGGTCGTCTCTCCCAGCTCATATTTCCAATCGACTTGGCGACCAATGCGCTGCAATTGTCCCCGTTTGTCAAGTTGCTCGATAAAACTTCGCAAGTCCATGGTTTTTCCGGAATCCAGCTCCCACCCTGTCAGTCTATGAGCCCAAGCATCGGAGGCAATAGGAATATCTCAGCTTAGTGTTCCTACAAGAGACCTAACTGGAGAGACCTACCCGGCTCCGCTCTGTTCGTCCTCGAATGCTCCTGGCAAGCCCTCCGGACAGCAATCGCGGCTGGCCATGGATTCGCACAATAAGGGCTGAGAGCTAGCCTGTCCAGGGCAATAGCAGTTTCTAAGGACTTTATTGTCTATGAGTTACCAAGCGCTTGCGGAACGCCCTGGGAGCAGGCGACAGACTCCGCCCTGCTGCCCTTCAGGAACTTTTCAATCAAGCTTAAGAAATGCATTCGTTCCTGCTCTGTAAAATTCATCATCGCGGCTAGATGCTGACGCAGGACTGCTTGCCTGCTCTGTTCGGGCACATTTCGCAACTGTGCGGATACCGAGCACGCCGCCACACCTGCTTGCCAGCGCATAAAACCGTCGATCTGATCATCGATGAGCGCAAGTGCGCGAGGAATTTCCTCTTCGCGAGCTTTCTTGTTCTCCTCGACGACTTCCATGAGGCCATCGATATCACTCAGCTGAATGTTGGGGATCTCTCTCACATCCACAGCAATGTTTCGTGGAACACCGAGGTCCATCATCATCAGCGGACGATGTCCCCTAGCGACCATGGCCGTTTCCACCATCTGCCGGGATATGATGGGTTCCGGGGTCGAGACCGAACTGACAATCAGATCCGGCCAGTCCAAGACTTCGGGGAGTTTTTCCCACGGCAAAACCTCGCCTCCATAACGCGCCACCAAGGCCTTGGCATTCTCCAGGGTGCGATTCAGAATCCGGAATTGGGGAACACCTCGGTCACACAGGTGTTTCACCACCTGCTCGCTCGTGACACCCGCTCCCACGATCAAGACGCGCTGATTTTCCAGGCCGCGCAAGAGTGCTTCCGCCTGCTTCACTCCCGCAAACGCCACGGACATCGGTCTGGATGCGATCTGCGTCTCGGTGCGGATTCGCTTTCCCACTTCCAGCGCGGACTGGAATAGCCGGTTTAGCACACGCCCGGTTGTCCCATGATCCATCGCAACCCGATATGCTTCGCGGACCTGGCCGAGAATTTCCGATTCGCCCAGCAGCATCGAATCCAGACCGGCTGCCACTCGATAAATGTGGCGTACCACCTCGCGATCCGTATGCCTGTACAGTGCGGCCTTGAATTCCTGCTGTGCAACCTGATGATAGGACGCAATAAACATCTCCATTGCACTCAGGTTGTCCGCGGCGCGCTCGCTAGTGACCCCGTAGAGCTCCGTGCGGTTACAGGTGGAGAGTACAACCACTTCTTTCAGGATTCCGCGGGCGCGCAACTGATCGGCGGCCTCGCAGGCCTGTTCAACGCGAAACGCGACGCGTTCGCGCAGCTCAATGCTCGCGGTACGGTGGCTGATCCCTATTAGCGCTATTTCCATGTCGATTGCTGGTGCCCGGTTTTTTCACACTTCGCGTGTTTAACGTTCTTTCTGCAATTGAACATTGTGAGATTCACGATCCCACATCTCGGAGACATGGACCTTCAACGCTTATGGACGAGCGAGAAGCCAGCCGGGGGACAACCGGGAGCGTGCCTACAGCAGCTCCCTCGCTGCTTCCTTTGCAAAATAGGTGATGATGATGTCCGCGCCGGCCCGTTTCATTGACGTCAACGCTTCCATCATGATCAGCTTTTTATCCAGACGGCCAATTCGTGCGGCGGCGTCGATCATGGCGTACTCACCGCTCACGTTGTACGTGGCCAAGGGCATCTGGAATTCCGTCTTTGCCCGGTACACGATGTCCAGGTAATAGAGCGCCGGCTTTACCATCACAATGTCCGCACCCTCTTCGATATCCAGCGCAATCTCGCGCATCGCCTCATTGGAATTGCTGGAATCCATTTGGTGGGTTTTCTTGTCACCATGCGACAACGCCGACTGCGTGCCCTCCTTGAAGAAGGGATCGTAGAGTTTCGAGGCATATTTCGCCGAATACGCCATGATTGGCGTATTCACAAAGCCGTCGCTATCCAGCATTTCTCTCAGCGCACGAATCTGTCCATCGAGCATCGCTGCCGGCGCCACCATGTCGCTGCCCGCCTGCACGTGCGAGAGTGCCGTTTTCGCCAGCACCTCCTTCGACGCATCGTTGACCAGGTATCCGTCGTCGAGAATCCCGCAATGGCTGTGCGGCGTGTATTCGCACAGGCATACGTCCGTCACCACCAACACTTCGGGCACATGCTTCTTTAGCGCGCGAACCGCTTCTTGAACGATTCCGTTCGGCGCGTAGGCGCCCGTGGCAAGTAGATCTTTTTCTTTGGGGTCAGGCACTCCAAACAACAGAATCCCGGGAATACCGAGGTCGCGAATTTCTTTCACTTCCTCGATCAATTTGTCAATGGAAAGATGATAGTTGCCCGGCATTGCATTGATCTCGTGTTTTATTCCGTGACCGGGCACCACGAACAAGGGCAATATCAAATCATCAATCGCCAGGGAGTGTTCACGCACCAACCGCCGGAATCTCTCATTTTGTCTGAGCCTTCTCAGCCTTCGGGCAGGGAAACCTGTTGCGGCTTCCCTTCCATACGTTGGTGCGACTCCGCCAATCGTCTGAGTCCTTTGCTGCGGTATATTCTCTTCAACCAAGGTCGCAACTGACTTATTGTCCGTTATCATATTTTTTGGCTCACTGTACTGCGTTCCGCGCTGGGAACGCTCTTGGATTTCGAAACAAAGAAGGGCAGGATCTTTCCGCTGGCGGTCGCGATGGGAAACTCTCGAACAATTTGCACCATGTTTGACTGTTTCCACATTTCCGTGCCGGACTGCGACCAGGATTCCGGGCTATCTTCGGCACGCTTGAGCAGGTTCAAAAACGTGTCCAGAACCTTTGTGTCCTGAATCTCGCCGACACGCGGACTCACAAGCAACTGCAGGTGGGTCAGCCCACGTGAATCTTCTTTCTCTACCAGTTGATAGTCCGTGCTTTTGCCGCCAAATCTTTCCGGCAGTTCCCGCTCGATAATTCGAACGAAATCGGTGTCCACAAAGGTCACGCCTTCTCCGGTCAGTTTTTCATAGCTGCGAATTCCGCCCAGATGCGTGCGGAAGCCAACCTGTCCGAAGGTGCACCCACAGTCCTGCTCCGAGAGATTGCCGTAATCGCCCATGCCGACATTCAGAAGAAGTTTGGGAGATTCGTAGAGCAGCGTTGTGAATAGATAGGAGTCAACGAAGAGATCGGAATGCGGCACAATTTGCCGGTGCGAAATGATCGCAGTCGTGTCCTTGTAGAGATGGCAATGGTCGCTTTCTGCGTGAGCCTGGTCGCAGCCCGCCGCGATGACTCCCGCCTCGGAAATTCCGTACACGGGCACCGCGCTAGCCCCCAAAGCTTCAATTTCTTTTCTCTTCTGCGGAGTGAGCGGCTCGCCGGTTACCAGAAACTTGGTTCCCTTGATGTTCAGGTTGTTGTCCGCCGCTGCAATGCAAATTCGCACCGCCGAGGCCGCGAAGGTGTAAACCACGCAGCGCTCGTTCTCCAGCAAAGCGTCGGCAGCCCATTTGGCCACCTTGAGGGCGTCATCCAGCGGCACATACTCGGGCTCCGCCAGTGGGCAGCCATGCAATTTCCCGAGGGTGAAGATCAGTTTTGTGCCCCACTTCTTCTCCCAGTTCACGTTCAAACGGTCCTCTGGCACCTGCGAGAACCACCGTCGCGCGGGATTACCAATGTGCGCAAACCGCAGACTTGAGTTGATTCCGGGCGCTCCGGGAAATACGGGAAACCAATTAGCTATCGGTGCCTGCAGGCATCCATGAATGCTCAGCAACAGCGCATCGTAGAGAGACCTCTGATGCAGATAGTCGAAGTCAATGCGAACTCTGGTTCCAGCGCTGCGCGTGGCACCACTTCGCACTTCATACACGTAGGAGAGGAAGGGATTGTCGAACATTCCCTCCTTGCACCAGAATTCTGCTCCGTTTCGCACTACCGGGACTTTGCCCTTGAACTCATCGACGGTGAAATACACACCTTCGTTTTCCAGGGTGCGGAGCGATCCTTCAATCCCATCCTTCGCAACCCAATTTTTCAGGTCTTCGAAATGGATTTTCTTCGGTTCAAGCAGCTTCAGGTAAGGGCTAGCGGAATACTGGAAAACACCCTTTTCGACGAAGTTCAGAAAGTTCTCATCGCGAGCCGCTACGCGCTTCTTAATAGAGCTTTTCGCCAGGGCAATGGCTTCCTCTGGCGTCATTCGTTGCTTCGCGAATCTGCGAAAACCCTCAACGAATCGGTAGTACTTTCTCATCGAAAAATTCGTCGGCCGATTACGCCGACTGTCTCCTATTGGCTCGCCAATCGTTCAACGGCCGTCTGGGATGTTGAACTGTCTCTAGGGGCCTTCCACTGTCTGTGTGACAAGGAGGAGAGAGGCACCTTTGTGACCAAAAACCCAGGCTCGCGACTCCACGGTAAGTCATTATTTTTCTTAATGTTATGAAAAAGGAGGTCCCCAAGCGCCTCTTTTTAGGGAATCCTAAGGGAAAAAGTGGAAATGGCTTTCCACGGCCTTTCTGGCGCATGAAACCTGATGTGCACTTTTCAACCGACTACGTTTTGATGGAGTGAAGAGCTCTCCGTGCGTGGAAGACGACCCGGCCAGCCCGGTGAACGTCTACGGCACGAGGAAGCTTGCTAGCGAAGAGGGTCTCCGTCAGATCGGGGTACCTCATCTGTTTTTCCGCACCGCTTGAGTCTATGGAAGGCAGGACGAAACTTCCTTCTAACGATTTTGCGCCTTGCTTCGCGACGAGGAGAGTTGCGAATTGCGAGCGATCAGATCCGCGAGCCGACTTGGTGCCGGGAAATTACCAACGCGACCACATCCATCCTTCAGAATCTTTCGGTCGGCCCCTGATCATGCAGCGCCTCGTTCCCATCATCACCGCCCAATATCCGACGCTTGCCCAGTGCCTTGCTTACTCCGCCCTCTCCAGTGAATACCACTCTCGGATTTTCAAAGTCTGCTTACCCGATTGGCGGGTTCAGGTGCGCTCGGCCTCTTCCGGCCTGTGATTCTATTCAGGTGCTGACGTATCTGGGTCCAGCCCTTTGCTGGCTCCTGCGGCCAGTTTGGCGAGAGGCCAACTCGCCCGGAATGATGGTCGAAGAAGTGGTCCTGATGGTGTTGGTGCCTTATGTCCTGGCATAGCCGTGGCAATTTGCCACGGTTTGCCGCGGCGAGCTTGACGGCGTTTCCGGTTCGGTCAGATCTCCTCGGAGAAATTCGCATGGCAATGTAAATCGCCGAATGGCCGCGCGCCTTCGGAAGCCTGCTCGTCAAGTTCCGCACTTGTCCCGTCACAATTGACCGGCGGCCCGTCAATTGAAACAAATGGGCAATCCTCTTCCCAGTTATTGACACATATTTCCGTAAGAATCAATTCCGACTGCTTGAGAAAAAAGCACTTAGGGCGGCCACCAAAATGCCATAGATACTCCCAAACGGTCGGTACGTGTGTCTCGATGGCGCCCAGGCAGAAGTGTTGGGATGAAATCCTACGGGCGCACAAGGAGCCTTGGATCATGCTGCGTTTGATAAAGTTCAAGATGGCGTTCTGCGAAAAAGGAAATTCTGAATCTCCTCTTCGCCGCAGCTTCTCGAAGCGCCTTTTCTTTGCGTCGGCTCTCTTTCTGCTCGCGGCCGCCAGCACGCTTGCCCAATTGAGCATCAGTGTGAGCGTTTCGCCAAAGTCGGGTGGACTAACCGTTGGCCAGACACTCACCACGCTGACTGCCGCGGTCAGCAACGATTCGCTGAACCAGGGGGTAACCTGGAGCGCAACGGGCGGCTCGTTTTCACCTACTGCGACCGCATCTGGCGCCCCTACCACCTACACCGCGCCAGCCACCGCCGGAGTCTATACTCTGACGGCCACAAGCGTTAGCGATGTAACGAGGAGCGCGAGTATAACCATAGGTGTCACGGACCTCGCCGGCGTCTTCACCTATCACAACAATCTCTCCCGTGACGGCAGCAATCCTAGTGAATACGCTATTACGCCTTCCAACGTAACGAACGCCACTTTCGGCAAGCTCTTCTCGTGCACTGTCGATGGTGCCATTTATGCGCAGCCGTTGTGGGTGGCCAATCTAACTGTCGGTGGCGTAAAGCGCAATGTGGCGTTCGTTGCAACACAACACGAAGGCCTGTACGCCTTCGACGCGGACGTCAATACCACCCCTTGCACACCGTTGTGGCAGGCGAACCTTATTGATACCGCACACGGCGGAAACAGCGCGGAAACTTCGGTGCCTTCCGGTACAACTGGGAACTTGGTCGGCGCCGGCTTCGGCGATATCACGCCCGAAGTCGGGGTCACCGGCACGCCCGTCATCGATCCGTCCACGAATACTCTCTATGTTGTCTCCAAATCAGTCATCGCACTCGGCCCAACTTTTTATCAGCGACTGCACGCCATCGACCTCACCACAGGCAATGAAAAAGCAGGGAGTCCGGTGACTATCGCTGGCACCTATCCGGGAACAGGTGATGGCGGAACTACCGTTGCCTTTAACGCGCGCCAGGAGAACCAGCGCCCTGGGCTTGCTCTCGTCAACGGGATTGTGTATATCGCTTGGGCTTCGCATGAAGATAAAGCCCCGTATTACGGTTGGGTCATGGGCTACAACGCGTCCAACCTGACGCAAGCGAGCATCTTGAACGTCACCCCAAACGTTCATTACGGCGGCATCTGGATGAGCGGAGGAGCCCCGGCGGCGGATTCGAGCAACAATCTGTATCTCACCACGGGCAATGGGACCTTCGACGCGACGAACACGACGGGTCCGACCAATGACTATGGCGACTCTTTCCTCAAGCTCACCGGCGGCCTTTCCGTGTCGCAATATTTCACTCCATCTAGCCACGCCTCTCTCAACGCGAATGACCAGGATTTCGGTGCTGGTGGGGCAGCCATTCTGGTGGACCAGCTCTCTGGGCCCGTTTCACACCTCGTGATTGGTGGCGGCAAAGATGGCTATCTTTACTTGCTAAATCGAGACGCGATGGGAGGGCTGGGGGACGCTAACGCTTCGCAGCGGTTCAACTTTGGCAATCCGATTCTTTCTACCGGCGCCTTCTGGAACAACACCTTTTACATGGCGGGTTTGAACGGTAAGCTTCAGGCCTTTAGCTTTAATACGTCCACCGGCAAGTTTAATACGCCGAACGCCTCCCAATCCTCCGCGACGTATGGATTTGGAAGTACGCCTTCGGTTTCTTCCTCCAGTACTACGAATGGAATCGTCTGGGCTTTAGATAATCAAAAATACTGCACAAGCCAGTCCAGCGGCTGCGGCCCTGCAGTGTTACACGCCTATGCCAGCACCAACCTCGCCACCGAATTGTGGAACAGCTCGATGGGAACCGGCAATTCTGCCGGAAACTCCGTCAAGTTCACCGTGCCCACCGTGGCAAATGGGAAGGTCTACGTCGGCACGCGCGGGAACAATACTGGGGGCACCACTTCTTCGACTACCATTCCGGGCGAGCTGGACGTCTATGGTCTCTTGGGAGTTGCGCCGCAGGTGGCCACACCGACGTTTAGTCCGGCACCACCAATAACACGACGCCGACGACCGCCTCGACGCTGTACACCGGCCCCGTCAGCGTCACAGCCTCACAAACGATCCAGGCCTTTGCCGTAGCCAGCGGCTTCTCTCAAAGCGCGGTGGCCAGCAGCACGTACACGATCGCGCCACTGGGGCCAGCGCCAACCCTCACTTCCGCCAGCCCGAGCACTGGCATGCAGGCACAATTGAATCTGCCTGTCGTTCTAACCGGCACCAATTTCCTGCTCGGACCGGTCTGCAGCTTCGGCGCTGGAATTACCGTGAATTCCTGTACCTACAATTCGGCCACCCAGATCACCGCCAATGTTTCCATCTCCGCTAACGCCACCATCGTTACAAATACGATCTCGATCACAAATACAGATGGTCAGATCGCCACTTTGCCCGGCGGCTTTTCGATTGCGCTCAACACCAACCCATTCTCACCGATCCTCGTGAATGCGGGCGGGCCTTCTTATACAGATATCCAGACGCAAGTTTGGAGCGCGGATAAGAATTTCTCAGGTGGCTCCACGGCGACCACCACTCATTCGATCGCGAATACCACGGATCCAATCCTCTATCAGACAGAGCGCTACGGTAACTTCACCTACCAATTTACCGTGCCGAACGGCACCTACAATGTAGTTCTAAAATTCGCCGAGTGCTACTGGACCTCTGTGGGGAGACGCATCTTCAATGTATCAATCAACGGTACCCCGGTGCTAACCAATTTTGACATAATCGCAGCCGTTGGTGCGCCATACACGGCGATCGACAAGACCTTTACAACGGCGACCTCCACCGGCACCGTCACAATTCAATTCACTTCTGGCTCGGCCGATTTGCCCAAGATCAGTGCTATCGAGATCAGTTCTGCCTCCGGGGTTTCTGTTCAGGTCAGTCCTACTACGGCGAGTTTATATGCTTCTCAGCAACAACAGTTCACGTCCAGCGTTATAGGAAACGCCAACACGGCTGTCACCTGGACCTACAGTCCTCAAGTCGGCACGCTGACTGCCAATGGCCTATATACCGCCCCAGTTTCCGTAACGACAGCTCAAGCTGTTTCTGTGATCGCTACCAGCCAGGCGGACAGCAACAAGTCGGCAACTGCCATTGTCAATCTTTTGCCGCCACCAGGTTCGTTTACTCCGATCTTTGTCCATTCCGGTGGCGGCGCTTACATCGACACTGTGGGGGACAATTGGACTGCGGACACAGGCTTTACAGGGGGACAAGTGTCATCCACCACGAGGGCGATGGCCAACACGCTCGATCCCGCTCTTTACCAGACCGAGCGTTGGGGTAATTCCTCTTATCAGTTCAGCGTGCCTCCCGGAAAATACACGGTGATCCTCAAGTTCGCCGAAATCTATTGGACTTCGGCAGGAAGACGGCTCTTCAATACCTCGATCAACGGGACGCAAGTCCTCACGAACTTTGATATCGTGGCCGCGGCAGGGGCAGCTTTCACTGCGATTGATAAATCGTTCCCTGTAACGGTAACAGGTAGTTCGATCGTGATCCAATTCACCAAGGGATCTGCGGATTTGCCGAAGATTAGCGCCATCGAGATCAAGGCGGATTCCGGCATTGGCATCCAGCTCAGCCCGACTAGCGCGTCGCTGCCTGCCTCGCAGAGTCAGCAATTTGCAGCAACGGTTACGGGCACGACGAACCTTGGCGTCACTTGGACCTACAGCCCGCAGGTCGGAACGCTTGTCACTTCTGGAGCGACAGCCGGCCTCTACACCGCACCGTCGTCAATCACCACGGCGCAAACAGTGCGCGTCACTGCCACCAGCGTGGCAGACCCCACGCAGGCTTCCATCGCTACCGTCTCGCTCGTTTCGCCGTACAGCCCGATCTTCGTACATTCCGGCGGTGCGGCTTATACGGACACTCTTGCGCAGGCCTGGAGCGCGGATGCCGGCTTTATTGGTGGGAACACGGCTAGCACAACCAGCAACATTGCTAACACGGCCGATCCCAAGCTCTACCAGACGGAGCGCTACGGTAACTTCACCTATCAATTTAGTGTCCCGAACGGCGGCTATAATGTCACTCTGAAGTTCGCTGAGTTCTACTGGACCTCCGCCGGCAAACGCATCTTCAATGTGGCGATCAACGGCACCCCTGTGCTGACCAACTTTGACATCATTGCCGCGGCGGGGACTGCGCTCACGGCCATCGACAAGACTTTCCCGGTCACTGTGACTAACGGCCAGGTCACGATTCAATTTACTTCGGGTTCCGCCGATCTGCCGAAGGTCGGCGCCATCCAGATTCGTTAGTGACTCTTGCATTTGGAAAGTTCGCGATTTCAGGAGCGGTGAGATTTTACTGACGAATAATCGACGCCGCGCGTAATACAGCTAGCGCCCGTTGTCATTCGGACTTTGGTCTGCTGTCGAGCCGGGTCCGGCGATTTCTCAAGGGGACTCTTAACGCATGAGCAGTTGTAAACCAAAGCCTACTTTCGGAAAAACATTGCTGCGCGACATGCGCTGGTTTATAGCTAACTCTTGTATTTACACCAGTATACGACAGTATGTCATTTGGTAGCAAAATTGCTCCTGCCAACGTCAGCGTCCCCGCTGCAACGCACAAGTGTACCTACGGAGAATTGAATGAAGCTCTCAAGATATGTGTGGCTGCTGGCTGTACTCATAATCATGACGCCGCTGGCACAGGCGGACACGGCCACAATGAAGTTCACAGGTGTGAATGGCGCGACTAACGGAGTCTATTATGTCAGTCCGTACGCCGGGATAATGAACTACGGGACCTCCAGCGCTCAAACGGTGGCCTTGTTTTGCGTCGATATCAATAATGAAGTTTCTATGGGCCAGGTTTGGAATGCGAACGTGACCAGTCTGGCGTCGGCCAATTTCTCGAACACGCGCTACGGGAGTGGCTCCGTCAACCCCAATCTCGGTACCATGAACCCTCAAACTCTATATGAAGAAGCAGCTTGGCTCGTAACTCAATTCGCGTCCCATTCTGGGGACTACGTCAGCCTGCAATATGCCCTCTGGGACCTTATGACACCTGGTGCAGAGCCGACGAATTTCGCCAACGCTGATGGCACTACCGTGGCACAGTGGCTGGCTCTGGCCGCAGCTAATCACGGCAAAATCAATCCAGCGAACTTTGTGATCATCACCAACACCGGGACACTTGCCTATAGAGGTCAAGTCCAGGAATTCATCGTCCAGACGCCTGAGCCGGCCACGGCCGTTCTTTTGCTAATCGGGATCGTCTCGATGTTTCTTCTCTTCCGGCGGAGCCAGCAGCAGCCCGCTTAATTCTGCCGAGTCTCTGCCATCGAGTCTGTCTCCGTACCTCGATGCGGAGGCATTTCTCATTATCCGGCCGTAAGTGGTGCACCAGCTGCGCCTTCGGCGGGATGGGTCTGGTTGTCAGGGTGAGCGGATTTTGGGGTAAGCGTCTGGTCTGAACCGTCTGGACGAAGAGTGAGTGTGTAGCGATGATGGCCTTTGTAGATACATCGGGAAGTGTCCACGAGGGAATTTGGACACATCCGAGCAGGCCATCCTTGATGAGTCACCCAAGCGAATAGCGAGGCGGCAGCGATCGGTCGAAGAAAAACGAGGAATCGTCGAAGAAACGTTAGAAGCCGGGGCGTCGGTAGCGCGCCTAGCGCGACGGCACGCGGTCAATGCCAACCAGGTTTTCTACTGGCGAAAAAAGTATCGTGAAGGAAGGCTGGGTAAAGGTCGGTCCAGCAATCTCCTACCTGTAGCCGTCTCGGACATTCCGTGGAGTAAATCCGGACCAGTTCGTGGTGCTTCGTCGCGATGCCCTTTGGGGGCAATGGAAATTAAACTGCCGAAGGGCCAACTTCGTATCACGGGCAGTGTCGAAGCAGAAGCGCTGCGTATCGTGTTGGAGTGTTTGCTCGGATGATCGGACTACCCACCGGGACAAGCATCTGGATCGCCGCCGGATTCACGGATCTGCGGCGTGGTTTTACAGGGCTGAGTGGCATGGTACCGACGACACTTCAGGAGAATCCGTTTTCTGGTCACGTGTTTGTTTTCCGCGGTCGGCGGGGTGATCTGATCAAGATGTTGTGGTGGGACGGCGATGGACGTGTCTTTTTGCAAAAAGAATCGAGCGAGGAAAATTCACGTGGCCACAAGCGACGAGCGGAACGGTGGCACTAACTCCCGCACAGTTGTCCATGTTGCTTGAAGGGATCGATTGGCGGCGTCCGGTACGCAGCTACGATCCGCAGATGGCGGTGTGAAAGAAAAGATTTGTTCTACTTTCTAGCGTGTTTTCATCATGCTGTAAAAAAAGTACGGCATGTTCGCCTGCAATGGATGCCGACACACCGCGCGATCTCGATCAACTGGATACCGAAGCGCTGAAGGCACTTGTCCTGGTGCTGCATGAGCAAGTCTTCTCGCATCAGAAACAGCTCACCACACAGCAAGAAGAAATCCGGTCTCAACGTGAGCAGCTCGCTTCGCGCGACGCGGAAATCGAACACTTGAAGCTGCTGATCGCGAAACTGCGTCGCGTGCAGTTCGGCCGCTCGTCGGGGAAGCGGGATCGCCAGATCGAACAACTGAAACTGCGGCTGGAAGAACTGGAAGCCAGGCGACCGAAAGAAACAGCTGCGGTGAAGGCATCAGCCCCGGCGAGCACTGCGGTAGTGCGACCGGTGCGGCGCCCGTTACCCGATCACTTGCCACGCGAAGTGAGAAAGTATCTTCCGAAGCAAGAAGCCTGTCCGGACTGTGGAGGTAAGCTGAAGCATCTCGGCGAAGATGTCTCGGAAATCTTGGAGTACCTGCCGGCCAGCCTCAGAGTCATCCAGTACGTTCGTCCCAAGCTGGCTTGCGGGTGTTGCGATCGCATCGTGTGGAAGCGCCGAGCCGACCGATCGAGCGAAGCATTGCTGGGCCAGGGCTTCTGGCGCACGTGCTGGTATCGAAATACTGCGACCACCTGCCTCTCTATCGTCAGTCGCAGATTTATGCTCGTGCCGGCGTGGAGTTGGATCGTTCAACCCTGGCGGAGGGGGTCGGCGAATCCAGCCGGCTGCTCGCGCCGCTGGTGGAAGCGTTGCGGCGTCACGTCATGGCTGCAAACAAACTACACGCGGATGACACGCCCGTTCCGGCGCTGGCACCAGGGTTGGGAAAGACCAAAACGGGACGGCTGTGGACGTACGTGCGCGACGATCGTCCCGCGGGAGACAGCACACCCGCCGCGGTGTGGTTCGCGTATTCAGCGGATCGCAAAGGCGAACATCCGCAATCTCACCTGCGGAACTTTACCGACACACTGCAAGCGGATGCATACGCCGGCTTTGAGCAGATCTATGAAGCAGGGCGCATTCAGGAAGCGGCGTGCTGGGCGCACGTATGGAGAAAGTTTTACGATCTCGAGGTCGCGCATAAATCCTCCGTTGCGGCGGAGGCTCTGGAGCGCATCGCGGGGTTGTATGCCATCGAAAAAGAAATCCGAGGACGTCCCGCAGACGAGCGGCGTGAGATTCGCAACAGGCGCAGCCGGCCGTTACTGGAATCGCTGAAACAATGGCTCGAGGAGACCTTAGGGAAACTCTCGAGAAAATCCGATACCGCCATGGCCGTTCGTTATGCACTAGGACGGGGGGAAGCACTGCTGCGCTTGTGTGATGACGGGCGCATCGAAATCGATAATAATGCATCAGAGCGAGCGTTGCGGGTCGTGGCTCCCGGCAGAAAGAATTTTCTTTTTGCGGGCTCCGATGGTGGTGGAGAGAGTGCCGCGGCGATTTACAGTCT
>WNFN01259344.1_pt1 | contig 14663 bp, 19 predicted proteins | sample 5400161 | NCBI WGS metagenome assembly WNFN01 (sample SAMN13153353, study PRJNA577476) | soil metagenome | isolation source: 80 cm saprolite on Douglas fir-dominated hillslope | place: USA:California | collected 2013-09-17
TTGCCGGGATGAAACGGTCGTTGGGCTAAGACCGTAAAGGATGGCCGCCTCGCCCTGATAGAGGACTTCGTGCGGGTTCAATGCCAGTGTGGCAATAATTGCCATCTTAACGACGCGCTTTGGCAGATCCTTCCGAGTCGAAAGATTGCCGCCATCAAGAATGCGATTGCGTGCCAATTGAAGGATTTCTTCCGTAATCTCCGGTCCCCAAAGGCGGAAAGGGGTTTCGAGAGCCTCCCGAGCGAGGGACACTGGCCTTTGATCTGTAGTGCCCGATTTACTGCGGGACATGGTAATCTCCTCTCCGTTCGGCCGAACGCCGACATGAAAGGCGATTACTCGCAGCCGGGCTTGATGCCAGGCCGTTATTTAGAGCAAATTGATTTGCCTTCTGCATACTTGGTTTATCCGGTTGGAAGGCGTCTCCGGAGGAGGCAACAACTTACGCCGGCGTTTCTTGCCCCAACAAGAACCCGCAGTTGTTCTGAGGAACTAGCTAGGAGATTCGGACTCTTTTGAAAAGGAGGATCTAGAATTTCTAGAATGACTTGCATCTACTGCACCACTTTTTGCACGCTCTTGAGGTGGTGAAGTTCGTAGCGATACTTCCACTCGCTTTGCTCATATCTGTTCCCGCTTTCCGGCCAGGCCATTTCGGCTTCGACCAAAGCCTTCGTGCCCCACGTGAGCTGCGTAGCCTCGGCGAAATCATTGCATGCCAACAATTGATTCCGGTTCCTTTTTCTGAATTAGCGTTTTAGAAATGGCCCGACGTGATGATTGTCGGAAAAGGAACCTTTCCCAATTCCCAGCCAGTCGTGCGCCTTTGGCTTGTCACTCGATCTGTGCGGCTACAAACGCTCGCTAACATTCAAACGCCGTCAAGGTGCTTACGGAGTCACCTAAAATCAATTATTGATAGGGGGCTGGAATTGGTCGCGCATTCAAGGGAAATTCCGATCAGAAGGTTAAGACCGGTGTCAAGCCTTTCGCTAAAGTTCGCTTCATCGAATAGAACCAGGAGAGTGTTGCTGTGGAAAACCCGCTATGGCGCAATTCAAAATGGGTATCCAAATTCATAGCGATGGCCATCGCCTGCCTGGCCGCAGTTTGGGTGGTGGTTCCGTTTCTCTGGGCTATCGACAATTCGCTTAAAACCGATCTCGATCAATTCAGGTCGGGAGCCATCATTCCGTTTTTGCAGTTTACGCCCAGCCTGGACGTGTGGAAAACTGTGTTGTATGACCCTCAACTTCTGAACGGCTTGTTCAGTAGCGCGTTGGTTGGGCTTTGCACGACCGTCTTCGTGTTGCTTATCGGAACTCCCGCCGCTTACAGTCTCGCTCGGTTTGAATTCAAGAGGATAAAGAGCAAAGACATCACCCTCTGGTTCTTGTCCCAGCGGGTCTTGCCTCCGGTTGTTGTTCTGACGCCCTTTTACATCCTACTCGCCGAACTTGGTATGCTTGATACCTGGATCGGACTCATCCTACTCTATTCCACATTTAACCTGACTTTTTGCGTGGTCATCATGCGTGACATTTTCCGTGACGTGAGCAAGGAGGTAGAAGAAGCAGCGAGAATTGAAGGCGCTTCACTTTGGCAGATCTTTTGGATGATCGCATTGCCGCTCTCACTGGATGGCTTGGTCGTCACCGCTTTCATTGTATTCGCGTCTTGCTGGAATGAAGCCCTGTTCGCGTCGGCAGTTACTACCCAGCACGCGGTTACCATGCCTGCTTTTATCTTGGCTTCTCGCAACACCAGAGGGATTTCTTTCAATTTTGCTGCGGTGAATACACTCTTGGCCATTGCTCCTCCGGTCATTCTGTCATTCTTAGTTCAGCGCTACCTGGCGCGAGGTCTCTCATTCGGTGCGGTGAAAGGATAAACGCATTTTCGGTTCAGCGGGGCCGGTTGGTGAAGACATGTTGTCGAGTCGTTATTGTCGTAACCGCCGTTCGGGGCCACGACCCCGTCTCCGCTAATGCGGTCATTTCCCCCATTAGCGCACGCCCGGAGCAATTTTCACGCACCCAATGGACGTCAGTTGAGAAATTCACCCTTAATTCAGCGAACCGTTGCCGCTATTGAGTAGCGAATCCTCGCAGCGAAATAGTCGTCCACCACATCAGAGTGTTTCGTTGCCGGATACTTCAGTAGTTTAGCTAGGGTCGAAGTCGCAAAAAACGCAAACAGAAGAGCGTTTCGAAACATGCAAGAGAATTAAGCAGATGGTTCTGCAGGGGCGGTATTCCCCTACAATATGCGGTTATTTCCGGCATTGGCGGTGCGCTCTTGATGTTCCTCTTTTATACATGCCGGTTCTTGTTTTTTGCTCCGAAGAGAGTGGAGTGCTCCGATTCCGGGCTCAAGCTGGAGTTTCGCGGCGGCAATAGCGCTCAAATTGTGTGGGCGGAAGTTAGCGGAGCGTCATTCGCCCGGGTCTATGGGCTGCGCTGGAAGTTTCGGACGCCCAGTTCCACGCTGCGCTTGCGCGGTGATGGTTTCTCTGGGATGGAATGGTTCCGCATTTCACGATTGATTCTTGAAAGACTTGCCGCCTGATTTTAAGCGTTTCAACGCTGAACTGTTGCAGAGCCTCTCCCTTTTGAATCTTGAACCTCAACATAGAAGGATCGGCTCTCAGGGAAGTCATTCAGACCATCATGCGCTAGGTTAAGTGCCACCTCATTCAAGTTACGGTTCTCTAGAAAGTCATCGGACACGTAAACGTAAGCCCTGTCAGACGAAAACGTCACGTGCACTTTAGGGCCACAAAGTGTTGCAGCAGCCCGTTCGAAGTATGCTTGCCCCGTTTTATCGCGTACTGACTGGGCTTGAGATTTGCTGGCGGACATTAGGCCTACCGCCATCATAATGATCACAATGATTGTTGTTTTCACAATAAAAAACCTGGGCCGCTTTTTGATATCTTCCTCGGTCATTTTTAGAACCACTTTCTAGTCTTTTCCTCTTTAATCATGCGCTTGGCTAATTTCTTGGCTTCCCGACAGCTTTTGCAGCAGGGGGTTATGGTTACCGTAGAACTAGCCCAGAACTGAGCGTGCCATTGGTTTGGCTCACACTCCACTCCCGGACAGCGGTTGGGAAAGATGTAAACCTTGACGTGCTTGTACCAGAACGGTTTTCGAATCTTCTCCACTGGACAGCCCAGAGCCATGATTTGCTCCCACCATTTTCGCTCTGCTTCGGACTTTGGGAGGTTCTCGTAGGGGCGGAAGTACATAGTAACGAAATATTCGGTTTTTTATCTCGTCCCATTGCAGTGCTCTCAGTCGGTTATTTTCCGAAAAATATTTCATCGGTTCAACCTTAAAATGAGACCGTGCATGGTCATTTGCGCGATCGCCACGTTATTTGTTGACCGACTTATCGGACGCACCATTTGCGCTTTCACAATCTCATTTTGTTCGCACGCCACTTCACTAGAATCACGGTCTGGATGATTGTTAAACACCCACCAGACTGGAACCTGAGATCCACAATTCTACTTCCGCGTAAATTTACCTGCATAAGGTGTGCAGTCTCTCAAGCCTTGCCATAGTCGGGAAAGGGTCCGCTCAGAACGACGCGATCTCAGACACTTTCTAGGCTTTGAAGGCGGAACCAGCTAAGATGACACTGTGCACCTGCTTGGACTGATTCTCGCAATCCTGGGTGGGTTTTGACCATTATCGGGTGGATTGGACCGACCCGGTTGCGAAGGTGGGGTAATAAGGTGCGAGAAGGCGTCTTTGGAGAGTATTCGATTTCTCGCGTTTTCGAGGCGATGATTGTCTGCATCATTGTGCTGCCTTTCTCCGCAGCCCCCGCACGTCCCTTTGAGCGTGTATCAGCTTCTGGCGCCCGCATCTTCTGGTTGGTGGTGCTTTTGATGTTTGGAGTTGTGATCGTTTGGATGGCACTTCGCCTATTGCTGGAATTACTACTCTTACCCTATAAGATCACACACCCGATCGAAACGGAGGACGCTTTACAAAGAACATTGTGGATAACCGGTTCGGCTCTCTGATCCGTGGGAGGAGTGTTGTAATCGAAGGAACCGCCGATAGCCTCCGCGAAGAATACACTGAGTTTTGGATTCGGCGCAGGATCAGAGAATCAACGGTGAGCGCTAGGAGGGGCCAGATAGAAATGAGAAAGAAAAATGAAAATCACAACAGTCGTGCTGGCTGTGCTGGCACTCCTTATTCAGGCTACAAGAGCGGACACGACCTTTGATGGAAGTTGGACGGTTACAGTGGACGCTAAAATGTTTAACAACCCGGACGGTAGTAAGGCGCAACCTGTCGTTTGGCACTTGCCTGCGACCGTAAAAAACGGGTTTTTCCACGGGGAAGTCGGGACCAAAAGCAAGCCATTTTGGTACGAACTCAGTGGACAAATAGAGGCCGGGACGGCCACCCTTCGCGCCGACGAGCTTACCGGGGTCCAGAAGTACAACTTTACACTGTCGAAAAACGCACCTCCAGGCAAAGGGCATTCTTACTCATATAACGTCGTTGCCCATTTCAATGACCGATACGAAACGGGCTACGCAACCGATGCCCGGACCCGCGTCTTTACCTTCGTTAAAAATTGATGGAAAAGTTGGTCATACCGATTGCGCAGTAAAGGCGGCAATCAAAAACTGTTTTGCAGAAGGATATCATCAGAATCCTGAACGCTGAGGTTGGCTGGGTGGTTGCGGGACGCTCGGCAACTGTTCCCAAGATGCACCATCGGCGTGGACGGAGAATCTCCAAATAGTGCCGTCGTCACAGATAACAATGTACTGGTCATTCGTGTAAGAGGAGATCGCGAACGGTTTTCTTTCCATGCCAGATCTTTAAACTGGTCAACGCTCTGCTGCGAGATAATCCTGTCTGGTTCTCCAACCAAACTCAGTTCGAAAACACGAATGTGTAGCGAAAGGACTGCGTTCGTCTTCCATCCGCTATGATGCTTGCTATCAGCCGCGAGCATCTGTTCCCGTGCGCTTAGATTGACTGAGTAAGGGTCTGAACCGATGCTCGGGATCACGGCTCCGATCAAGGCGACCGGCCACTATCTGATGACTCGACTGAAAAGCCTTCCTAGGCCGTTCCGGTGTCGTCAGCGTCTACCCTAGCAAGCAGAGTATCGAAACGTGATTTTTCTGGACCCTTCCCTTTGCGGCTATAACGCCAAAGAAACCATGGTTTATAGTCATCGCTCTGAGGCTGACGATTGTTCGCAATAATCATATATCCTCCTCCTCCCTTGTCCCTTACTGCGTAAGAACAATAATTTAAACCAAACCACGCTTGTTCTTTTTTTGGCACATCTTTATAAGACACCACTCGTAAGAGAACAAAAGAGCGTTTCAGTTTTTTACGAATCAGGGTCAACCCTGTACCAGGGACTAACGATTCTCCCAATTCAACTCGACGCATATCGAAGGTTAGCACAGTACTCCGCTTAGTACACAGGAAATAACTGTTATGATCACGGCGACCAGTAATGAAAAAAGTGCTAGGCTAGCAGTTTTCTTTAACCGGTCCGCTTCGACGCTGCCGGAAAGCGCGGCGGGTAGACTAGTGCGGGGGGAGGGTCCTTTTCGAATGATAATCCCTTATACCAGGCTTTCGTTTACCGGGCCAAGTCAGCCAAGCAAAAACGACAAAGATTATCCAGGCCAACCAGTTGGACGGATTCGCGATCACACAGCCGAGCGCAGTGAGCGCTATTGCTCCGAAGACTAAAGTATAAATTTTCTTCTTTGTTGCTTTGTCTCCGTTGCTGCGGGGAGGGGCCTTTTCTTCTTTTCACTTAGCGCCAAAGCGCATCCTTATCCGCTTCTCAGCGTTCCTTGTCTCTCTGCTCCATTGCCGCCATGCCATCTAAGTATTCGATAAACTCTCTAGCAGTAACCGTAGCAGTAGGTTTTTCTTTGAGTGCTCCCCACGGATAGCAGACCTCGCCCGCTGAGTCGGAGACAATAACCTGTTGCTCGCCAACACCGTTCGCGTAGGATTGAGCGATTTTGAGGCACGAGTCCCTATCGCGCCCCCGGTGCACAATAACATCCGGACAACCGCGTTTCGTAGTGACGACAGTAAACCTTTGGTTCTTCTGTTCCCCTTGTTTCACTTAGCTCTTTTCTGATTTCTTCTGCTTTCGTTTTGCCCATCGGGCTTTTGCCGCCTTTGCCGCTCGTGCTTTCGCCTGAGGCGTTCCAGCAACGGCCTTGCCGCCGATGGCTCCGATGTGCCTGAGATATTCCTTAATGGACTCGTCCACAGTTGTTTAGTTTCCTTACCACCGGATCGGTCCAATCAACCCCAAACATTGGAGAAAGAGTAAAATGAACACTCCCACACTGAACAGGGTGAGGAGGACGGAGACGGTGGCATGGGTGTAGCCTGGCCAAGAGATTTCGCTAGCGCTTTTCATAGTATCCTTGTTTCCTCGGCACTATCGTGCTTAGCGGCTAAGAAAGCGAACTGACCCAAAGAAATGACTAAACTTACAACGATAGCGGAGCAGCTGCCGATCAGCCATAGGAGCTGATCGGCAGATGGTTAGTTATTAATACCAATAATGGGACGACCTTCCGACCACCCGCCGATCCTTTGTCAGAGACACTTTGGCAACTTTATACTTATATTTTCGATGACTACTTACGTAAGATGGCGTCCTAGTCGCCAACCAGAAAAGGCAATCCACTGCTTTCGACCCTTGCTCCCACTGCTTCGTTAAGCTACCCCCAGGCGACATTAAGAGATCCGGTTGGAACATTTTCTTTCCAAAACAAATCGGTCCACAGTCCATTACTCAACGTGTCGCCAAGTGACTCGATCACGAATGAACACCAAGCCGGGCGACTTTATTTAGCCGAACGTGTAATGAATATGGAGGTTAAGCGTTTCGTTACCTAGCGGCTAAACCTCTCTCCAGAACGACCGTTGTGGAGTTTAAGCCCTGGGAATAATATGAACACAAAATTGTTTAACACCGTTATCACGGTGTTGGCAGTCTTTCAGGCGGCTCTTCTCGGTCTCGAGATTGGGATAGGACTATGGCTATGGGTGGTGATCGGGGTGGCAACCCTTGCCTTTCTGTGCGTGCTTTATTTCGCGATGCGTTTGAACCGCGAATAACTAACTATTTCTCTGGGTCGGGACTAATGCCGAGCTTTAGACGCTCAAGCCCGTTTTGGCAGGCCGCTTTTCGCTCGATCTTGTTCCATCCCTCGGAAGCCTTCCCCCATCGAGGAGAGCGGTCTTCTTTCCACCGTTCGAACACCGGCAAAATAAACCAGCAAGAGCATGATCTGATAAAATGGCAGAATGATCGCGTTACGCCTGACCGCTTCTTCGCTCTTTGCCGCGTAAACTGCAGCGATGGAATGCGGCCACATGAAGCCGCCGAATCCGGTCAATAGTACGGTGGAAACAAACCACACGGTCCCGAAATTATTTGTCCCGCCGACCAGGGTCATCCAATTGGGCTGCATTTTTAGCACCTGATCAATAACGCCTTGGGGCGAACCGAAAAACTGCATAGGCAAGACGATTCCGGCGAACAACACTGCTCCCAAAACCAGCGCATCCTTAATCAGACTCGCCCAGGCCGCTCCACGAAGCCCCGAGACCAAGACGAAAGCCACGATCAATCCAAAAGCCAGGCCGGCGGCCAGAACCGAATCAATTGTGCCGTAACCGGCAATCTGCAGCAGGATTTGAATACCGGTAAGCTGCAGAGTGATATAAGGCACCAGAAAAACTACGCCCACCACCGCAACCAGCGCGCCGAGCAACGGGCTCTGATACTTGACCGCAAAGTAGTCTGCGCTGGTCAGCAGGCTGTGCCGGCGTGCAGTCCGCCATATTGGCGGCAGATAAAAGAACGAAAGAATGCGGGCTCCAGCGATTTTTGCGGTTCCCCGCCATACGGAAATAAACGCTATACGGCGCGCGGAATTTGCCGATCGTTGGAGATTCCTCAGCAATGATCCTCCCAAGCGCACGTCAGAAGTTTTTGGAAACCATTCCGATTTTTACCGGACTGAATGCGGAAGCAGTATCGGAGATCGCTCATGCCGTCGAAGAAGTGGAATTTCGGGCCGGCGACATTATTGTGAGGGAGGATGAACCTGGCAATCGGATGTTCATCATTCACTCTGGGCGAGTGCAAGTAGTGAAACATTTGGGACAACCGCGGGAAACGGTCCTCGCGACCTTTGGATCAAGAGATTTCCTCGGCGAGATGTCGATCATTGAATGCGTTGTCCGTGCTGCCTCGCTCCGCGCAGTCGAGAATAGCTTCCTCTTTGCGCTGAAAGGTACTGATCTTTACCACCTCTTTAGGCACCAGCCTGACCAATACGCAATTGTCATCCTGAACATTGCGCGCGATTTATCGCGTCGACTTCGCGCAATCGACGAACTGTTTACTGCGGTTTCTCACTGAGCGGGGAAAACGAAGATACGGCATTCGGTATTCGAAGTGATGAACCTCCATATTCATCTACTTTACCGAAAACCCACTTCCGAGATCTGGCGACCGCGCGGGTAGGGCGCGTCTCTCCGAGACCGCCGGATCACCGGCAAACCATCGCCCGGTTAGGCCCAATGCTTTGGCCTCTAGCAACGGTTCTCGGCCTAACAGGGTGCAGCTGCGTCCGTGATCCGGCGATCTCGGAGCGACACGCCCTACCTGCGCCCTCGCCACACTGCTACCAAAATCATGCGCCCTTCAGGCTCGGAATCCTCCTTATGTTGACGCGCACGGGCGGCCGCCGCACCGCTACTGAAGATAAAGCCGCAGAACGCCAGACTTAATTTCTTGATCCGCCTTCGGCGTTAGAACCGACTGGCCACCCAAGCCTTCGGAGCCCTACCGGGCGGCGAGCTTTCCAAGCTCTTGTGCAAGTCCCACCAGCTTGGTGTGATTCTCTAAGCCTTGAACGAATCGTTGCGGGATACCGGATAGCCCCACTTGGGCGCCAACTAATGCGCCAGTCAGACAGGCACGAGACATATTCTGACCGCCCCCGTTGATGGCGTGGAGCACCGCGGACTCGAAGTCCTCATGGTATCTCGCTGCCAAGTAATACGCCGCAGGAAGCTGATGGTAGATGGCACATGGCATTCCATAAACGATTGCGACCTTCCACGCCGGTTCGATGCGAAGGCCAGGATCGACGGCAGCCTCCGCGATGAAAGAGGGCGTTAGTAACGCATCCGGAGACGAAAACTTTCCCGCATTCGGCGGATCGGGCTGTCCGGGACGAGGCGGACTCAGCCGGTCAGTGGTTACCGTATGGAACGGAAGATGTCCCTTTTTCACCAGGTCCATCAATTTGTCGGAGATAGTAGCATCGAGCTTTTCACCGGAAATCAGAAGGGCAAGCACTGCATTGTAAGCGGTGGTCATTGCGACAATCGCAGGATCAGCTTGCGTCAAAACGCAGTTCGCAGAAACGGTTTCTGCCGCTTTCCGTGGATCCAACGCATATCGAGCCGCTAAAACTATGGCCCGCTCCGCCGCCTCAGTAGTGTCGGCATGGCCTCCGGTCTCTTTCCAACTGAGGCCGCGCTGAATCCGTCTGCGAAACGCTTCACGAATGGATTGACTGGTATATCCGCCCGGGCCTTGCATCGGAGTTCCATCGAGCCCTTTAAAAAACTCATCGAGTCGGCTCGTCCGCCGTGATATCGGTTCGGCTTCGGATCGGTATAACCAGAGATCCAGTCGCCGTAGTCTCGCCTCAATTCCGCTAAGTCATAGTACCAGTGCGGACCCAACCCAAGGGCGTCACCAACAAGCGCGCCAATTACAGCACCGGCAGCACGATCTGAAACAGTCGTCATCACATAAGACTTTTAAGCTCCGGCCGGGCGAATGGATGCATCAAACCAGAGCTGGAATCTAGAATCAGGAATTTAGAACGAGCAGGCAGCACGACCGCATCGCGTCGTCTTTGAACGGCCTGGAATTCATGATCCTCGTTTCGATATGTAGGTTCACGATTCGGCGGCATTTTGGCGGCCTCTTGTTTCGGGTGACTTCACCATAAAAAACGAGCTGTTGCAGTGCGGATCCGCCGGTCCGGTAGCTACTGGATTAATCCATTAGACGCGTAGTCTCCCTTCCCGGCAGGCTAACGGAACGGCGGACCCAGCACTGCAACAGCCTGCGAGATCGCGCGGGATACGGCGCATTAGGCAGACACGAACTCTCTCGATTCGGCGAGCGTCCGAAGTTGATCCAGCGCGTGCGCAAGTCGAATCTCGGTGCCGGCGGTAAGCCAGGGTGGCCGGTCACCGACAAAAACCCAGTTTCGCACGCCGACGTGGACTGAAGGGAGGGCAAAATGTCCCGCGAGACGTTCAAGATCGGGGCTGAGTGTTCTTTCCAGGCCTTGCATGTCACCGACGAAGCCCCCGGTTCCTAGGAGCATTACCGGCTTCAGCGCAAAAGCTCGGTCCGGAACGATTTCATGCTTATCGATACCGGCTTGCCGGAGTATTTTCAGACCAGCCACTTACCGAAGGCGCAAAACGCGTGTGTTTACGAGGTCGATTTCTTGAATCAAGTCGGTTCGCTGGCATTCCCCGACAGTGCGACCAAACATTCGCGGCACTCCGTTCCAATCGTCGTCTATGGTTCGAGTACGAAGTCGCTGGCTTCGCGGACTGCTGCTGAGAAGCTGTCGGCTGCCGGTTACCAAGAGGTTTTTGATTACCAAGGTGGTCTCGAGGAGTGGCAAAACGGGGGCTATCCACTTCAGGGCGACACGAAATTGCGGGAAACTCCAATTTTTGCCGGTGATCGCACGGTCAAAATCCTCGCGGAGGAAAGCATTGTGGAATGGACAGGTCGGAGCCTCACTAGTCAGCACCACGGGACGATTGGCTTGCGCGACGGATCGATTTCTTTGCGCAGCGGGAAACCTATGTCTGGCAACTTCATTCTGGATTTACAGACCATCACGTGCACCGATATTCCTGGCCCGAACCTGCGCCAGGTGCTCATCCATCATTTGCAATCAGAAGATTTCTTTGATGTGGCGCGATATTCTGAAGCCCGTTTTATGGTGTAGAACGTCCCCTTTCCTTCGGTGCCTTTATCGGTCAACCATTCGAGGAAAACAAGCTGTTGGCCCGAGCAAACTTTGATATCGACCGAACCGAATGGGGTGTTTTGTACGGTTCGGGTAAATTCTACGAAAAATTGGGGAAACATTTGGTCAACGACTACGTCAGTCTCGATCTCAAAATCGTTGCCGTCTAAATCTTGAGCCCTCCAGCTCGCCGAACGGAAGATGAGTGATTATCTCATTTTCTCGATGCAAGCGAATCCGAAGAATCTCTTTTTATGAAGACGGACTTGCGAACCGTTGATCTGCCGAATGGAAAAAGAGTTCCGGTACTTGGACAAGGCACTTGGCACATGGGTGAAGTCGAAAAGAGACGAGGTGCGGAAATAGAAGCGCTGCGGTTGGGGATCGATTTGGGAATGACTCTCATTGATACCGCGGAAATGTATGCCGACGGCGAAGCGGAAAAGGTGGTCGGCGACGCAATTTCTGGCCGTCGCAGCGACGTCTATTTGGTTTCGAAGGTTTACCCGCACAACGCTAGCCGAAAAGGCGCCGTCGCAGCGTGTGAGCGTAGCCTGCGAAGACTAAAGACCGATTATCTGGACCTTTATCTTCTTCACTGGCGTGGCTCTATTCCGCTGGAAGAGACGCTTTCTGCTTTCGGAGACTTACAGCGAACCGGCAAGATTCGTGACTTCGGCGTGAGTAATTTTGAAAAGTCGGACATGGAGCGGATCAGAGAAGAGCCTGGGGGAGAAAGAACTGCAACGAATCAAGTCCTCTACAACTTACAACGTCGGGGAATTGAATGGGATTTATTGCCATGGTGCCGGCGGCGGCGGATTCCGGTCACGGCCTACTCGCCGATTGAGCAGGGGCGCCTACTTGCTTCTCTTCGTCCGTTCAGTGAGCGGCGCGGTCTGGCGCCAGCGCAAGTGGCGCTCGCCTGGGTCCTTTGCCAGGAGGGGGTAATTGCCATTCCAAAAGCGAGCAATATCCACCATGTTTTAGAGAACCGAGCCTCTGTTGACATTGTACTCTCAGCCGAGGATTTGGCAGAACTCGATGACCTTTACCCACGACCGACCAGAAAAACGCCGCTAGAAATGCTTTGAGGGCGCTTTTTGCGTCATCTGAAAGTTGCGCAAGGCGGGATGCGTTTGGTGTCGGTAGTGAAGCGCTCTGCCAAACTCATAAATTACCGCGGGTCAGGCTGTGAGCCGGGACCCGCCCGCAACGCTGTCGCGTAGCGACTGCGGGCTGGGGGATCAGGCTACGTCGGTTACCGCTCTCGATCGAATTCCTTACCTACCAATCAGGGTTCGCCCCGATTTGAGACCGCGCAATCGGGCTATCGAGATCGGGACAGGCAGTCTAGAGTCAGGTGCATGGATGGTCACCTGAGGACTGGGTGCCAGCCAAAAGAAGGAGAGAAGGTTGGTATCCAGTCCGACTCTTTGTGGCCTGCCCCCGAAATCGCCTTTCCCGATTAGCCAGAGAATCCTATTTTGCAGCTGCTCGTTGAGTTGGTATCGACGAACGGCGCAGGTTTTCATTCCCTTCAAACGACTGATATAACCGCCAGGCGGCTAGCCCAAAAAGAACGGGAGTCGCCAACCATAATACCAGCCGCATTAGGTTTATCAGGAGGCTGCGAACAGCGAAAACCTGCAACAGGCCGCCGACCAAAAATGCAACCAGAATAGCTTCTCGCGGCGAGCGACGAACTCGCTCTTCCAGTTGGGCTATCCACCGGCTTACGGCATCTCCGCTAGAGATATCCGTAGCGGTTGACAGATTGGTAGCTTTGGTCGCGTGATGTGATTCAGCGCTCATGAAAAAATGTCCCAGAAACGACGAGGTTTAGTGCGGAATTGCGACATTAATCGTTCCAAGGGTGTCTTCCTCAACGAACTGCCGAGAAATGAACCAGTGGCGTTCAATCTGTCTCGCAGAGACGAGGGCAGGGACGCGCTATGCTCCTCGATCCAGCCCTGCAATTCATGGACAAACTTTTCTGTTCCAGTGCGAGTGTCAGCCTGATATTGGCGACCGACTAAATATCCGACTGCGATTAATACTGCGGAGCCTCCGATTACCCAAGGTAACCATGAATCGGCGGAAGGACGATAGTCCAAAATGCTTTTGCGCGCGTGCTCAACGGATTCGCGAGCTTGCTGAGAAGCGTCTTGGGCATCCGGATCGAGCTGATTTTTTGATAATGGGTCCTGCATAAAATAGTTAGTCTACGATAAGGGTAAAGCGACAGTTTTAAAGCGGATCATCGAAAATCTGTCGCGCATTGTTCGCGCCTTCCTTCGTGGGCGGTTTTGTGCGCTGACGGAGCGCTGAACAAGGCCCGTGCCGCCGGTAGCGCACGGGAAAGTTGGGAAGGCTCGACTGATTTAAGATTTCGAGGCCCTTCCTCCTTCGTCATCCTGACTACGGCGAACAGGTCGGGCCGCCGGAGTTCCCGGCGTTATTCGGGGGTCGGGGTCGGGGTCCAGCCCCATAACGCCGCCGCTCATATTCTGAGTGATCCGTCATGGGGGCGCCCGATTTTCAGGAAGCCGCCTTGGGTTAGGCTGGGAGAGCAAAACCAATCGGAGAACATTAATGGAACAGAGAAACGTACAGAGACCGACGGATGTTGAATTGATGGAGGCGGTGGTCCGCAGAGACTCGGATGCGATGACGTGCTGCATGACGTGTTTATCCAACTTTGGAATCACGCGGATCGATTCGTTGCGGAAAAGGGATTACACGGATTTCTAGTTACTCTGGCCCGGCGGAGAGCTCTCGATCGTTTGCGCCGCCGCCTCGCGTATCGTCGGGCCACCGATCGACTGGAAACGCAGATGAAAGCGGAATTCCACGAAAAGATCCGAGGCAGGGGAGTAAAGCCGACCAATTTTGATTTATCGGAACTCCTTTGGAGAATGATTCGTTTGCTGCCGGAACCTCAACAAGAGGTGGTGCAGCTCACATTCTTTGAGGGAATGAGTCAGCGCGAGATCGCCGCGCAAAAATCGATTGCACTCGGCACCGTGAAAACAAGGTTGCAATTGGCGCAGAAGAAACTGTTGAATCAGTTAGTTCCGATCCAGAATAAGATCTGAGTGACGAGATCCGGTCCCACGGGTCTGATGCGTCTGTGCGATGGGAACCTATGCCTACCGGCTATGCCAGTTCCTGATGAGTTACCCAATCGATCGCAAAACGCACCATCTCGCCCGCATCGGTAAATCCGAGCTTCTCTTTGATGTGAGCTCGATGGGTTTCGATCGTTTTCACGCTGAGATTAAGCTCTTGCGCGATCGATTTCGTGTTATGCCCCTTTCCGAGCATCATTAGAACTTCTAATTCTCGGTCGGAGAGCCGATCCACTGGAGTGGGGGAACCAGAATCAGATCCGTGTACCGCCTTAAAAATGAGTTTTTCGCCAAATCGAGGACTCACGAAAATACGCCCATCTAGAACGCGCCGCACCGCGTTGATGACATGTTGGAGGGCTTCGGCCTTCATCACGTAGCCAAGCGCTCCGGCTTTCAGTGCGCGCAAAGCGTATAGC